>Ga0256405_10001121_pt1 | contig 77722 bp, 86 predicted proteins | sample RumenRJG_02DNA_FD_189096 | JGI IMG/M metagenome (GOLD analysis project Ga0256405, IMG submission 189096) | Bovine rumen microbial communities from Lethbridge, Alberta, Canada - RJG_02 | ecosystem: Host-associated > Mammals > Digestive system > Stomach > Rumen | place: Canada: Alberta... | reverse complement strand
ATATATAATTGTTAATGCAATATTATTTATTATAAACTGGCTATTTTCACCAAGCTTTTGGTGGGTAATGTTTCCTGTATTTTTCTGGGGAATCGGTGTCATTGTCGACTTTTTAAGGGCATATGTGTTCATTGATGATTTTGACAGTGAAAGCTACAGGGAACGCAAGATTCAGGAAGAAATGGAAAGGTTAAGGAATTAAACAATGAAGGTAAATTTATTTGTTTCAAGAGATATTGAAAATCCTCATGCGGACATTCACACAAATGAATTAACAGAAAACATCTCAAAGGCAATAAATATTTTGGAAAGCGAGGATCAAAGTGAGATGCTGGCTGTCAGTAACGGTTCTGACATTACCCTTTTGGAGTTGAAGGACATTTACATGTTCCGTGTGGAGGACAAGAAGGTCATGGTATATACGGAAAACAATGATTATCTGATTAAAAAGCCGTTATACCAGGTTGAAGAGGGTTTAACTGGGGATTTTGTAAGAGTTTCAAAAACCACAATCGTAAATTTCAAAAAGATTAAAAGGGTTGCCCCTTCACTTAAGGGAATGATGTTCATTGAGCTTAAGAATGGGTTGAAGGACAATATCTCAAGAAAATATTTGCCTGATTTCAAAAGGGCATTGGATTTATAGGTGATAAGATGAAGTTCACAGATATAATAGAAAGTCTTGCGCTAGGCGCTTTTGTAGGTTGTTTTATAGGTTTGCTTGTTGCGGTTTTAATCTCATATCAAGTTGGTCCTCAAGTCATTAGCTTTTCAGGAACAGATATAATCAATCTCTTCTTCGGTTGTATTGTGGCCGGTTGGGGATTCTCATTGACAGGATTGATATATGAAAGGGAAGAATTGCCATTGCCGTTCCAGATAATATTCCAGATGGGCATTGGAATGACAGTTTTGTTTTTAATAGCAATATATCTGAAATGGATGCCGATTGATTTGGGAATCGGACCGATAATCACATGGATTGCTATTGCATGCGTATTTGGTGTAATATTCTGGTGTGGTTTTTACGTTTATGATTATCTTCTTGCAAGAAACTTAAATAAAAAACTAGAGGGTAAATAATTATTCAAGTTTAAATCCGCATTCGCTACAGGCTTTTGTTTGGAATTTAATGATTCCTCCACATTCTGGGCACAACCAGGTTTCACGGTCCTGTGCCATCATTTTACCAATGCCTGTAGTTTTGATTCTTTTTGCAGAGCTTAAAGTATCCAAGTCATATCTTTTAATATGTTTTTTGGAATGTTTTTTCATTAATGGACATGGAAACTCACTGCAGCGTCCGCAGTAACTGAAATTCTTTTTATCAAAGCATGCTTTAATCTTGCACTTTAAACTGGCCTTGCTTTTACCATCATCACTTATCAAGCATCCAGCACATGGGTTTTGGTATTTTTCACAGCTGATACAGTTTATTCCACATGGAGCAAGGAGTTTTGAGTCTATTGTTTCAGGCATTTTCATAATAACAGATAGTATTCGAAAACTTATATACTTATTTAATTTAAATTAATTAATATGAATCCGGAAGACTATGAAGAACAATTGGCGAAATCAGTTGAATTCCATGGCCATCTATGTGGAGGAATTGCCATTGGAACCAAACTTGCTATGTATGGGCTTGAACTGCTTCATATGCCTTTGAATCAAAGACATAAGAATCTGATAGTGTTTTTGGAAATTGATAGGTGCATGTCAGATGCAGTACAGTCTGTCACCGGTTGTTCCATGGGCAAACGTACATTGAAACAGATGTACTATGGTAAATTTGCAGCAACGTTCTACAATATGGATACTGGTGAGGCCTTGAGGATTTCTGATGCTGATGCAAACAAGAAATCCAAAGTCAAGGAAAGCAAAGAGGAAATGATCAATCGATTCAGGATAACTCCTCCTGAAGAATTGTTTAAAGTGGAAAGGGTTAAAATTGAATTGTCCAAGGGAGACCTGCCCGGCAAACCTTACACTACTGCTTTCTGTTCAGTTTGCGGTGAAAAGGTGTCTGACGGTCGACATGTGCTTGTAGGTGGAAGGCCCCTTTGCAGGTCATGTGCTGAAGGCTCTTACTATGAGATAATTGATGATTGAATTTCATTTGATTTGAAAATTTAAAATCAGATGATATAATGTGGATTAAACGATACCTTTATAAATAAATAAAATGAAATATTTTATTACTGTTATTTTATGACAGTGATAATTACTTTTTTTGGGATAAGTTCCCAATTGGATGTGGCCCTCGTGGCTGAACAAAAAGGTGTTATTTATGTACAAATATATTAGAGATGCATGGAAAAACCCAGATGAGTCCTACGTACGTGAACTCATGTGGCAAAGAGCCCCTAAATGGGCAAAACAAGGAGCAGTTCAAAGAATTGAAAGACCTACCAGACTCGACAGAGCTAGAAGTTTAGGTTACAGAGCTAAAAAAGGTTTCATTGTAGTAAGAACCAGAGTAAGACGTGGTGGAAGAAGGAAAACCCGTCGTTTCAATGGTCGTAAACCTAAAAGAATGGGTGTAAACAAAATTACCCAAGCTAAATCCATTCAAAGAATTGCTGAAGAACGTGTAGCTAAAAAATACCCTAACATGGAAGTTTTAAACTCTTACTGGGTATGGTCTACAGGAAAACATAAATATTATGAAGTAATTTTAGTTGATCCTAACAGTCCTTCTATCGTTAACGATAAGAAAATCAATTGGATTTGCTCCAAAAAACACACTAACAGAGCTCTCAGAGGCTTAACCAGTGCTGGTAACAAAGGACGTGGAATCAAATCTAAAGGAAAAGGCTCAGAACAAGCTAGAAGAAGAAAATTATAATTTTTCTTCATTCCTTTTTTATTTTTTTTGATATAAAATGATTCATAATATCAAATTCAGGGCTTTCGTCTATGAGGATGAGGATGTAGACGAAATCTCACAAGCTATTTTAAACATACTTCCTGAAGCTGAAATCGAGGCCGAAGAGGCTGAAGGTATGCTTGAGGATAAGATACTTATTTTAACAGGTGTTGTTTCTAAAAAAAGATACACAAAAGCTTTTTTCAATACACTTCTTGAAAGCGTTGACTTGGATAGGCTCAATGATGACCTGGAACGCAAAATGGATGAAAAAGGTAACTGGTTTTTACGTTTTGACAAAACTGATGCCCTTGACGAAAAATGGACCATCTTGGACAAGGGTGATGCAATACACTTAAAGGTTAAGGTTGCTGCATTTCCTGCCAAAAAGCAGATTGCTGTTGATAAAGTCCGTGAAGCTATTTTGGGTGATGAATAATGGAAAGGAAAAGCTACTTTCTTATAATTTTATTAATCGGATTGGTCATCTGTGTTGGTGTGTTTTGGTTCCAGTTCAACAATGATGTGGCTACATTTATAATAGTTAATGAAACAGAAGTTGCTGAAAATGGATCATTTTCGGGCATGCTTATGGATGCCTACAGTTATGGGGTTGCCAATCAGACAATTTCATTCCATAAGCCCGGTCATGAAATGGGAAATATTGTAGTTGCCCAAACGGATGAGAATGGTGAATTTACTATTGATAATGCCGAATATTTGCCGAATGCAGGTGAAAACAATTATTATGGTAATTTTACATTTGCAGGAAATGGCAAATATCAAGGTTGCACTTATGAGGGTAATGTCACTGTTATCCAGAAATAATTAAGATCATGTAAATTTTTATTAATGATGAAATCATACATTATTATGTAAAAAATATATTGCATTTTTAATTATTTTTAGGGTTATTACATGAAAAACAATATTGAAAGATTAATGGAAGAAGCAGATATTACGTTAGATGAACTCTCAAAAATCACTTGCATTCCTATTGGGAAGTTGGATGATATAATTAATGGCCAATCAGACCCTTCATTGATTGATTCATATAAAATTAAAAAAGCATTGAATCAGGATTACATTGCCGATATCTTTCTATTTGATGATTTGGGATAATTCTTTTTTTTGGTTGTATGTTTAAAAACATTCAAGTTTGTGGAACTAACTTATTCCTTTTAAGTTTTGATTTTCAATTTTATATTTTTTAGTGATTTTTGAATTATAAACAAAGTGAATTCTTAGTCAGATTATCTATTAATTATATATAATTTAAAAAAGTAAAATAATACTAAGTAAAATTATTTTGAGGTAGTTATATGAAAGGAGAAGTATTTTACGGTAAAGGAATAAGAGAGCTTGAAGATGAAGAACCTGACTTATATGAATTGGTTAAGGATATTAATGAAACAGTTTGGAATGGTAAAGTTTTAGATTACAAAACACAAAAGTTAATTGCTATTGGAATTACCGCTTCTCGTGCTGATCCAAGAGCTACCAAAAAACAAATCCAAAGTGCAATCAATGAATTGGATATTACAAAAGAAGAAATCATTGATGTTTTAAGAGTTGTTTTATTGACATCTGGAATGCCAGCATTTTCAAAATCCCTACAAATATTAAATAGTGTGATTTCAACAATGGAAGAATAGTCATTCCATTGTGAACTTCTTATTTTTTTTTAAATCGATAGATATTGCATTCCATTCACTTATTTGTAATAATGTAATAATTATCTTCTTAAATTATTATTTGCCGGATTATTTCAAAAATAAAAAATCCAATAAATAGAATCATCCCATAATTTAAAAACATTGTTTTTAAGGGAGATTTCAAATTTATTTCTGTTTTTGTGCCATTGAATTTGGCGTTCTTATAGTTGCTCAGTCCTAAAACCCCGATTATGATGAATATGCATATGATTAAAAAGTAAACTATTATGATTGAAGCGTCAAGCATATTGAAACCTGATTGTAGCCTAGTGGCTGAACTTGCGATAAATAAACTCACGACGGATCCCATAAAATTCACGATTCCGTGCAGTATTATCGGGTAGGTTATCTTTCCGGTTTTAATGTATACATATGCGAAAAATCCACCAATCAGCAATGCATAGAAAAATTGGTTTAGATTTCCATGGAAAAATGCAAAGATAACAGCTGATAGTATTATGGATGCTCTTGCACCATATTTTATGGTTCTGTCGATTAGGAATTTTCTGAAAAATGTCTCTTCAAAGATAGGTGCAACAATGCTGATTACTATTATGTTAAACCAGATGTCTGCACTGTTAATTAAGTTTTGAACGGGGTTTGAAATGTCGGTTTGAATTGCGCCGCTTAAAAGTGCGGTTATCGCTAAACCAATGATGTTTCCAATCCACATCAATGTTAATGAAATTCCAATGTAAGTGATGAATTTTTTGACGTTAATGCCTGTTTTTTCAAGATTATAACTTTCTAGCTTTTTCATCAGCCAATAGAATATTGGAAATGGCAATACATAATTGCAGAATGATGATAATCCACTTAATATGTTTATGTTTGCCAAATATTCCGGATGGGTAATGTTAATGAGATTTACAATGATTATCTGACATATTATTGCAACTATTCCCATTACCAGGTAGTTGAATCCTATTTTTGAGAAAAATTTTTTGTGAATATTCAATTTTACACCCAATATATTCATTTAAATTTTGTAGTATTTTTAGTTATTGATGATTTTTTAGGCATTCCAAAATATTTATATATTTTAATCAATAAAGTTAGGTATACCTAAAAAGTAGGGGGAGTGTACTTGAGAGGAAGATATGGTAGAGGTCATTCATCAATAGGATTGGAATTGGGAATGCATTTGTTTTCGGAGTTTTTGCGCACATCACACAAATCAAGATGGCGCATCGGAAATGACATTAAAAAATGCACACTGTGCGGCAAATGCGAATTTGTATGTCCAGTAAATGCAATTACAGTTAGTGTGCATAATAAAACCTGGACCTTGAACAACAGGCGTTGCACACAATGCCTTAAGTGTGTCATGAGATGTCCGACCAGATGCCTTGACCAAGTTAGGCTATGAATTATGCCTTTATTTTTTGGCATAACTAAATTAATTTACTTTTTTTAGGCATAACTCAATTTTAAACCGTTCAATTTAAATATAATAATTCATTAATTATTTATTGTATAATCAAAACTTATACCTTTAAAGGCATTTCAAATTTAAATTAGCTACTTCATGTTTTTAGCATGATTTTACCTCAAGTACACACCTTTGCTTTTTTAAATTTTTGCCTTTATCGTTTGACTATTTTTTAATTTTTACAATTTTCTCTATGTAGTATTTTTTTAGCATCACTAAAAATTATTTTGATTCACGTAAATTATTTTTTGTATAACTAAATTATAATCCTTTGATTAACCTAAAAAAGCTTTTAAAACCGATTACTTTATATAGGATAAATTATTTAATACTATATGTCAGATAACTTATGAAAATTCAATTTTATTTTTAGGTTTGCATAAGTTTGAGATCAGGTTCAAATATCTTCTATGCTGAGCGGGAGAGTGTTTTGTTTCCAGTATGTGACTGAAATGTTTTAGGTATACCTAAAATATTAATATGTTGAAAACAAATATATGTTTGTTGAAGTATTTCAAACTTCAAGAACATATTTAAATAATTTAAAAGGATGGTATTTAAATGAGAAGAGAAGATATTATTAACACTTGTGTAGAACATAAACATGCATTAATTTTTGCAGCAGGAGTAGCAACAGCATTAATCGGAGCTAAAGTTGTAAAATCACAAGCTTTCAAAGACACAACAACCAAAGGAATGGCAGCTATCATGTCCGCTAAAAAAGATGCTGAAGAATGCTTCCAAGACATGAAAGAAAACGCTGAAGACATTGTTGTTGATGCAAACGCTGACACCAAAAAAGAAATTTACGTTGAATCAAAAGAATAAATATTTTTATTTTTTCTAAGTGATTTAAATGAAATATCAAGTAATGCATGATAGTGGCCCACGTTTAAGGGTCCGCGCTGGCCAATGGGCCTTCACTAAGGAAGAAGGTTATGGCCTTGCCTCATTACTTTTAGAAAATGATTTTATCCATGAAGTTTTCACATCTCATAGAAACGGAAGTATATTAATATACTATGACGGGGAAGCTGAAAGCAAACAGAAAATATTCGATATTTTAAATGGAATTACATTGGATGACCTTTTTGAGGCCGAACCGACACAAACCCAGGTTTCAAAAGAAATCACCGATGACTTTTATCTGAAGCTGTCAAAAATGATAGGTCGCAGGCTGCTTGGAAGATGGTTCCTTCCATTGCCTATCAAAAATGCACTGACAATTTACCGTGCAATAAGATATGTATGGGAAGGCTTTGACAGCTTAACTGATTTCCGTATAGATGTGGCTTTACTTGATGGAGCTGCAGTTACCGGTGCTTTATTGCAAAGACAATATCAACCGGCAAGCTCTATGATGTTCTTGTTGTCCATCTCCGACGCTTTGGAGGATTACACAGTACAAAAAGCAAAAAGTACATTGAAAGACAGTTTAGCTTTAAACATTGATACTGTCTGGGTAGTCGGAGACGACGGTGAAGAAAAACAAGTTTCAGCAATGGATATTGTAAAAGGCGATAAAATCAAAGTCCATATGGGTGATGTAATCCCTGTGGATGGAAAAGTAGTTGACGGCGAAGGTATGGTCAATGAAGCTTCAATGACCGGAGAACCGTTAGCGGTTCACAAATCCCTGGGAAAAACAGTTCATGCAGGAACCGTTATGGAAGAGGGAAACATTGTCGTTGAAGTATATTCCATGAACAAGGAAACCAGACTGAATAAGATCATTGATTTAATCGAAAATTCTGAGGATTTAAAGGCTGCAACACAAAGCAAGGCTGAAAAATTGGCTGATTCAATTGTTCCATACAGTTTCCTTGCAACAGCACTGACCTATCTGATTACCAGAAATGCATCAAAAGCATTATCTGTGCTGATGGTTGATTTCTCATGTGCAATTAAGCTTACAACTCCATTATCTGTCATATCTGCTATGCGTGAAGCATCAGACAATAGAATGATGGTTAAGGGAGGTAAGTTCCTTGAGGCATATGCAAATGCCGACACAATCGTATTTGACAAGACTGGAACATTAACCAATGCAACTCCAAAGGTTGTTGACGTAATTCCGATGTCCAAAAAATACAGTCGTGATGAAATCCTGAGGATGGCAGCATGTATTGAAGAGCATTTCGCACACAGTATCGCTACAGCCATTGTAAAGCAGGCTGAAGAGGAAGGTCTTAAACATGAGGAAGACCACAGCGAAGTTGAATACATTGTTGCTCACGGTATTGTAACTGAATATGACGGCAAACGCGCAGTGATTGGTTCAAGACACTTCCTGTTTGATGATGAGGGAATTAAAGTCACCAAAACCCAAGAGAAAAAGATAACCAAGGAAGTTGCTGAGCATTCTGTAGTTTACCTTGCCATTGACGGAAAACTTGAAGGACTGATATGTATTGACGATCCTGTAAGGGATGAGGCAAAATATGTTATCGAGGAGTTAAAATCCTTAGGTATTGAAAATGTCATTATGCTTACAGGAGACAGTGAAAGCGGCGCTAAAGCTGGAGCCAAGGCATTAGGAATCACTGAATACAGGTCACAAGTGCTTCCGGAAGATAAGTCCAGAATTGTTGAAGAGCTTAAGGCAGATGGAAAAACTGTAATCATGGTTGGAGACGGCATTAATGATTCCCCTGCTCTTGCAGCTGCGGATGTGTCTGTTTCAATGAAACATTCATCAGACATTGCCCGTGAAGTGGCGGACATTTCATTATTGTCCGATGACTTATATGACCTTGTGACACTCAGGAAACTGAGCACTGGAATGTTGGATAAGATTAACTCTAACTACCGCAATATCGTTGCAGTAAACGGTTCACTTCTTGTATTGGGTGTTATGGGTGTTATTCAGCCATCAACATCTTCAATGGTGCATAATTTATCCACAATGCTATTCGGTGCAATGAGTACTAAATCTGTACTTAAAGACAGGGACTTTTCAAATGATATTGAAGTTGAAGCTATGGAAGTAGCTGATGCTTCATAATTTTTTTCTTTTTTTCTTAAATTTTTTTAAAGTTTTTATATGATTAAAACATAATTTATTATTGTATAAAAATTTTTATTTAAGTGATTAAATGTTAGATAATTATAGAAGTAAGTTTATTCCATTAATTTTACCAATTTGCATAATTATTTTTTGGTATTTAATTACTGAGGGATTAGGTATCGTTAATCCATATATCTTGCCGGGCCCGATTACCGTATGTCAATCAGCCTGGGAGTTAATATTGAATGGAAAACTTCTTGCAAACACATTAGACACATTGTATAAGGTGTTTGGTGGTTTGATTTTGGCATCTATTGTTGCAATTCCTTTAGGAATCCTGCTTGGATGGTATAGGACTTTAGAAGATATTGCAACTTTGGTCATCAGTGTTTTAAGACCAATTCCGCCGGTTGCATGGATTCCATTTTCAATTTTATGGTTCGGTATCGGTATGGTTCCTGCAGTATTTATCATATTTATGGGTTGCGTATTCCCAATATTGGTTTATACAATTGATGGAGTTAAAAGAACTGATAAAGTTTTAATTGAATCCGCTCAAACCTTAGGTGCAAGTGATTGGAATGTCTTAAAAAGAGTAATATTGCCATCAACTGTTCCTTATATAGTTTCTGGTTTAAAAGTGGGTATTGGTATTGCGTTAATGTGTACCATTTCCGCTGAAATGGTTGGTTCAAGTAGCGGTTTAGGTTATATGATTCTTACAGCAACAAGTTTATTCGATCCCGGTACAACTGTTGTTGGTATGTTGGATATTGGGTTAATTGGTATTATATTTGATTATGTATTCACTAAAGCTCAAGATAGGATTTTCTGGTAGGTGTTAAGTGTGTCAATTGAAGTAAAAAATATTAATAAATCCTTTAAGAGTAAAAAAACTGACCAGTTATCTGTTTTAGAAAATATCAATTTGAATATTGAAGATGGAGAATTGGTTTGTCTTTTAGGACCTTCCGGTTGTGGAAAAACAACCCTTTTAAGATTGATTGCAGGTCTTGACTCTCCTACTTCCGGTGAAATTATTGCCAATGGGGAAAAGGTTACAAAACCTTCCGGTGACAGGGCAGTAATTTTCCAACAGTATTCACTTTTCCCATGGTTGACCGTATTGCAAAATGTTACTTTTGGTTTGGAAATGACCAAAAAGGCTTCCAAGGAAGAAAACATTGCAGCCGCTGAAAGATATTTGACAAGTGTAGGTTTAATTGACTTTAAGGATAGCTATCCTCATGAACTTTCAGGTGGTATGAAACAGAGGGTTGCAATTATCAGATCTTTGCTTAATCATTCACCAATCTTACTTATGGATGAGCCGTTTTCTGCATTGGATATGCAAAATAGGCACAAGCTTCAAGAACAGCTCATTGGGGTTTGGAAAAGATTTGAAAACACAATTGTTTTTGTAACCCACGATGTCGATGAAGCGGTTTTCCTTGCGGATAAAATTGTCATTTTGGATAAAAATCCTGGAAGGATTGCAAATATCATTGAAGTGGATATTGAAAGGCCAAGAAAAAGAGATTCAAAAGAGTTCATTGCCCTTCAGGAATCAATTGTTGAAAACTTAGACATGGGAGATTAGTTATTCTCCTTAAATTTACTTTTTTTTTTGAAATGGCTACATTTTGTAGCCAACTGAACATTATCTTATAATTTTGCAATTAATGTTCCGTAATTTCCATTTTTTATTCCTTCATACACATAATCTAGTGCATTAATTATTGAAGAATATAAATCATTGTTTTTTGCCAAATAAGCAACAATCGCTGCTGACAGGTTACAGCCGGTGCCGTGGAGATTATCCGTTTCAATCAGTTCCTGTTTTTCGATTGTTATTTCACTGTCAATGTTGATGGTGTTGATTCCATCCAAATGACCGCCGGTTATTAAACTGTTGCATTTAATTTTTTCAGAGGCTTTAATTGCATCCTCTTTATTGTTAATTTTGATTCCGGTTAATTTCTCAGCTTCACTGATATTTGGTGTGGTCAATATGGATTTTGGCAGTAAATATTTATTGAAAGCATCTGCTATGTCTTCTTTTGTCAGGTCTCCTCCGGAAGTTGCCACCATGACCGGATCGACAACTGCCTTCAAATCATATTCCTTGATTTTTTGAGAAACTATTTTAATGATTTCAGGTGAGTAGAGCATTCCGGTTTTAATGAATTCAACATCATAGGAATCCATAACGGAATCGATTTGTTCGCAAATGTATTCCTTATCAACCGGTTGTGTTGAAAAGAATTTGTAGGGATTTTGAGCTGTAAGAGCAGTCACTATGCCTGTTCCATAAACGCCAATTGCCTGAAATGTTTTTAAGTCTGCAAAAACACCCGCTCCGGCTGACGGGTCAACGCCTGCAATGCTCATTACAATCATTCAATCATCCTCTTGTAACTTTAATTCTTTCGCTGCCTCTGAAAGGCTCAAATTTAACCTTAAGTTCCTTCAAATACTGTCTTGTATGGGTTTTTTCACCATGTATCATGATTTCACCCAAATCTTCAGCGGTATTGACATCCAATGCCATGAAGAATGAATCATGCACTTGTGGATTCAATTTTTTCCTTTCAGCGGCATTCACATGCTCCTTATAGCTGAAGCCTTCAAATCTTGTATGGATTGCCATAGGCTTCATGATAATCATGTTTGTTCCCCCTCCTTTTGACGGAACAATGATGAAGTCCAGATTCTTGGATGCGTCAATTAGCATTTGGATATTGGTTTTACCTATTAAGGGAATGTCTGACGGCACAATAAGAACCTTTTTTGATTTTCCCTTGCAGTATTTCATTGCCTGCTTTAATGCCTTGTTAAGATTTGAATTTTCATCTTCTAAAATGGTGTTCAGGTTTAAGCTGCGTGCATAATCCAAAACATCCTCGTCACGGCTGATTATGAATATCTTGTCCACATATTTTTTCAATGCATCGGTCACATCCTGAAGCATGACCTTTAGGAGTTTTTCCCTTTCTTCTTCAGATAAAAAGGGTGATAAACGGGTTTTAGCATTTTTGAACTTGCTGACGGGTATTATTGCATAAATGTCATCCATGTTATCACTAGTAAGTTTTAGCAATCAATGCAATGTATTTGGCATCCTTTCCGCTTGCTATGCATTTTCCTTCTGATACTTCTTCCTGAATGCCTAAAACGTCATAGCCGGTTTTTTCTTCAATTTCATGTCCGACTTCCTCTTCGCCGCACCAGTAGAATTTAACCACATTTCCTGATTCCACAAGTTCTGCAACTTCATCAAGGGAGTTTGCAAATTTGACATGCTCTTTCTGGAAAGCCAATGCTTGAGCGGATAAGTTTTCGGATGATTTGTTTAATAGGTCAATCACGTTGTCTGCAAGGTTTTCATCTAATGCAATTTCTATTTTTTCCTCTTCGTCACGGCTCATTGCAATTGTAATATTGTTTTCTAAATCACGTGGTCCAAGCTCAAGTTTAACTGGAGTTCCTTTCAATTCCCAGTCATTGAATTTTTTACCGGGCCTTATGTCCCTGTCGTCAAGGTTCACCCTAAGGCCTTTGGCTTCCAGTTGCTCCTTGATTTCAGCGCATTTGGCGAGAACTTCCTCTTTTCCTTTTTTGAACAATATTGGAATTATTGTGACTTGATTCGGTGATACTTTTGGTGGTAGGCGTAAACCTTTATCGTCTCCATGAATTCCAATAACTGATGCGATTACCCTGTCGGATAATCCTGCGCAAGTCTGATAAACCAGTTTGTGTTCGCCGTCCTTGTCTTCAAAGGTAATGTCAAAGGTTTTAGCGAAAGTCTGACCTAAATTGTGTATAGTACCAATCTGCAATGTTTTGCCGTTTGGCATAATCACGTCAAACGCCATGGTGTAGTCCGCACCAGGGAACTTGTCCCATTCCGGCCTTTTTGAAATTAAATACGGAAGGCCCAGGTCATCAAAGAATTCCTTGTACATTTCAATGAAGTCCTCTACCTGTTCATCGGATTCCTCTTTTGTAGCATGGGCTGTATGGGCCTCTTTAAATGTAGTGATTTCCCTTACTCTTATAAGGGGTCTAGTGTGTTTTGTCTCATATCTGAATGTATTGACGATTTGATACATTTTTATCGGCAAGTCAATGTGTGTCCTAATCCATAATGAGTACATCGGATAGATTGCGGTTTCACTGGTAGGCCTTAATGCCAATTGTTCGTTGAGCTCCCTTTGACCTCCTTTTGTTACCCAGTAAACCTCATCCTCGAATCCTTTAACGTGTATTCCTTCCTTTGCAAGCTCGCTTTCAGGTACAAGCATTGGGAAGAGCACCTCGTCGTGATCTTTATCCAATAATTTTTTAATAATGTTCATGGAATGTTTTCTTATCTGAAAACCGTATGGCCTCCAAACCGCCATTCCCTTAATAGGATATCTTGAATCAGTTATGTCCGCTTGTTCTAAAATGTCATGAAACCATTCATCGAAATTTTCCACCATATCACCTAAAATAATTTTATAATATTAAATATTATGTTTTTAATAAGTATTAAAGGTTATATATTCATTAACTATATGTGGATTTTTTTCAAAATTCAGTTGTCAATGTATTCAATGATGTTTAAATACATTGCAGGAACCATGTTGTCCAATTCTTTTTCAGGTATGCAGTTCTTTTTCTCTTTAAGGTATTTGCACATTTCTTCGGTAATTTCTGCATCGTTTTCTTTGATTTTGAATAGTGGAACTGCAATCATCAAAGAGCAATCATAGGGGTTTAATTTAGAATTGTGTTTAAGTTTGTCGCGTAGGATACTTAAATCTTTTTGTTTATCAATGGTTTTTGTTTTAATAATTTGTGGATAGAATATTAAAGGTTTGTTCTCATAACTGCTTATCATTCCTCTTTCAGAAATTGTCATGATTATAAAATCGATATTTACCTTATTTTTACAGTGTATTCGGTAAAAGTAATCATACGATTGTTTTAAATCTTTTTTTTCTCAATGTATTCTTCTTGAATTCAAATAGTATGAGTTTTCCCGATTTTGTCATGGTAGCAAAATCTAGTAAATTATTGAATATTTTTGGATTTTTGATGTTTTCAAGACCTATCAGTTCCATTGGGGATATTTCAATGATTTCTTCATTGATTTCAAGAATTTTCAATATGTAGTTTGCAAAATACATGAAACATATCTTGAACATCAAATCTCGATTGATTCTGTTTTCCAGAGCCATTATTGCACCTCTTTAATTTTTTTATTTCAGTAAATAATTATGTAAATCACTTATTGCCTTTAATTGACATATATATAAAGAGTTGCTTTGATTTGGGCTCAATTTGATGTTTTTAACTCAATATTGTTAATTAAATGTAAAAATAGAATATTCAAACTGAATAAATGCTTTTCAACGTTTGATGTGAAAATTATTTATAACTACTATTTACATATATATTAATGTATAATTAATTTTAGGAGATATTATGAGTAATAGGAAAATACAAATGCCTCGTGAAGTATACATTGATCCGGGTATTGTAAAGGATACTGCAGACATCTGTAAGACTTTGCGTTTGGATAAAAAGATTTTAATCGTTACCGGTGAGCATACATATGATGTTGGTGCAAAACCTGTAATTGAAAGCCTTGAGAAAGCCGATATTGAATTGGATGTTACTAAAGTCAACAAAGCCACTTACGATTCAATTGCCGAAGTCGAAGAGCTAATCACTCCCGACACCACCGTTTTAGGTATTGGTGGGGGAAAGGTGATTGATGTTGCAAAGCTTTCTTCACACAATCAGGGCGTTTACTTCGTATCCATGCCAACAACAGCTTCACATGATGGTATTGTATCTCCTTTAGCTTCAATTAAAAATCCTAATACCTCAACATCTGCCAAGGCTCAGTCTCCAATAGCGGTCATTGCCGATACGGAAATCATTGCACAATCCCCATTCAGGCTATTGGCTGCTGGATGTGCTGATTTGATTGCTAACTTTACCGCCATCAAGGATTGGGAATTGGCACATAGGCTAAAGCATGAGCCAATCAGCGAATCAGCGGCAGCATTGTCAATAATGTCTGCTCATCTGATAACTGATAATGTTGCCAACATTAAACCTAATCTGGAAGCCAGTGCCCGTATTGTCATGAAATCATTATTCAGTGGAGGAATGGCAATCAGCATTGCAGGGTCTTCCCGTCCGGCCAGTGGGTCTGAACATCTGTTCTCACACGCTTTGGACAAGATACTGGATAAGCCTGCATTGCACGGTGAACAATGTGGTATAGGCACAATCCTGATGATGTATCTTCATGGAGGGGACTGGAAAGCTATAAGGGATGCACTTAAAGCGGTGCAGGCTCCAACAACTGCCCGTGAAGTTGGAATTGCTGAGGAGGATATAATTGATGCTCTTGTGATGGCTCATACAATCAGGCCTGAAAGATATACTATATTGGGCGATAATGGAATTTCAAAAGAGGCTGCCTATGAGCTTGCTTACAAAACAGAGGTGATTTAGATGATTACATTAATAGGTAAAGATTTAGCGAAAGAGGGTCAGGAATTTGTTTTTCTGGGACCTGCCGATGAGTGTGATGATTGCCGATTCAAATCATCCTGTATTGGAAACCTTGAGAAAAACAGGAAATATGTTGTCACTGCAGTAAAGGAAAATGAGCAAAACTGCCCTATTCACGCTGAAGGTAAAGTGATTCCTGTTGAAGTTGATCGTGCTGAAATAGATATCTTGACAACTTCAAAAAACATTTTTGAAGGGTCAACATTTACATATAATGCTCCTGAATGTGATGAAAACTGTGATTTTCATGATTTATGTTTCCCTGACGGTCTGATTGAAAACGACAAGTGCATCGTTTTGGATAATGGTGGAAAACATAAAGAGGAATGCAAGAAAGGTTATAAGCTTAATAAATTAACATTAGGATTTGTGATTTAAATGAAGGATACTAGTAGCAATAGTTCTGCTAAAAAGAATGCTGGTTATAAGGCCGCTGAATATGTGGAAGATGGAATGGTTTTAGGATTAGGAACAGGTTCAACCACTCACTTTTTCATTGAAAAAGTAGGAATGAGAATCAAAGATGAAGGAATCAAGGTAATGGGAATTCCAACTTCATTCCAATCATTGTTAATAGCCAAACAATGGAACATTCCAATCACAACCTTGGAGGAACATGACATTGACCTGTCCGTTGACGGAGCGGATGAAGTCGACTCTGATTTCAACTTAATCAAAGGAGGAGGAGCGGCACATACAAAAGAGAAAATCGTGGATTATGCTGCAGATAAGTTCATAGTCATTGTGGATGAATCAAAAGTCGTTGATGAACTTGGAACATTCCCTGTGCCTGTGGAAGTATTGCCTGACGCATCCCGTATGGTAATTAAAGAGCTTGAGGACATGGGAGCCACTTGCGAGATAAGGATGGCTCAAAGAAAGGACGGTCCTGTAATCACCGATAACGGTAACTTTGTAATTGATGCGAAATTCGATAAAATCGAATCAGCCTCTCACTTGGAAATCGATTTGAATTCAATTCCAGGGGTTGTTGAAAACGGAATTTTCTCACAGATGGTTGACAAGGTAATCATTGGAACCGACGACGGCACCAAAGAGTTATAGGTGATAGGATGCCTATGTTTGATGTTCCCGACATTAAGGAATTGATGTATAAGATTGCCATAGTATTCGGTGCTATAATTGTAATTTATGGCGTTTTGTGGTTAATGGTTAATCTTGGTGTGATTCCGGCAATAATTGCAGCGGTATTTCCTCAAATTGTCCTGATTATCATTGGATTGTTTATCATTTATGCTGCAATCGATAGAAGAAATAAATATTATTGAAGAGATTATCTCTTAATATATTCTTTATTTTTATGACAGTCAAAACTCATTCTTTAAAAATCAATACCAACAAAAACTTTGAAATTATTGACATTACTTCCAAAATCAATGAATTGATCGATATAGAAAATGGAATAATTTCCATTTTTTCAAGGCATTCAACATCAGCCATTGTAGTTAATGAAAACGAAAAGGGATTGCTTAATGACTTGGAATTCACATTAAACAATATTATCACAGATAAATATTCCTATGCTCATGATATGATTGATGATAATGCACGCTCACACTTGAAATCTTTTTTGCTTTCTTCAAGCGAATGTTTGCCGATTAAAAATGGCAAAGTTGACTTGGGCACATGGCAGTCTGTATTTTTCATTGAACTTGATGGGCCCAGGCATAACCGAACAATAACTTTAACTATAATTGGGGATTAATATATTAATAATATGTGATTAATGTTAGGTGAAGAAAATGGATGATGAAACATTAAAAACTTACGGTTATGTAATCAGCTCCTCTTATCGTGAAAGATCAGTCAAGTCTTTAAATGACAGCAACAAGATACCGACGGACTTGGCGGAGGATATTGGAATCAGGACAAATCATATTTCAAAAGTGCTTAAGGAACTTAAGGAATGTGGCGTTGCCGAGTGCATCAATGAGGAAAAACGTAAAAATAGGGTTTACAGATTAACACCTAAGGGTGAAGATATAGCTAAACTCATTGATTAATCTTATTTTCTTATGGTGGTGTTATTTAATTGAGGCGATGGACGATAATTTTAGTATTGTTCATAATTATTTTGCTGATTTTGATATTTCTTTTCAATAATTATGATACTTCACCACAATTGAGCAATTACTCTCAAATGGAGATACAAATGAGGAAATTGTGGTATTGAAAAAGAATTTAATTGTTGTTAAATTCGATTTCAAATGCAATAACCGGATAATCTAGAGTGAAGTTTGTAATTACTTCAGGTGAAACCTCACCAAAGAACCCTTCAATGGAACCTGATTCGGAATTGCCTTTTACATCAGCAACCCTACCTTCAATGAAAGTCTTGTTTTCACTGTCTGATATTTCCATTGAATATCCTAAATTGCTTAGGACGCTTGTGACAACGGATTTGATTTCAGTGAAGTTTGCAGTTGAGTGGCAGATCACTCCGGCTAACTTTTTAGATGAAACTGTTTTATTTTCCTTGGATTCATCAAGGTATAAGACATCGCCGATTTCAAAAATCTTTTGAGGCAAGTCCTCATGCTTGTTGTCCTCTAAAAATTCCATTAAAGAATTGATCAAACTGGTTCTAATCATTGTCCTGTCAATTGTAATTGGCCTTGCAACCTGCACGTGAGGCTTTTCTTCCTGGTTCATTTTGGTGTAATGTGCATCTTCACTGGTAAGCATCAGGCTCATTACTTCCTGGAATCCTAAACCGATCATCACTTCCCGAATGGTTGATTCAGCTTTAAACCAATTGTTTTCATATGCCACAGTGTTGATTTCAGGCAATTTTGCCTCAACGCTGTTGATATGGTACTGTACTGCAATGTTTTCGACAATATCCACTTCATGCAGGATGTCAACCCTATAAGCAGGTATGATTGCTTTAACTTCATTGTCGTTTAATATTTCAGCATCAAAACGGGCCTTTAGGAGCAAATCGTGAATGTCCTGTGCGGTTAGGTTTGTTCCACCAATCAATTCGTTGGCGGTATCGACATGAACATTCATCTCTTGTGGGGTTAAATCAGGAGTTACAATGGTTTTGTCTTCATATTTGACTTCCATGGATTTGATTTGACCGCCAACTTCCGCAAATGAGCAGCATATGATGTTCAATGCCTGGTTGACTGCCCTTTCATCTGTACCGGTCACATCAACAATAATGTTATGGGTATCTTCCTTGATTTTGGTTAGCTCACCGTTGATGATTGGTGGCATGGACAATACATTATCGTCCTTGTCTAAAATCAATGGATATTTGTCAAAGTCTTCAATTAAATGAGCATAATCTTTACCTTTGTCATGTTCTGTTAGGATTTCTTGAGGAGTCATTTCAACATCTTTTTCTAAAGGAACGAATGCATTTGCATCTTTTGGTGTTGCAATGTATGAGAATGGAGCTTCAACGACATCCGCATTGTGAATACCGATTGCAACCTTTTTCCTGTCCCTTCCGATAACCCAGTGAAGGTTTTCCTGGAAGTCCATGATGTATTTCAGTTTGTCGCCAGTGAAATCAACATTATCGATTTTAGCAAATCCAATATATGGCCTGATGGCTGCAACATCCTTGTCAACTGTTACATATTCGCCGGATTCGACCACTTCATAATCCGGAAAACCAACTTCCTGACCGATGAATCCCTTAAATGATCTTGCCACTCCTTCGACAGAGAGGTTGTCCGGACGGTTTGGGAAGAATTCAACTTTGATTTCCTCATCATCATAATCCTCAATGTCACTAGACATCATCGGTAAGGTGTCTATTAATTCATCTTTATCCATATCGATTCCTAAATCTTTTAAATCTTGATATTTAAATGTTATAACTGGCATTTAATAACTCCTGTTCTTATAATCCATATATTAACATGAAAAATAGAGATTCAACAACAAAGTGAAGTGCTCTATGTTCTAATTCACCCATATCACGTATTAATATTGTATGGGTCACATCAATTACAAAATGAATAAGGGCTGCCTGTATTCCAATGACCGGATTCAGGAAGAGTATTGACAATACTATGAAATGGAATCCGGCTTCCATAGTTTCATGGGATAACCAAGTTTGCCATGTTGAATGTGTAGATTGTTGAATTAATCCTCCTAAAACGATATAAAAATTATTGAACACTTTCCACATGAGTGTGGTGTGCAATACATCGCTTATTGCTAATACAACAGCTACATAAAACCATATTAAATTCATTTTTATACACAGTCCTATTTTTTATAATATTAATAATTTGATTTTATTATATAATATAGTTATCTATCAAGGCATTGTTCTCATATTGAAAAATTGTTTTCTCCTTGGAAAATTGCTTTAACTTCTTAAAATTGCTTTAATTTATAACTTGCCTATTTATATAGTTTGCTAACTATAAGTATAATTGGTGCGTAATGTATGGTTAAATTCTGGTCTTTTTCAATGTTAAAAGATATTTTTAGTAGATTAAATCCATTAAATTCATTTGATTTGGAGGATATTGATGTTGAAATTGATAAAGTTCCAACTTCCGATGAATTATTACAAAACATAATTAAAAAATATTCAAATTTTGAAAAAGTTATTTTAACTGCAATATATCATTTAATCAACACACAAAATGTAAATAATGAATATTTGACTATATTAACAAAAGATTTAAGATTAATATGTGATTTAGTTGAGGGGACTAATGGTGAAGTTCGGATTCCAGACTATGTGACAAATGAGCCGGTTAATAATATTTTTTTGACCTGCCATAATCATTTTCACAATGCTATCCTACCATCTTCAAAAGATTTCAAAAATGTTATTAAACCTATGATTAAATTCACAGTTATCGTTTCAGATGATAATATTGGTATAATCGTTAATGAATTATGTGAAAACTTCTATTCTTTATCAAAGTTAGAAAAGAAGGAATTAAAAAATACTTGGAAAACTTTTAAAGATTTTATAATTTTTTGCATGGCGAGTGATTTTCCTGAGATTATATTTAAATTTTACAATGATGAATATTCAGATGAGGAATTTCAATTTTTTTTGAAAAGTATGTTGGTGTAAATATTCAAAAATTTGTTGATGAATTCAATGCACGATTCAAAAAATATAAAATATATTATGTGTATATTAAATTATAGGAGATAGTAAATATGTCTGATGTTTTAGAAACTTTTGATGGTGGATTAACTATTTCTAATCTTGGAATTCTTTTGAAAGTATATGGTAAGGAAAGAAAATCTAAAGAATGCAGGCAGATTTATGAAGATTTTCTTAAAAATAATTATCCTCAAGAATTTGAGGATTTCTTAAATTTTAAAAGGAAAGTTGAAGAAAAAACTCCCAATATTAAAGAACTTATTTTTGAATGGATGGATGGAAAAAGAGAAATTCCAAGTTTTGAACTTTTTGATGTATACGACGAATAATTAATCAATTATGAAATTTTGCCATTTCATACTTACTTTTTTAAAGTATAAACTACATATCTAATAATATTATTTTTACTATATAATTAGGAGAAAATATATGTCAAACCAAGAAATTCCTAAAGACTATGATTTTAAAAAAGAAAAGGTTTGGGAGAAAAAATGGGAAGATGAAAACATCTACAAATACATTGGAGATGGATCTCGTCCTAGATATATAATTGACACTCCCCCACCATACCCAACAGGCTCAATACATTTAGGACATGTGTTGAATTGGGTTTACATTGATATGAATGCAAGATACAGAAGACAAAAAGGTCATGATGTATTATTTACTCAAGGATGGGACTGTCACGGTCTTCCAACAGAGGTAAAGGTTGAAGAAACTCACAACATCAATAAAAACGATGTTTCAAGAGCGCAATTCAGGCAATACTGCATCGATTTAACAACAGACAACATTGCTAAAATGAAATCACAGATGCGTGCAATGGGTTATTCACAGGACTGGACTCGTGAATTTGTCACAATGACTCCGGAATACATGAGAAAAACCCAATACTCATTTTTGAAAATGTATAATGAGGGATTGATTTATCAGGGAATTCACCCTGTTAACTGGTGTCCTCGTTGTCAGACAGCTATTGCTTTTGCGGAAGTTGAATATTCAGACAATACAACATTCTTAAACTATGTCAACTTCCCTCCGGCTGTTGAAGATTCATATGATGACATTGCATCCTCACAATTATCAGGCAAACAGGCTGACCCTAAAGATGAGGGTATTCTAATTGCAACCACCAGGCCGGAATTAATGTCTGCCTGTGTGGCTGTAGTAATTCACCCTGAAGATGAAAGATACACTCACCTTTTAGGAAAATATGTTGAAGTGCCTTTATCACATCAAAAAGTTAAAATCATTGCAGATGAGGAAGTGGATCCTGAATTCGGTACAGGTGCAGTAATGATTTGTACTTTCGGGGACAAAACTGATGTAAGCTGGGTTCAAAAATATGACCTTGAAATCATCAACGCAATTGATGAAACAGGTACATTGACCAGTGCTGCCGGAAGATATGAGGGAATGGACCTGCAAAGTTGTAAAAAACAGACCATTGAAGACTTGGACAGTGAAGGATACTTGCTTAAACAGGAACAGGTCGACCAGAACGTAGGCCAATGCTGGAGATGCAAGACCCCTATCGAGATTCTCGTTAAAAAACAATGGTTTGTTGCAGTGCGTGATTTGATTGAAAAAACCAAAGTTGCAGCGGATGAGATGAAATGGGTGCCTGAACACATGAAATCCCGTATGGTAAACTGGGCAGATTCCATGGAATGGGACTGGTGCATCTCAAGACAAAGGATTTTTGCAACACCAATTCCAGTATGGTACTGTAAGGACTGCGGAAAGGTAATCCTGCCTGACCCTGAGGACTTACCGATTGATCCAACAGTCGACAAGCCTAAGCATGCATGTGAATGCGGATGTGAAGAGTTCATAGGTGAAGAGGACGTATTGGATACATGGATGGATTCATCAATTTCACCGTTGTCAATTGCAGGATGGCCTGATGAGGATTATGTAAATCATTTCCCATCAAACATTCGTCCGCAAGGACACGACATCATCCGTACATGGGCATTCTATACAACACTCAGATGTTTGGCTTTAACCGACCAAAAACCGTTCGATGACATTGTAATCAACGGTATGGTATTCGGTGAGGACGGAAACAAGATGTCCAAATCAAGACCTGAGTTTGTGGTCGGACCGGAAGAGGTCATAGAAAAATACGGTGCGGACCCATTGAGAACATGGGCTGCAAACAGTGTGCCTGGTTCCGATGTAATATTTGACTGGAAAGACATCAAGCACGGATACAGGTTCCTCAGGAAATTCTGGAATGCATTCAGGTTCATCAGCATGCAAATCTTCGATGAGGAAGTCTCATATGATGAAGTTAAGGACAATTTAGGACCATTGGATTTATGGATCTTGTCCAAGTTGAACAACTTAAATAAAACAGTTGACCAGGCTTTTGCCGATTACAACTTCGCAGATACAATCACATCAATCGAAAGGTTCTTCTGGCACGACTTCTGTGACGAATACATTGAAGCTGTAAAATACAGACTATACTCAGATGTTTCAGATGAATCAAGAAGAGCTGCAAAATACACCTTAAGAACCGTTGTGGAAACATCCCTTAAATTGATGGCTCCAATTGCACCGTTCTTTACAGAAGAGGTTTACCAATACTTCTCAGACGAGTCAATACACACTACCTTATGGCCTGAAGTCTATGAGGAACTCATCAGTGAGGAAATGGAAAGCAAAGGTGAAACCACTGTTGAGCTTATTGATGAAGTCAGAAGATTCAAATCAGCATCAAAAATCCCATTGAATGCTGAACTTGCTGAAGTGAATGTCTACACTTCCGATGAGGATTTGGTGGATGTGTTCAATCAGTTTGATTCAGACATCAAGGGAACATTGAAAATCAATGATTTGGAAATAAGCTCCGGAAAACCTGAAGTTCATGAAAAAATCATTGAAGTGGAGCCTGACATGTCAAAAATCGGACCTACATTCAAGGGTGATGCTGGTAAAATCATCGGTTATCTAAAATCAACCGACATTGATGAAATCGGTTCCGTTTTAGAGGAAAACCATGAGTTGACCATCGGTGAGATTGTTGTTCCCGAAGACATGTTGAACATCAAAAAGGAGATTGTTGGAGCATCCGGTAAGAAAGTGGATATCCTCCAATCCGAAAACTTGGATATGATTGTGGAAGTAATCAGATGATTACTTTTCCATTAACTTTTTTTAACATTAAAGCTATTGCATAGGTAATGGCCAAAATAACTATTGTCCATATTACAGAATGGATTACCGGCTGATTATAAACCAACAGGAACGGGTAAGGCCCCTCCACTATTTTCATGACATTTAAAACTATCATGATTGCGGCATAGATTATTGTGAAGTATAATCCATGAATCACGTTCAGTTCATCATATTTTTCAATTAAAAAGGATATGATTGCTAAAACCGGACAGAGGGTATGATGATACAGCATGGATCCTCCGAATAACAGATGATACAAGCCCAAATCTGTTGTCCATGACAATACTGTCAATACAATTATCAGTGTCAATGTTGTTGAGACAATTGCTGCATATCTTAATGACTTGAACCATGGGGGCAGTTCCTTGTTTTTTAAAAGGAATATTAAAAATATTGAGGATGAAATCAAAAGCAATAGATTACTGTCTTCTGTGTAATATTCCAATGAAGCGATTCCAAGTTCGTTGAAAACCAATATGAATCCGATGATTTCAAAAAGAACTATCGCTAAATTCATCGTTAAATTGATGTTTCTTGAATTCATAATATTTTAATCCAAATCATTTTCAATTTCTTTTACAACTCTTGCAGGAACGCCTAGCGCTAGTGAATTGGATGGAATGTCCTTTGTAACAACCGCTCCGGCTCCAATCACGACATTGTCTCCGATGGTTACACCAGGCAGTATTGTCACATTGGCGCCCAGCCAAACGTCATTTCCTATTCTAATTTCACTGGCCTTGCCTAAATGGTCACGTCTTTTTTTAGGGGATAATGGGTGGCCAACGGTTGTTATTGTTGTGTTTGGGCCAATCATGACATTGTCTCCAATATGAACCTCGTTAATATCCAATATTGTTAAATTGAAGTTTCCTGTGAAGTTGTTTCCTATATGGATGTTTTTTCCATAGTCAAAGCAGAATCTTTTAGCAATCCATACCTTTTCACCAACGGAACCTAAAATTTCACTCAATACCTCATGCTGCTTGTCCAAATCGTCCTCCGGAAGAGAATTGAATATGTTTGCATTTTCAATGGCATGTAATTTCATCATTGATATGTCCTCATCATCGTAGCAGTATTCAAGACCGGCAAGCATCTTGTCAAATTCTTTCATAGGTAAGTATTTATTGAATTTTAATTAAAAATATTATTGATAGAATGATTCTTAAGGTAAAAAATATTTCAGAAATCGGAGGGGTTGTTAAGGCACCGCCCTCAAAAAGCTATTCTCACAGGGCAGTAATTCTGGCAAGTTTGGCCAATGGAACTTCAAAATTATATGATATGCTTTACTCAGAAGATACTTTAGCTTCCATTAGGGTGTGTGAAGCGTTAGGTGCTAAAATTACCAAAAAAGATGATTGTTTGGAAGTCATTGGAACAGGAGGCAGGCTTCACAATTCCTCTCAATCTCCAATTGACCTTGCAAACTCAGGCACTACCTTAAGATTGATGACAAGCGTTTCTGCCTTAAGCGACAATGAGGTCACATTGACAGGTGATGATTCATTGAAAACACGTCCAATGGGCTTGCTGATGGATGCTTTATGGCCTTTGGGAGTGGAAACAGAATCATTGAACGATAATGAAAAGGCTCCGATTTTAATCAAGCCAGGTTATCTTGGCGGTGAAACCAACATCATGGGTAATGTCAGTTCCCAGTTCATCTCATCAATCATTATCTCATCACCCTTGTCCGAAAAGGGTGCAACATTATACGTGTTGCCTGAATTCAAGTCAAAACCTTATGTGAACATGACCTTGGATATCATGAGGAAATTCGGCGTTAAGGTTTTAAAGGGATATTACTTGAAGCATGACTCCTGTGACAAGGAGCATCAAAGCTGCAGGATTGATGAGTTCAAGATTTTAAAGCAGGATTATGCTGCCTGTGACTACACTGTTGAAGGGGATTACTCTTCAGCGTCATATTTATTGGCATTGATTGCAATCAATGGTGGAAATGCCAAAATCAGGAATCTCTTCTTTGATTCAAAGCAAGGTGATAAATACATTTTGGACATTCTGCAGGAGATGGGTGTCACAATAATCCGTGGTGAGGATTATGTTGAAATAGTGTCTGATGGCAATCTGAAGGCTATTGATGTTAACTTGTCTAATGCGCCTGATTTGCTGATAACCGTTGCAGTATTGGCTGCGATGGCTGAGGGAACTACCAATATAACTGGGGTGGCTCATGCAAGGGTTAAGGAAACAGACAGAATTGACACCACTTGCAGGGAACTTGAAAAATTGGGATGCATGCTGGAAGAGCATGAGGACGGTATGAGCATTACCGGAGGGGTGACCTCTGGTGTCGTTGATTCTCATGGAGACCATAGGCTGGCTATGGCGTTCAGTCTCTTTGGCCTCAAGCATGACATTAAGATTACAAATGGGGAAGTGTTTGATGTATCATTCCCTAATTTTATTGAAAGCATGGCGGAATTAGGATTTGAATTGGAGTTAGAGGATGAATAAGGAAGAAAGAGTTATCAAGTTGATTGAAGAGTTGGAAGGTGTCTTTACAATCAGGACCTTCCTTGACCATGACCCGTATAAGGTTTTAATCAGAACAATATTGTCCCAAAGGACTAGGGATGAGAATACAGATCAGGCCACCAATAACCTGTTTGAAAAGTATCCCGACATTTATGCTATTGTGGATGCTCCGATTGATGATGTTAAGGAGCTAATAAGGCCTGCTGGTTTTTACAATGTCAAGGCAGCAAGGATTCAGGAGGTTTCACAAATCCTGATTGACCAGTATGGAGGAGAGGTTCCCGACACTGTTGAGGAGATGATCAAGCTTCCGGGTGTAGGCAGAAAGACTGCCAATTGTGTCATGGTTTTTGCATTTGAGCTTCCGGCAATTCCTGTTGACACTCATGTTCACAGAATCTCAAATCGTTTGGGATTGGTTGATACCAAAAATCCTGAGGATACTGAAGTGGAATTGTGTAAAATCGCTCCTGAAGAGTTGTGGATTAAATTGAATGATTTGATGGTTCAGTTTGGCCAGAATATCTGCAAGCCGATTGGTCCTCAGTGTGAGATTTGCCCGTGCACTGATATTTGTGATTATTTCTGTGATAATGTTTAACTGATTTTTTAGTCATACCAAAACATTTATAAACTAAAACAATGTTATATAACAATAGTTATTATAACACTTGTTATTTTAACTTTTTATTTAACCCTTTATATATGCCATTAAAAACAATATTAAAATATAGGAGAAAAAAATATGGTAAATGTTCCAAAATTAAAAAGAGGAGTATTGGAAAGCATTACCGATGCAATCGGTAATACACCAATTGTCAGATTAAATAATTTGACAGAAGGTTTAGAAGCAGAAGTAGATGTGAAAATTGAATCATTCAACCCAACCGGAAGTGTAAAAGACAGGGTTGCAGTTGCAATGATTGAAGATGCAGAAGAAAAAGGACTGCTCAAAGAAGGTTCCACAATCATCGAGCCTACAAGCGGAAACACAGGTATCGGACTTGCATTTGCGGCAGCCGCAAAAGGATACAAGTTAATATTGACCATGCCTGAAACCATGTCTGTTGAAAGAAGGAAATTCCTAAGCGTCCTTGGAGCTGAATTGGTATTGACTCCAGGTGCTGACGGAATGGGCGGAGCTATCGCAAAGGCAAATGAGCTCAATGAGGAAACTCCAGATTCCATTATTTTAGGCCAATTCGACAACCCTGCAAACGTTAAAATACATGCTGAAACCACAGCTCAGGAAATCCTAAGGGACACTGAAGGAAAAGTGGATATTGTAATCGGCGGTGTAGGTACCGGTGGAACAATCACAGGAATCGGTAAGGTATTGAAAGAGGAAGTTCCGGATGTCAAAATTGTTGCGGTTGAACCGAAAGACTCACAAACATTGGCTAAAGGTGAAAAAGGACCTCACAAAATCCAAGGTATTGGTGCAGGATTTGTGCCATCCATTTATGATGAGAGCGTAATTGATGAGATTATTCCTGTAGCAAATGAGGATGCAGGAAACACTTTGCTTGCCCTTGCTAAAAAGGAAGGTATATTTTCAGGTATATCATCTGGAGCTGCAACTTGGGCTGCTTTGGATTTAGCTAAAAAAGAAGAAAATAAGGGTAAAAGGATTATAGCAATTTTACCGGATAATGGTGAAAGATATCTCTCTGTAGATTGGTTATTTGAATAAGTAAAACTATATATACCATATGTTATATAAAATAAAAGTATAACATCAGTGAGGGTTATAATGTTCAATGGGTTAAGAAGTGAAATAAAAGCTATTAAAGATAAGGATCCTGCAGCAAGGTCTACATTAGAGATATTCCTATGCTATCCAGGATTTTATGCATTATTATTTCATAGAGTGAGCCATTGGTTATGGAATCATTCATTAAAGCTACTTGCTCGTATGAATTCTAATCTGGCCAGATTTTTAACCGGCATTGAAATTCACCCTGGAGCAACATTTGGTAAACGCGTATTTATAGACCATGGTATGGGAGTCGTTGTTGGTGAAACCGCTATTGTTGGTGATGATGTTTTAATATATCAGGGAGTAATCCTTGGAGGTACAAGCACAGAAAAAACAAAAAGACATCCTACAATTGAAAAGGGTGTAATTATTGGGGCTGGCGCTAAAGTAATGGGTAATATTACCATTGGCGAATACTCAAAAATTGGTACCGGTGCTGTGGTGCTTAAGGATGTTCCTCCTCAATCAACATGTGTTGGTGTTCCAGGCCGTATCGTAAGACGTAAAGGAGTACGTCCTGAAATAGTTGACCTTGACCACGATAAACTTCCAGACCCTGTCGCTGATGCATTCAGAACACTCGAAAAACATCTTCAAGAAAACGATAAAAGATTTGAAATTTTATTTGAAAAGCATGGAATCTGTTTGACTGAGGATATTCGAGATGAACAAGAAGATTTAGAGGATTTGTTTAAAAAATAGAAGGGATTTTTATGAAACCACCTTGTGAAATCGTAGTATGGTATGTAATACCTGCAATCAGATCAGAATTGGCAAAAGAGCTATTGAACTTGGGCATGAGGCAAAAAGATGTTTCAGAGCTTATGGACATTACTCAACCTGCCGTATCACAGTACATTACAGACAAACGTGGAAGCGGAATTAAACTTGATGATGATGTAAGGGCAATGATTCATGAATTTGCTCGTCAATTATCTGAAGGTGAAGCCACTAAAGCTGATTTGATTCCAAGAACATGTAAAATATGCAAAAATGTAAAAACAATTGATGTATTAGAACAGCTTAATATAGATAAGTCTGACCTTGGAGAGGATTGTCAATCTTGCATAGGATCAGAAGCAAAATAGGAAAATATTGGAAAAAATAGTAAACTTTATAAAGTATTATTTACCAATATTTTATTATCCTATTAATTTTGATGGCAAGTTTACCGAGTGGCTAGGTGTGTGGCTGCAGACCATAATACGGGGGTTCAAGTCCCTCACTTGCCTTTTACAATTACTTTTTTTCGAGGTTTATTTTTATGGAAATTTATTCAACTTTAACTCGCAGTAAAGAGGATTTTGTAACTATTAACGATAACAGAGTTAACCTATTTGTATGCGGACCGACCGTTTATGATGACGCACATATCGGACACGGAAGAACATACATTTCATTTGACACAATAAAAAGATACTTGGAATACAAAGGTTACGCAGTATTCTACATCCAAAACGTAACCGATGTTGACGATAAAATAATAAACAGGTCAAAGGAAAGCGGAATTCCTGCCGATGAATTGGCACGCAAGTTTGAAAAACGCTACCGTGAAGACATGGCCAAATTAAACGTGAATGGAGTTAATTTATTTGCAAGGGCAACCGATCACATGCCTGAAATCATCGACCAAATCCAAAGGCTGATTGATAAGGGATTCGCTTATGAAACCGAAGACGGAGTATACTTTGAAATAGACACCTTTGAGGAATTCGGAAAACTCTCAAACAGAAACGTTGAAGAGCTTGAATCCCATAGGGAAATTGCAGAAACCACAAAGAAAAACCATCAGGACTTTGCACTATGGAAAAAACGTGAAGGAGTCGACGAGCCAACATGGCCATCCCCATGGGGAGACGGAAGACCTGGATGGCACATTGAAGATACTGCAATAACCGAATACTACTTCGGAGAGCAATACGATGTCCATGGTGGAGGATTAGACTTGATATTCCCACACCATGAAGCGGAAATCACACAGATGGAAGCGGTTTCAGGAAAATCCCCAATGGTGAGATACTGGTTGCACACAGGATTCTTAAACGTTAATGGAGAAAAGATGTCAAAATCACTCCATAACTTCATCACAATCCGTGAACTGCTTGAAAGCTATGAACCGGACACTTTCAGATTCTTCGTGCTTTCAACCCATTACAGAAGCCCGATTGACTTTTCCAAGGATTCACTTCACCAATCCGAAAGAAGTCTTGACAGAATCAGGAAATACTACGAGCAACTGGACGTTGAAGTCGGTGATGAAACCTTTGAATGTGATGCATTGGCACCTCACATGAAGGAATTCTTCGACAGCATGGATGATGACTTCAACACTCCAAAGGCAATCGCTGCAATATTCGGACTCATCAATGACACCAAAAACGAATTGGACAGCTACTCAGATGAGGACAAGATTGCAATAAAGGCATTCCTTGATGATGCGGCTCATATATTGGGAGTCAGCTTTGAGACTGAAGAGGTCAATGCAGGTTCAGATGACCTTCTTAACTTGATTTCAGAAGTAAGATCAGAGTTAAGAGCCAACAAGCAATATGACCTTTCCGATAAAATCCGTGATAACCTACAAGAGTTAGGTTATGAAATCAACGATTAAGGGAAAATCATTTTCTCTTTTCTTTTTTTATTAATTCTTTTTTTATTTCATTATTTTTCTATTTTGCCATGTAAGTAAGTGCTTGCATGCGAAAAACTTTATATATGCTGTTTTTAATAAATTTAACCATAAATTACATATTTTTTTGGAAGGGTACACAATTAGGGGAATGTGTTATAAAAAAGGTGATTATAAATGGTAAATGCAAAAATTATTGAAATATTGGGCATTATTCTGGTTATTGCACTGGCCTGCTCAATGATTCATGCTGCGGAATTGATTGGCAATGATTCATCAGGAGACTTTCAGGGAGGCAATGTTGATCATCTCTCTCCTGCAGAACAGATTAATTTAAACACTCATTTTTCCAGTCATAATGGGTCTCAATCAGGATTGATGCAGATTTACATTTGAATATATTGAAACATGATCTGTCAAGTGGAATGCTTGACAGGAAAACTTCTTTTTTTTATTTTAGGGATATTGAAATATAACTTTTCAATCTGAAATTCTTCAAATTTACAATAAAACTCTTTATCGATGCTCATGTTATTGTTCCGGCATCAAGTGGAAATGATGTTACTATTTCACTTCCAAGCGATGCGACAGGAACTGTGACCGTTCAGGCTAACGGCAAGACATACACCAAGACACTGGTTAACGGTAAGGCTACAGTTACATTGCCAGACGGCAACTACAATGCAGTAATTACATATTCAGGTGATGATAAGTACGACGGTTTTACAATCACCAAGAGTGTAAGTGTCAAAAAGTCTGTTGTCAAGAAGGCTTCCAAAATCACTGCTAAAAAGAAAATCTTCAAGAAATCCAAGAAGGTCAAAAAGTACACAATAACCTTGAAGTCTGGAAAATCCCCGATCAAAAAGGTTAAGGTAACAATTAAAATCGGAAAGAAGAATTACACTGCAAAAACAAACTCCAAGGGTAAGGCAACCTTCAAAATAAAGAAACTTCTCAAGAAGGGCAAATATACTGCAAAGATTACCTTCAAGGGAAACAAGTACTTCAAGGCCGCAACCAAAAAGGTCAAAATCGTTTTGAAATAGGGAAATTTTTATTTCTCTATTAATTTATTTTTTTCAATCTACATGTCTTACATCAAATCATGTTGATTGCATAACATCTTAAACCTATTTCATTACTGATTAATTTTAACACATATTTTCTTCAACAAATCTCATTTTAATAAAGCAAATATTTCATATTATGAAACTTATTTTCATTGCCCTTTGCTCCCAGGACTTGGAGATTGCTAATGATTAATTTTAATCATGATGTTTTTCGATTTGCAATTTCAATATTGTTTGATAACTCATTTTATCTATTTTAAAAATCAATTATTCTGTTTTATCATTATCACGGTAAAAATTGTCTGATTTTGTAAAATTGTTCTCATTTAAAACTGAAATTATTTAAATGATAAAATTCAAACTATTTATTAATTATATCGGGTTTGATTGAAATGTATGTGTCTAAAATTAGGGTAAAAAATTTCAAAACATTTGATGATGTTAGCTTGGATTTGAACAAGTTTAATGTTTTGATTGGGGCTTGCGGTTCCGGCAAAACAAATTTTGTCCAAGTATTCGAATTATTGAATGACATATCATATGATTTTCATGATGCCATTAAAAAGCATGGCGGGGGATATGTGAAAAATTTCAATTTGCTTGAAGACAATCTGGAATCCTGTCTGGAAGTCAAGTTTTCAAATATTGACAAATCAATTCGATTAGGCTCAGATAGGGACATTCTACTTTCATTCAACAATGTCGATTATGAAATCTGCTTTAACTTTTATGAAAACGAATGCAAGGTTCAAAATGAAGTCGTCAGACTGATTTGTGATGTGGAATATGGTCGCAATCAAAAGATTGAGGGCAATGAAATCATTATCAAAAACAACAATGGTGAGATTAAGGCTGAATTCCTAAAAGACATGGACGGTTTGGAGATATCTGAAATAATACCTGGGACTCTATCGGACATTGTTTCACAAAACTTTAAAAAGGAAAATGCTCCTATCATCAATTCCGCATTGGCCACAATACCTATCAAATGGGGTGATTTCTTTAAAAACATTTCATCATACGATTTTGATCCGAAATTCTGCAAAAACATCAACGCCACTGGCAATGAAAAATTAACAAAACATGGCGGAAACCTTCCTGTAGTGCTGAAAAATATTCTAAATGACGAAAATGATAAGAAAGAATTCTTAATATACTATACCAATATGTTGCCCTACATTAAGGAGGTGTCTGTTGAAAAGGTATTGGATGAGGAACGCATCTTCATGATAGTTGAAAAGTATAATGATGTCAAAATCCCAGCACCATTCATATCAGATGGGACCAGCACAATCATGGCAATCTTAATTGCATTATACTTCCAGGATGGTGAAATCATATTGGTTGAAGAGCCTGAAAGACACATTCACCCATCTTTAATCAACCAATTAATGTTAATGATTGAGTCTGTAGACAAGCAGGTAATTATCACTACACATTCTCCGGAACTTCTAAAATACTCTGAATTGGAAGATATACTATTCATATCCCGTGATGATAATGGATTTTCTGATATAAAAAGAATCATTGATAATGATGTGGTAAAACCATTCATTGAAGAGTTGGGTATCGACAGTGTTTTTGTAAATGACTATCTGGGGCTTGAATAAATGAGAAATCTTTTCGTTTTTGTGGAAGGAAAAGAGGATATCATATTTGTTAAAAATGTTCTTCATAACATATTTATCAAACATTCCATTAATGTTATTCCAATTCCTTACCAAAAAACAAGAAACCATGATGTTATAAATCACATCAAAGCATCCAAGGCTAAAAATCAGGATTATGTCCTTTTAAGTGACTTGGACAGTCACACTTATCCATGCATCACTTCCAGAAAAGACCAACGCATCAGGGAGTTGGATGGTGAGATAACACCAGACAAAATAATAATAGTTGTTGAAGAACTTGAAAGCTGGTGTTTGGCAGGTATTGACACAAGTATTGAGGAATATGCCGACTTTGTGATTCCTGAAAGCACTGACGATATTACAAAGGAGGATTTTGATGAAATACTTTCAAACACCTCATTTAATAAAAATAAACTCTTAAACTATTTGAGCTTTAATTTCAGTGTTGGTTTGGCCATTGAAAGAAACAAATCCTTCAAATACTTCTTGGAAAAATATGGGATAGTTTAAGGAATAATTTCCAAGAGCATTAACTCAAAAGTGCGAATTTTTTTCATTGGGAGGGTGTCCGCCAAAATAAAATTTTGGTTGAATTATTAATTTTTTTAAAATATTGTCATGTCGAGTTTTAATTGATCATTTAAATTGTAGGAATTATCAAATATTGGATCATTGTTTAGAGATAGCTTTAATGGCTATGTTTGGGTTTGTTGGATTCTAATTGACACTTCCTGCAATTTATAAATAAAATTAATAAACTTTATATATTATAGTTCATTAGAGTTTAAATCCACACTTGGATACATAAATTCTAAACTTTGGTTTGATGTGTTTCAATGTCTACCTGTTCAAGCATGTTTTTTCATGTTGTAGGCATTGAATTTCAACTTTGACTTATTTTAATTATATATTTGGGCTTAAACGTCACATTAAACAATTAAATTCAAATTAATTATTTTGCAGGATTATTTTTCAACGTATATTATTATTTAAAATATACGTTAAGTTTAATAGACATGTTTTAATTTTATTAATTTTGCTATAATATTAAGTATTATCTTTAATCTTTAATGGATTATTCATTCGTAAATTGAAGTTATAATATAACTATTTTTCGTATTTAAAGTAAAAGTTGTCGGACATTGTAAAATTGCTTTCATTTAGAAGTGAAATTATAAGAATGCTGAACTCCATAATATCTATTTATTATGAATTATTAAGGGGAGATATTATGGATATTGAGTATATTAAGGATAATTATATTTTTGAAAAATTGAATGAAAACCATAACTTAGAGGATTTTGAGTGTGAATCAGAGGATTTGACAAAATTTTTAAAAGAGGATGCATTGAATCAACAGAATTTGAATTTAAGCTTAACACATGTAGTAATTTGTGATGGGACTGTTGTTGGATATGTATCAATTCTAACAGATGCAATGAAATTAAAAATCCTTGAGGATAAAGAAACTAAAGATAAAATACACACCAAGCTAAACATCAGTGAAAATAATGTGATACCTGCAATTAAAATTGGAAGGTTTGCAATAGATAAAAAGTATGCTCATAACGGATTAGGTAAGCATGTTTTTAGAAATGTATTGTTAAGTATTTTGGACATATCTGAAAATATTGTTGGTTTAAGATTTATAACAGTAGACGCATATGCAAGCGCATTCGGTTTCTATGTTGAAAAACACAAATTCAAATATCTGAAAAAAGACAAAAAAGAAGTTGATAGTTTAGATAGGATTATAAAAGTAGATCCTGAAAGAAGTTTCAGTCTTTACAAAGATATAAAAAGTATATAAAAAATAGAGATTGCAAAAAAAATATTATTTTGAGAATAAAACAATTCTCTGATTTCTGATTTCTTTTGCAAACTCTTTATCTTCATGAGTAGGTGCTTCCTGCATTTCTTTTAAAACAGCAAGTGCATCCTCACCTTCAAAAACAGGAGTTTTTGCGATAGGTTTTGCCATGAAATCACCTCTTAAATATTTAAGTTGTACTCTTACTTTTATTCTTAATCATTTAAATAATTTTGTATGATTAATGCTAGTTAAAATGTTGTTGTGTGGCTGTATGCAAGCACAATGGATTCACAACAGGTAATTCCACTCTATTGCAAATGATGCCAATTCCACTCTTGCGGGCAATGATATCCATCATCTGGTTCCGGCAATGACAAGCCATCCGATGGTGGAAGTAATGCAAATACTGCATCAACCACTAAAGTAACCAAAAAGGCTTCCAAAATCACTGCCAAGAAGAAAACCTTCGAGGAAAGTTAAAGTCAAAATGTACACCATAACCTTGAAGTCTGGAAAATCCCCGATCAAAATGGTTAAGGTAACAATTAAAATCGGAAAGAAGACTTACACTGCAAAAACAAACTCCAAGGGTAAGGCAACCTTCAAAATAAAGAAACTTCTCAAGAAAGGCAAATATACTGCAAAGATTACCTTCAAGGGAAACGCCTACTACAAGGCCTCAAGCAAGAAGGTCAAAATAGTTTTGAAATAGGGAAATTTTAATTTCCCTTTTATTTTTTTCATGTTCAAATCAATTGTTGTAAAGGTCTGTAAAATTGTTTTTATTGTTAAAAATTGTTTTTTGTTCGTTTTTATAAAATTAAACAATGATAAAACCAAAACTTTTTAAATAAAGAGATATAATATATTTAATTAGTTTAATGATAGTTTTATATAGTGATTAGTTACATATTATTGAGTAACTTTTTAAATGTTTCAGGGGTTTGTTCGTATGGATTGGAATTCTCTTCAAGCGGTTACTCAAGGTTTAACTCTTAAGGACTTTTATGAATAATTAAATGGGTGCTGATTACTATTGGAGGCGTATTTTGTTTACTAATTTAAATATCATTAGATCTAAAGGGTGGATTAATTTAAATAAGGATGAACTGAAAGTTTATTCAATTTATTTATTTTTTTACACGGAAGTTTTAGGTTTATTTTTGTGTTTATTATTATATTTTTTCCTTCATATTGATTTTGTTTTGTCATTATTGGGAATAACTATTCTTGGAGTGATGTTTTCAATATTGATATATAAGAGGGATTTTTTAGATGAGAAATACGATTTGATTTCTGGAAGGTTTCCGGGGATGTCTTATCAGGGTGTAGTGATTATACTCTTTCCATTAACATTTGCTGTGTCCTGGTTTATTGCATTGCTTGCATTTACTTTTGAAGGATTGGAAAGTGCCATTGCTTTTGGATTAGCAATGTATTTTCCATTTGTGTTCATGTTTTTAAGATTGAATGTTTTTCGTGATGATAATTGCCGTTTAGTGTCTGGCGAACAGGTCATAGGTTATCATCCGGTATTTTTTCTTCTTCTTGGTTTCATGTTAGGCAGGGGTCCATTAGGTATTTCGTTATTGTGGATTATAAGAGATATGTTAGGTTATTCCAATTCATTTAATCATGATATTATTGCATTGGTAGTTTCATTATTATGCGGTGGTTTAATTTTATCTCCAGATATTATGAATAAAATGCTGCCGTTTGAAATAAAGACTTTTGATGGTTTGTTGAAATATTGCTTATTTGCTGTTATCTTGATAAGTGTAGTATTATTTATTATTAACTTTATTTAGAATTATAAACATGAATTTATAATTGGCGTAATGATTATGGCAATGATGGGGTACTTATTTATAATAAGGTAACTAAAAATGTAAAATAAGTAAAATGAGGTTTATAAATGTCTTTTTTGAAGCTGATGATCCTATCCTATTTTGTTTTCAGTCTAATAGTCTATTTCATATATAAAATCCGTGGAATTGATAAGTGGGATGGATTTTTTTATAAAATCATCATAATTGATACAATATTGTTATGCATTCTTATTATTTTGGATAAATATAATCTATTTGGGTGATTTTAAATGAAATGTGACAATATTCATGTTTTGTATTTGTATATTATTTTTTTAAGTGTCTTCATTGTATTCGGTTATTTTATCATTGCTTATCATTCAGTTGAGAGCTTCATTGCCATGGTTTTGATTTCGGATGGAATTTTACTTCTGTTTTATGATTATTTGTCGGATAATTGTTATGTTCTTTTAAATCGTGAATTGAAGTTCAAATCGTTCTTTTTAACATGGGCTGTATTCTTTTTAATATATTCCTATGTTCTTTTTCCAAAAAACGATTTAAACAGGTATTTATAGTATGGGTGATGATAAATTATCATATTTAACAATGAGAGTCAGAGCCATGTTTGTGAAAAAGGTTAATGGTCGTCAATTGGCAAGATGCATCGCTTATTTTTATTTTATTTTATGGATTCTATTCATAATATTTATGATATCAAGATTTGGTTTGAAGGTATATTTAGATATTGATTTGCTGATACCTTTGATTGTTACAACGATTATTGACATATCGTTGGCTTTTATTATTTATGTATCTTCATATAGAATTGAAAATGATAATCATCTATGCATTTTATATGGGATTATTTGTGTATTATCGGTTTTATGGTACTTTAATTGGTTTGGATTGATTTTTCTTGTATTATTTATACTTGCAATATTTATTATCAAATTTGGGCAAGATACTTGATTTCATTTCTCATGAGCTTTGTTTATTGAATCAAGAGGTTAAATCAAATGTTTAAAAAACGTATGTCTAATAATTTACTTAAAAAAGCAGAATATTATTCTGATAGGTTTGAAAATGAAAAGGCAATCACTTATCTTGATAAGCTTCTAGTCATTGATAGAAATAATTTGGATGCCTGGCTTTTGAAGGGTTTGTGCCATGCATTCCTATTTCAAAAGAAAGAGTCATTCAGATGCTTTGATAAAGCATTAGAAATTGATTCCAATAATCTAAATGCCTATCTTAAGAAGGGTGTGGCATGTTATCATTTGGAGGAGTATGAACTTGCAATTGACTCGTTCAATCAAATATTAATGCATTTTCCCGAGGATATTTTTTCACTGAACCATATTGGGTCTTGTTATCTTTATCTGGAGAATTATGACTTGGCAGCGGATTATTTCAGGAGGGCTTTAAAGATTGACAGTGAAAATGCCGATGCCTTATTGAATCTTAGTTTGTATTATAACGATTTGGAAATGTATGATGAGTCTCTGGGATGTTTGGATAAGTGTCTTGAGATCGTGCCTGATGACGGTGTGGCGTTATTGCAGATGGCCAACGTTTATAAAAACAGGGAGGATTATCCGAAAGCATTGCTTTGTATCGAATCTGCATTGAGTAAAAATCCTGATGATTTGATGCTTAAACTATCAAAATATTTGATGTTGTCAAATATGGGGGAGTTTGAAGAGTCATTAAATGGATTTAGGAGCATCCAAATCAACGATTTGGACAATTACGGTTTGATAAGCATGTATTACATTTATTATGGTTGCGGTCTTCAGAATATGGGAAAGTATGATGATGCCTTAAGATTATACGATGAGTATCTGTGTAGGTATGACGACTTTCCAAAAGATGAGATTATGGCTGAAAGGGATAAGGTTTTAGGCCAAATGCATTAGGATTTTAATCAGCAATCATCTTATTTACTCTTATTATAATATTGATTTCACTTTGTAATATTGTATTTGTTGTTTAAAATTGATTTTACTTCATTTCAAACTTCAAATGGTAAAATAATTAGTTTTAAATACTTAAAAAATTATAATATCTATTAAATCTGCATGTGATGAAAAGCATGAATATGATTAAAAAATATCATTTTGCCGATTTGATGGAACATGTCCAATCCGATATTCATCATTACAATTTTCGATTTAATAGAACATGTTCGATTCAATCGAACAGTTATTATTCAATAATTTTAAATATAATGTTTCATAAAATAGAACATGTTCGATATTAAGAAACATGTCCAATTAAAAAAATTATAGGGGGTTGTTTAAAAATGAAGATAATGCCGGTTTCAATGCCAAAGGATATAGACAAATACTTTTTCAATCGGGTGAGGGATATCAACATGATAAATACTCAGCTGTCAACAGTCAGATTGGATATTCCTCCTCAATTGCTGATTACAGGATATCGCGGCGTGGGCAAGACATTCCTTCTTAAAAAGGTATTGAACGACCAAAGCGATGACATTCTCACATCATTCATTGACATATCCGAAATCGTTGGAAGGCAAAAGGGAAACCTGAGTGAGGAGGAAGTGCTTAAGGCAATCTTGAATTCCATAAACGAAACAATGTCCAAGGATAAGAAATCATACAAAAAATGGATTGATAAAATAACAGGGCATGTTAAAAGACTGCAATTGAAAAATTATGATTTTCCTGAAAATGCGAATATAATGGACATACCGATTCCGGTAATCCATGACAATTATGACAAGCTTTCCAAATTTGTAATGGAACTTCCCCAAAAAATCGTTGATGAGTCAAAAGACATAAAAGGATATATAATAGTAATCGATGAGTTTCAACTATTGAAAAACGTTAAAAAACCAGATGCATTCTTTTGGCTAATCAGAAGCTTTGTTCAAAAGCAGTTCAATGTGGGTTATGTCTTCACAGGTTCCGTTTCAAAAACTTCAGATATAATCAACATGATCAACGGTCAGGAAGGTGCATTTGGAGGAAGACTGATACAGATAAATATCGAGCCGTTCACAGCTGACGAGACAAGAAGATACATCGAGGAAAAATCAAATAATCTTAAATTCACTGATAATGGATTTGAAAGATTTTACGCATGCACACGAGGAATTCCTCTATATATAAATAGCCTTTCATCAGTCCTGCCTAACAACACAGTATGTGATGAGGAAATAATCAGGCAAACACTCAAGTTTAACATTGACCAGGTTGCCATGATGTGGATTTATGTCTGGGGAAGGTTAAGCGAGGGAGAAAAGGATTTCATAATATATCTTCTGGAGCATGAAGGCTCAAATAGAGTTGATTTGGACAATGAGCTGGGATATGCGAAATCCAGCATAACAAGATTCATAGATTCACTTTCCAATCAGGGAATAATTGAATTCAATCGTGAAAGGAAATTTGTGCTGGCGGACAAGATGCTTGAAAGATGGTTAAAAATCAAGTATGAAAGCAACGGTTTCTATCCTCTTTAAATTTTTGGATTTTACAATATGGTTTAAATCTTAACAGTTCATGATTTTAGTCATATTTTTTATACATTTTCAATTTTTTTTTAAATGTTTTTTATATTTATTTTTTTTGTAAAATATAACAATGTTTATATACTAAAAATAACAGATGTTATATCTGTATAACATAAGTTATAATTTATTTTTTACATGTTTTTTTAGGCATAACAAAACATTTATATATAAAAAATAACTATTGTTATATAGTAATATAACACGTGATATATTTACTGAAATTTCAAAAAAATAAAGGTGATAAAAAATGACAAATAAAGATTATGGATTAGCAACATTAGGCGTCCGTGCAGGACAGCAACCAGACCCCGTAACAGGAGCACAAGCAGTACCTATTTACCAGACAACATCATACGTATTCAAAGACTCAGATGAAGCTGCAAGGAGATTCGCCCTTCAAGAGTTCGGACAAATATACTCCAGACTCACAAACCCTACCAGCGATGTATTTGAAGCAAGAATTGCCGCAATCGAAGGCGGAAATTCCGGAATTTCAACATCAAGTGGTCTTGCAGCAATCTCATACGCAATACTGAATGTAACAGAACCTGGAGACAACATCGTATCAGCAGACAACCTCTACGGAGGAACATACCAACTCTTCAACTACACATTCAAGGACCTTGCAAGAGATGTCAAGTTCGTAGACTCACAGGATCTTGAAGCATTTGAAGCAGCAATCGATGAAAAGACCAAGGCAATATATGTAGAATCAATCGGAAACCCAAAACTCGACGTTCCGGACTTCGAAAAATTAGCAGAAATCGCACACTCACACGACATACCATTGATAGTTGACAACACCGTAGGTGTCGGACTCGTCAGACCATTGGACCATGGTGCAGATGTCATCGCATCATCAGCTACAAAATATGTCGGCGGACACGGTACAGCAATCGGAGGATACATTGTTGACTCAGGCAAGTTCAACTGGGGAAATGGAAAGTTCCCGAACTTCACAAAACCTGACCCAAGCTACCACGGACTAGTATTCTGGGATGCATTCGGAGATGTTCCTGAACTTGGAAACCTTGCATTCACAGTAAGAATAAGAGCAAGACTCTTAAGAGACCTTGGAGCAACCCAGGCACCAGTGCACAGCTTCATATTCCTACAAGGATTGGAAAGCCTTGACGTGCGTATAAAAAGACACTCTGAAAATGCACTTAAAGTGGCTAAATTTTTAGAGTCCCACCCTAAAGTCAAATGGGTGAACTATCCTGGACTTGAATCCCACCCAACATATGAAATCAACAAGAAATACCTGAAAGACCATTTCGCAGGAATTTTAGGTTTCGGTGTTGAAGGGGGAGAGGAAGCAGGACGCAAAGTTATCGAAAAGCTTGAGCTTTTCTCAATACTTGCAAACATCGGTGATGCAAAAAGCCTCGCAATCCACCCTGCAAGTACCACACATCAACAGCTAAGCCCTGAAGAGCAGGAAGCAACCGGTGTAACACCTGACTTCATCAGATTGTCCATCGGTTTGGAGGATGTTGATGATTTAATCGCAGACTTAAGCCAAGCTTTAGACAGTATCTAGGTTACTGTCTAATCACTTAAAACTTAAATATTAAAAAAATTTACTTAAAACAAAAGACAATTGGGAGATAATAGAATGTATTTAGACAACTCAGCAACTACACAGGTTAGCGAAGAAGTTTTTAAAGAAATGGAACCGTATTTCATCGAGGAGTTCGGAAACCCTTCAACCCTTTATGGAATAGGCCGTGAATCCAAAAAGGCATTGAACCTTGCCCGCCAAAGAGTGGCAGACTCAATCAATGCAAAACCCGAAGAGATAATCTTTACAAGCGGAGGATCAGAATCAGACAACCTTGCAATAAAAGGTGTTGCATTCAAGCTTGCTAAAAAGGGAAAGCATATTATTACCACCAATATCGAACACCCTGCCGTTAAAAACACTCTCGGATTTTTGGAATCACTCGACTTTAAGGTAACATACCTTCCGGTCAATGAGGATGGAGTAATCGAAATCGACGATTTGAAAGAGGCAATTACAGACGAGACAATCCTAATCACTGTAATGCATGCAAACAACGAAATCGGTACAATCCAACCAATCGGAGAGATAGGTAAAATCGCACGTGAAAAGGGAATCAAGTTCCACGTCGATGCGGTTCAAAGCTTCGGTAAGATTGAAGTGGATGTTGAGAAGCTAAACATAGACTTGCTTTCTTTATCTTCCCATAAAATCAACGGACCAAAAGGTGTCGGAGCACTCTACATCAAAAAGGGAACCCGTGTCGTACCATTAATCCATGGTGGAGGACAGGAAAGAGGAATCAGAGGCGGAACAGAAAACGTTCCAGGAATCGTAGGATTCGGAAAGGCATGCGAAATCGCAGCAGAAAAGCTTGACGAGCACTACCAGAAACTCTCCTCAATCCGTGATGAGCTAATCGACAAGGTATTGGGCACAATCCCTGAAGCATACCTCAACGGTGGAATTGAAAACAGATTACCTAACCTTGTGAACTTCCGCTTCAAGGCGATTGAAGGTGAATCATTGATTTTGCTTTTGGACGCCAAGGGATATCAGGCATCAACAGGTTCAGCATGCTCATCAAACACCCTTGAGGCTTCACCTGTGCTTACCGCATTAGGTCTTGATCCGGTGGACGTTCATGGATCTTTAAGAATATCACTTGCACCTGAAAGCGAAGCATTTGACGTAGATGAATTCGTTGAAACAATCGCTGAAGCCGTTAAAAGATTAAGGCAAATGTCCCCATTGTGGAATCAGGAATTGGACTATGACAATATAATGTGCAGAAAACATGAAGACAACTGTAGGAAGTGTTAAAAATGGATTATTCAGAAAAAGTTATGGATCACTTTGCAAACCCTAGAAACTGTAGGATGATGGAAGACGCCAACGGTGTTGGAACCGTAGGAAACCCGACATGCGGAGACTTGATGACAATTTACATTAAAGTTAATGATGATGAGGTAATTGAAGACATTTCATTCCAGACTTTCGGATGCGGCGCTGCAATTGCAACAAGCAGCATGATTACAGAAATTGCGGTGGGCAAAACCCTCGAAGAGGCATTGAAAATCTCACGTAACGATGTTGCAGAGGAATTGGACGGACTTCCACCAATCAAGATGCACTGTTCCAACCTAGCGGCAGACGGTCTTCAGGCAGCAATTGAAAATTATTATGAAAATAACCAATAGGTTACAATAATAATAAATACTTTGAAAAATAAAATATCCTTAATCTATTTAAGGAGATGTTTATTATGGCAAAAATATTAAAATGTGACGACTGCGGAAGCATCATTCAGGTGTTATCCGAAGGCGACGAAAAAGTATGTTCAGACCACATGCTTGAATTTCCGGTACAAACCGAAGGTGAAAAATCACCTAAACACAAACCAGTAGTTGAAATCGACGGCGACAAAGTAACCGTAAAAGTCGGTGAGGCAGCTCACCCAATGGACGATGACCACTACATTGAATTCGTCATCGTGGAAGCAGGTGCTGAACAATACGCAAAATGCTTCAAACCTGGAGATGTTGCAGAAGCAACCTTCACAGTAAATTCAACCGATGACGTTAAGGCATTGGCATTCTGTAACCAACACGGACTCTGGTCCAGCGAATAAGTTTAAAAAATATTATTTTTTTTAAACTTTACTTATTTTTTTTATAACAAATTTTAATAATATCCTATAATATAATTAAATACGTGTCTAGTTATATTAAATTGATAATTTTTATTGTAGTTTTACTTTTAATATCCGTAGCTATTGTTTTTATAGACAGTTCTGTGGAAAACATGAACCATTCAATGCCCTCCATAAGCGACGGCATTGTTCAAGGTGATAAGGATTACAATGAATCCGTTGAATTATTGAATGAGCGAAGCTTTGATGAAGCAAGCCAAAAGGCAAATTCTGCAGGAGATAACTATAACAATAGCTTAAAGAAGCTTGAAGAAATAAGGGATAAATACGATAAGGATTTGAATGAGGTTCACAAGGATTATATTGGTGCTACCGTAGATGAATTGAATCTCAAATTGAAAGCAGTTGATGAGCTAAAAGAAGCTATCTACTATTTGGAAAGATATTATAATTACACTGGATCAACTCACGGAACTGAAGCTAATGATATAATGCAGGATGCTGTGGAATATCAAAAGCAAAGAAATGATATTGTTCTGGAGAATCCAAAATTATTCACTTAATCTGGAGGATTTTAATGAAAACAAAATGTCCAAAATGTAAAGGAATCGGTTCTGTTGTAGTGGACTACAAGGAATGTGAGGCATGTGGTGGAACCGGTTATGAAGATGATGTTTTTGATATAGGAAATCATTTTAAAGGAGTCAGCAGCAAGGCTCGCGATAAATTTGACCTTGGAGGAGAAGAGGATATTCCATGTGAGGTATGCAATGGTAAGGGACAGGTTGAAGTTTATGAGGAATGTCCTTACTGTCATGGAACAGGTCATGTTAACGTGTGCAGGGATTGCGGTAAGCTGCTTGATGAAAAATATGACATTTGCCATGAATGTGGCGAAAAAAGAAAGGCTGAAAAAATGAAGCATGATGAATATGAAGCTAAAAGAAAACAGGCACGTGACGTATACGTCCTTGATTCAATGTGCAATATGAAAGACATTGACAGGGATAAGCTGTATAAAGGAAAAATCACAAGAATTGAAAGATATGGTGCTTTTGTTACATTAAACAATAATGTTTGGGGTCTTATGAGAGGAGATGTCTCTGAATATAATGTGGGCGAAGAGATTATCGTGTTTGTAACATCAATCAAATCAAGGGAAGGCAAGATTGATTTTGCACCGGCTTATGTTGAAACTTACAATCTTAAAAGACTCACCAAATCAATTCCACGAACCCTCATTTCCCAATTGGATGAGAAAAAAGGAAAGATTGTCAGAATTGATGGTGAGGTTCAGCAAATCCAGCAGACTTCAGGACCTACAATTTTCATCATTAGCGATGAGGGCGGAACAACAGAGATTGCCGCATTCGATAAGGCTGGTGAAAGGTCATACCCTGAAATTGAATTGAATGATGCCGTTCAGGTCATCGGTGAGGTTAACGAACATGGTGGAAAAACACAAATTGAGTCATCCTCAATGATAAAACTTGATGAGGAAAGCACACGCCAATTACATAAATTGATCGATGATGCATTAAACAGGAAAGCCCAACCGAAAGATGTCGATTTCTTGGTCAAAAGTGATGTTTTAAACAGGCTAAAACCTAAGATGTATGAGGCTGCCCAAAGAATCAGAAGAGCAATACTTGACGGAAGGACAATTTTGCTCAGACACCACAACGATGCAGACGGTATCGTTTCAGGTGTTGCAATGGAAAAGGCTATCGTGCCATTGATTCAAAAGGAAAACCCAAGCAATGACGCTGAATACTACTACTTCAAAAGGTCACCTAGTAAAGCTCCGTTCTATGAACTTGAAGATGTTGTCAAGGACTTGTCATTTGCGCTTGAAGACCAGGAAAGGCACGGTCAAAAGCTGCCGTTGATAGTATTGTTGGACAACGGTTCAACAGAGGAGGATATTGTAGCACTAATGCAGGCAAAAATCTATGATATTGAGGTTGTTGTCATTGACCACCACTCCCCTGGAGATTTGATTACCAAGGATGAAAGGGATGGGGAGATTTACGGTGCAACAGTGGCTGTTGATGAATATGTAGATTGTCATGTAAACCCTTACCTGGTTGGTGGAGATTCACAGCTGACTGCAGGATGCCTTGCAACAGAAGTTGCACATATTATAAATCCTGATGTTGAAGAATTGATTAAGCATTTGCCTGCAATTGCCGCTTTGGGAGACCGTGCGGAATGCGGTGAAGTTTACCAATACTTAAAGCTTGCAGCTCAAAAGGGATTTACTCAGGAACACTTGGCAAAAGTGGCTGAATGTGTTGATTTTGAGGCTTATTTCCTAAGATTCATGAACGGTAGAGGAATAATGGATACAATTCTTGCTGTGGACAATTTGGATAAGCACAGAAAAATGATCGATGCATTATATAAGGAATATCAAAAAAGAATCGACACTCAACTTAGAGCGGCACTTCCAAACATTAAGCAAACCCAACTTGAGAATGGAATTTACTTTAACCTGTTGGATGTTGAAAAGTTCGCACATAAGTTCACATTCCCAGCACCGGGTAAAACCTGTGGATTTGTACACGACCATGTAATCAAACAATTGGGAGAGGACAAGCCAATTGTTACATTAGGTCACGGGCCTGATTTCGGTGTGTTCAGGGCAACTGATGCTGTAAATGAACAGTACGGATTTAATGTTAATGAAATTGTTTCAAAAATGATTGAAATTGTTCCCCAAGCGGGTGTAGATGGTGGAGGCCATGAATGTGCAGGATCCATCAAATATATTGAAGGATTAGGTGAGGAAGTGTTATACAAAGTTGTTGAAGAGATACAATCATTATCTAAAAAATGATAAAAATGCCTTTGGAAAATTACTGTAAAATTTGCGGACATAGAATACTTCCAAATGAACCGTATTGTACCGGATGTGGACATAAGACAATATATGATGCAAGCAGTGATGTTTATGTCTTCACACCTCCAATCCACAATATAGGTTTCTTTAATTTTCCCATTGACTTTTCACCATACATCAACACCAAAAGTGAGTTCAAATATGATATCTGCTCCTGCGGATATTTAAACGAGATTGATAATGAATATTGCTATATGTGCGGAGCCAAAAGGTCTCAAAGCAAGCTTTCAAAAATCTTAAAAAGAAAATCCAAGCCTAAATTTTCAGTTGATAATGTGGTATGTGAATGCGGTGCCCTAAACTCGAAGGAAAATGTTTTCTGTGAAATGTGCGGAAAACAGTTGAAGGAGGAATCCAAATCTTTTGACAATTACAGTAATTTTAACCTGGAATTTAATGATTCAATATTCTGTTTTTGCGGTGAGGAAAACGAAAAGTTCTCAAAATACTGCCGCAACTGCGGTCTGCCATTGTCCAATTATGGAAATATAGGAGAAATGGCAATTTTATGCACCTGCTCCAAATTGAATGAAGTCACTTCTGATTTTTGCATAGAATGCGGAGCCAATCTCAAAAAGGAAGACATGAAAATACTTTGCGTATGTGGACATAAAAATTCAAGGCATTTAAAATTCTGTGAAGAATGTGAAAGGCCACTTAACCCTCACAGAAATGTCAAAACAAGAATTGTATGTTCCTGTGGTGAAATTCTTGAGTGGAATGTGGAATTTTGCCCGAACTGCGGTAAGAATATCAAAAGACATTTCATTCGAAAAAATTCAATAAACAACACAGTCAAAAGCCTTAAAAGCATGTTCCGGTAGATATTATGATAACTTGTGATATATGTGGTACACTAAACTTTAAAGAAAATAATTATTGTACTCATTGTGGTAATAAATTAATTTTAGCCCATACATGTCCAGTTTGCGGAGAAAGCAACACAGATCTTGCAACCCATTGCATCAAATGTAAAAGCCAATTAAATCCTATAATCATCGATGACTTTGAGGTATTGTTTTCGCAATTCAACCAAAACCTGCTTTTGAATGCACAGGTCAGTGATGAGGAGTACAATCAAATCTTGAAGAATATTTTTGTTAGGGCAGATTACGTTGAGGTTTGGGGAGATACGATAAAAAATAAGATATTGAATTTTGCAAAAATTTTCACTGAGTGCAAACCTAAATCAAGAGGATATGAAAGGGGATACATTTTTTTCAGCAATGGAATTTATTATGATGACAGGCTGGATGATTCTGTTCAAATTGCAACAATCATCCATGAGCTTGCCCATTACTTGCTTTTTACCATCATTGAAAGTCTGTTGTGTTACATTTTTAAGGTTAAGCCATCTTCAACCCTTCAAAGTTTCGTATGGTATTTCATCACACTTCCCGAATTTAAAATAATGAATGAATACTGCGCCCATACTGTTGAGGGAAGGTTCATCCCGTACGGTTATCAAAATTACGGATCTTTCAATGTTTTAGTTGAAGATACCGGTGTGGATGATGAATCTCTTGAAAGCATGATAACCTTGGGAAATTCATTTGCCAATGAAATCATCATTTATCTGGAAAAATTCATCGATGAAGAATTAAGAAATGAAATAAAAATGCAATATAGGAAAGATTTGACTCCACCTACAAACGAGTCAATATTTAAGGAAACGGATATTAGCTTTCCTCTAAATTTTAAAAATAACTTATTATTAAAAATATTATATGATGTTTTAAAAGAAGTATCGAGTTGGAAAGACCTAAAAGAATTGGAAAACATAAAAGAAGGAATAGAATCAACTTAATTATTCTTTGTCTTCTTTTTCTTTGATAGTTTCTAACACATCTTTTCCGGTGTCAGTTAATCTATATAATCTTCCTTTACGAGCTTCTTCATTAATACATTCAACGATTTCTTTGCTTTTTAATTCACTTAGAACCTTTGAAATATGGTTAGTTCTAATTCCACTATCTTTAGCAATGTTTGTTGGTATTTTAACATCATCACCAATTGATTTTAATGTTTTTTCTCGGTATTTTGATATTTGAACATATGAAGCCAATTTCAAAAGTTCGTCTTCCTCTTTTACCATACTAAAATATATAGTTGTTATGATATAAAATATTTTATAACATTGTATGTTTAATTTAAACACTTATTATATTATTATAAATTTGTTAAGTAACTACATATAATAAGTAGTGTAAAAATAATATTAATTAAAGTATTTTTAACTTGATAACATGAAATGTAGTAAATGTGGATTTGAAAATAAAGACAAGGCAAAGTTTTGCACTAAATGTGGAAACTCATTAACAGTAGCGGCACCTGAAAGTGTTCCGGCCAAATCAAGTAATTCAAAATATATCATAATTGCTTTGATTGCCATTATAATCATTTTAGTTGGAACTGTTGGTTATTTTGCATTAAATAACAATTCAAATGCTGTTCAAAGCAATGACAATTCCCAAAGTGCAGGTTCCCAGGAAGTTCAGTCTGCGGATAGTTCTGATGATAGTTCAGATGATGATTCAGATTCAGCAAAAACAACATCTGTTTCCTCTTCAAAAACTTCTTCTAAAAAGAGTGATTCGAAAGATTGGGTATCTATTGGAAGTTATTCCGGTTCAGGATCTGGTTCTGAAACCATTACAGTTCCAGAAGGTAAAATCATGGTAAAACTTTCAGCATATCCAATTAAAAATTATGCAACAAATCACTTGTATGTTTCAGGTTCCAATGGTGAGTCAGGAGGAGTCGATTGGGGTTCAAAAAGTAAGGTTGAAACAAGATCTGATTCATTCACCTACACTTCATCATCCGAGGAAGTCTTCACCATAGACTATTATGAAACTGTAAGCTGGGAAGTTGAATTCTTCAGATATCAATAAGTGATTAGTGCATCACTTATTTTTTTTATTTTTTTTAAAAAGTTTTTAATATATAAAATAATAAATTAAGTACTATGTTTTTTGATTTAAATATTAGGGGTAGCGGTCTGGAAGATAATATTGCATTGGCAAATCAGGCTGCCCATTATGGATGGAATCATATTAATTTTTCATATAATCAAAATGATTTTAAAAATGCCCTATCCTTAAAAGAAGAGATGATTGAGTCCTTGGATGGAGTGATTGATTTTGATTATACTTTGGAGATTAAATCAACAAACATTAATGAAATCAGAAAGGTCAGCAATAAATTTAGAAATAAGGCCTTATGCATTTCAGTTGTCGGTGGAGATTTGAAGGTTAACCGTGCCGTTTTGGAAAATGTCAAATTGGACGTTTTGTCAAGACCCTATTTGAAAAGATATGACTCAGGTTTGAATCATATACTTGCAAAGGAAGCTTTGAGAAACAATGTTGCAGTTGAATTGTGTTTTAAGGATGTTTTGAGAAGTTACTTGGCTCCAAGGTCAAAGGTGCTTTCTAATTTCAGGGACATTTACACTTTGTATAGGAAGTTTGATTTTCCTTTGATATTGTCTTCAAGAGCGGAATCTATTTTTGATATCAAAACCACTCATGACTTTGTTGCCGTTTTTAAACAGACCGGTTTGAGTGATGAAGAGATTAGCAAATCATTTAAAACCTCAAGTGAAATTTTAGAGCATAATATGCATAAGGAAGACTTGATTTTCAAGGGAGTTAGGAGGGTTCGCGATGAAGCTTAAAATTCTTCCTCCAACTTTAAGGAAAAATAACAGATATTTGACAGTGGACATCAAAAGTGTGTCCGATATCACCAAGGATGACTTGGTCAATATTATTTGGGATGCATGCATAAGGTTTCAGGGAGAGTGCAACACCTCCAATTTTAATCTGTGGGTTATGAAATTTTATGAAATGGAAAAAACTGATACTTATATTCATTATAAGGCAATCATCCGATGTCAAAGGGAGTTTTGTGATGAGGTGAGGTCATCCATTGCATTGGCTACAAAGTATGGTGGCCATAACATATCATTGACTACAATAGGTCTGTCCGGAACCATAAAGGCATCACAGAAATTCATTTAATTACTTTTTGTAACTTTAAAATAGAAAACTTTATAAATAAATATAATTATAAATATCAATTGGATTTATGGAAAAAAAGAATAAAAAATATTTTAATTTACTGCCAATTGGTGATTAAAATTAAAATTTGCCTTTTCATGGAAGATTTGGTTTTATTTTTTTAAGTTGTCGAATTATAAAATATAATATTTATAAAAATATGAGGTATTAATATGCAACCTTTACAAAATGCTGGATATGATAGGGCTATTACTGTATTTAGCCCAGATGGAAGACTTTTCCAAGTAGAATATGCAAGAGAAGCTGTTAAAAGAGGAACCACCTCAATCGGTGTAAAAAGTTCAGAAGGTATTGTTTTAGCTGTTGACAAAAGAACCACTTCAAAACTGGTTGAAGCATCATCTATCGAAAAGATATTCAAAATAGATGAACATATCGGAGCAGCCACCTCAGGTCTTGTTGCCGATGCAAGGGCATTGGTCGAAAGGGCAAGAGTAGAGGCACAAATAAATAAGATTACCTACTCAGAACCAATCCGCGTAACAAGCTTGTCTAAAAAATTATGTGACATGCTACAGTTATATACCCAAAACGGTGGAGTAAGACCATTCGGGTCCGCTTTAATCATCGGTGGAATATATAACGGAAAATGCAAATTATTCGAAACCGACCCAAGTGGTGCATTGATAGAATATAAGGCAACCGCAATCGGTTCCGGAAGAAACGCTGCAATGGACATCTTTGAAGAAAAATACGAAGATGACTTAACATTAGATGGAGCTATAGAATTGGCATTAACTGCTATTAATGAGGCAACAGATCACGAAACCACTTCAAACAATGTGGAAATTGCAGTTATAAAACTTGAAGATGAAAAATACGTAAAACTTTCTCAAGATGAAGTGCAAAAATTCATTGATGATGTCATTCCTAAAGAAGAGGAAGAACAAGACGATGAAGAAGCTGAGAAAGAGGAAGAAGAATAATTATTTTCTAATTAACTAGTTAGGGGATGCTTTGATGGTAAATGTTGATGAGGCTATAATTGCTAAATATGAATATATGGGAGAACATTTTGAAATATTGGTTGACCCTGATTTGGCGGCAGATTTTCGAAATCCTGATGGGCCAGATGTTGCCATCGAAGATCTTTTAGCTGTTGAAGAAATTTTCAAAGACTCTAAAAAAGGAGACAAGGCTTCCGATGAAGCCATGAATAAGATTTTTGAAACTACCGATCCTATTGAAGTTTCTAAAATTATACTTGAAAAGGGAACTGTTCAACTGACTGCAGATCAAAAAAGAAAGATGCAGGAGGATAAAAGAAAACTTGTTATAAATAAAATTGCTAAAGAAGCAATAAATCCTCAAAATGGCCTTCCTCATCCTGTTCAAAGGATTGAGAATGCATGTGATGAGGCCAAAGTCAAATTTGATCCGTTCACATCAGTTGACCAACAGGTCCAATCAGCACTAAAAGCCATAAAGCCGCTCATACCAATCAGATTTGAAAAAGTTAAAGTTGCTGTCCGTCTTCCAGGTTCAGCAGCCGGAAGCGCTTACAATGTCATTCACGGTTTTGGTGAAATTGTTAATGAGGAATGGCAACAGGACGGTTCATGGATTGGCATAATTGAAATGCCTGGCGGTCTTCAAAATAATTTTGCTTCAAAAATGGCTGAAATTTCAGGTGGAGAAGCGGAAACTAGAACTATTAAATAAATAATGCTTATGGGATTATTATGATACATGTGGAAAATAAAGATTTAGTTATTCCAGGTCAAATATTGGCCGATGACGAATACTATTCAGGAAGAGGTACCTTTAAAGAGGACGGTAAAATTTGCTCTTCTTTATTAGGACGTGTTTCTTTAAGGAATAAGAAAATAAGAGTCATTCCTTTAAAAAGCAAATATGTTCCTAAAAAAGGGGATGTTGTGATTGGAAAAATCAAGGATGTCAGGTTCTCAATGTGGGATGTTGACATTAACTCACCATACTCAGGAATTTTACCCGCTTTTGAAGTGTTTGGTCGTGAGAAAAAAGAACTCAACAAAGTATACGATGTTGGGGATGTGCTATTTTTAAGAGTTGTCGAAGTTGATGAAATCAAAAAGGCAAAACTCGGTTTGAAAGGTAGAGGAATGGGTAAGTTCAAAGGAGGAATAATTGTAGATATTGCTCCAACCAAAGTTCCAAGATTAATCGGTAAAAAAGGTTCAATGATCAACATGATTAAAGACAAAACCAAATGTAAGATTGTCGTTGGTCAAAACGGACTTGTATGGGTTAAAGGAAACGAAGATATGGAACAGCTCACCCGTGAGATTATTCATTTGATTGAAGCTGAAGCTCATACTTCCGGTTTAACAAATAAAATCAAAAACAAATTATACCTAGCTATCGACGGTGAATTGCCACCGGAAGAAGTTGAAGAAACCGAAGAGGAATTTGTTTTAGAAAAACCTAAACTTCAAAACTTCAAAGAAGAATTAGAACAAGAAGAAAGGGAAGCTGAAGAAAAATCAGCTGAGGAAAATAATGAGAAAAAAGAGAAACCAGATATTGGTGAAGTTATAGAAGAATTTAAAAGAAAAAATAAAAGTAAAGATGGTTCATTATCATTAAGTGATAACTCCAATAATTCTTTCATATTAAATAATAAATGATTCTTCAAAATTAGAGGTTGATATGATGTCAGATATTATAAGAGACGATGGTAGGAAATTTGATGAATTGCGTCCTATTAAAATTGAAGCTGGAGTTCTTGAACGTGCAGATGGTTCAGCTTACTTGGAAGTAGGTGGAAATAAAATATTAGTAGCTGTTTACGGTCCTAGAGAATCATACATTAGAAGATTACTTGAACCAAACACTGGTGTAATTAGATGCAGATACAATATGGCACCATTTTCTGTAGATGACAGAAAAAGACCAGGGCCAGACAGAAGATCCTCTGAAATTTCTAAAATCACTGCTGATGCTTTAAGGCCAGCATTAATGTTGGAAAATTATCCAAGATCAATGATTGATATTTATATAGAAGTAATAGAAGCTGAAGGAGGAACCCGTTGTGCTGGAATTACAGCAGCTTCTGTTGCATTAGTTGATGCAGGAATACCTATGAAGGATATAGTTGTAGGTTGCGCTGCAGGTAAAGTTTATGATGAAATAGTTCTTGATTTATCCGAAAAAGAAGATAAGGAAGGACAAGCTGATGTTCCAATAGCTATGATGCCAAGAACAGGCGAAATCACATTACTGCAAAGTGACGGTAATTTAACTGAAGAAGAATTTGCAAAAGCAATTGATTTAGCTATGGAAGGATGTCGTAAAGTAAACGAAGTCCAAAAAGAAGCTTTAATGAAAAAATATTCTATTGAATAGTGGGTGGAAATATGGAGATAGTACCAGAAATCACAAGAAGAAGTATTACAAGCCTTGTCAGCAATGATAAAAGAGAAGACGGCAGGGCACTTGACGAATATAGGGACATTTCTATTGAAACTAATGTTATTTCTAAAGCTGAAGGTTCCGCTCGTGTTAAAATTGGTGGAACTCAAGTTATTGTAGGTATTAAACCACAACTTGGAAGCCCATTCCCAGACACTCCTGATTTAGGAGTTTTAATGACTAATTGTGAAATGTTACCAATGGCTGATCCTACTTTTGAACCAGGACCACCTAGTGACGATTCAATTGAACTTGCACGTGTAGTTGACAGAGGTATTCGTGAAAGTGAATTGGTGGAATTGGATAAGTTATGTGTTGAAGAAGGAAAACACGTTTGGATGCTATTCATTGACTTGCACATTATCGACAACTGCGGAAACCTTTTCGATGCATGTGAATTAGCAGTGATGGCAGCTTTAAAAACCACCAAATTGCCTGTTGCAACTATTGTCGACGAAGAAGTTGTAATCAGTGAGGATGAAACCTTTGACTTGCCAATTAACAATGAGTTAGCTTTATGTACATTTGTTAAAATTGGTGATAAGATGGTTATTGACCCAACATTGTCTGAAGAAAAAGTGGCTAGTGCTCGTTTAAATGTTGGTGTTACAAAAGATGGTCACATCTGTTCCATGCAAAAAGGTGGAAAACAACCATTGAATAAAGATGATATTCTTTTCGCTGTTAATTTAGCAGTAACTAAAACAAAAGAGTTAATAGAACATCTTTAAACGTCTTCTGGACGATTAAGATTTCTAAATTCTTTTTTTTCTATTTTTTTATTATCAATCAAAACAAATTTTGCATCTATTTTTTCTATTAATCCTTTAATGTGCAAAACGTCATCTGCAATCAATTCCTCAATTTCAGGCATTATGTTTTTATTGTAGATTGAATGCAGTGGTTCTGATGTTTTCAGTCTGTTGGATTCATCGTGGTAAGGAACAATAGCTTGATAATTATCATCAATTTCTTTAAAAATAGTGTCTATATAATTTTTTGAAACGTATGGACTGTCGCAGGGCAGTACTAATGCATAGTTGTCTGAAATTTCTCCAAGTCCAGTCAGTATTCCGGGCATCGGACCCTTATTTTTGATTCTATCCTCAACAAATGTTAAGGTATAGTCGTAGTCTTTGGGATTGATAAATTCCTGATATCTGCCAATCCTTGAACTATCATTTAAAACAATTATTACTTCATTTATATGATGGTTTAAAGTAGATAGAATATGTTTAATCATAGGTTTCTTTTGAATAATCATAGAACCCTTGTCCTGACCCATTCTGCTACTTTTACCTCCACATAAAATAATGCAGGATTTAATATTTTCATCATTTATATAATCATTACTCATATTAAATCTCACCAAATTCATTCTTTTACATATACGTCTGCATCCTCATCAAACGGATTGGTACGTATAATCAGTGCAATCATGTAAGGGTAATGCTTATGCAAGTATTTTAGATAATAAACCCATTCATGAACTAACTTGTCATATACCCTTTGCATATCTCCATTCAAGTGTCCAAAATCAGCATCACTAACCAAAGCCAAATCGCTTCTGTGCACCAATTCCTCATCAAGGTGAAGAATTGCATTCACTAAGCCGGTAAACTCTTCCTTTTCAAGCAAGTTCGGATTGTTTATCAGGTTAATGATGAATTCCCTTTTGCTTTCAAGAAATATTCTTAAATTCAGGAGGAACTCTTCCCTTTGCTCAGGTGTAATGTCAGCTTGAAAATCAAGTGAGGAACCCTTAAGCTCTGCTAATTTGTTGTCAAAGTCTTCCTCATTCCAGTTCTTGATTGATTTCAAGTTTTCAGTGCTTGCTTTGTATTTATTTACAGTACTTAACTGGCTTATTAGTTCATTTCCCACTTCAGAGAAGAATGTGCTCATAAGCATGTCCAGTTTTTCAAGCATAGTTTCTTTTTCTTTCTTTTCAATGATTTCATCAAGTATGAATGCTACAAGCAATATATCCACAGGAATGAATCCCAAATGAGTCCAAATATATGATATGATATGTTCGGCATCACCTAAAACAAGGTAGTTGGATCCGTAGATAATTATTATCAGGGCAATCATGACTATTGAAAATTTCACTTTCCAACTTAATCGTTTACTCATTTTATAATCTCCAATTTTTCTATCTTTTTTGAGCGGTCATAATAGCTATTGGGTTTTCACTAATCATTAGGATTCCACGATCAAGTACCCGTCCGTTGGAAACGTTGACTTCCATAATCTTCGGATTGTACCCTAAACTCTTAAGTTTGTTTATCGCTTCAACTTTAGTGTCAACAAGTATTGCTGTAATTATAATCCGTCCTTTTGAATTTAATTTTTCATGGACAATGTCTAGGATATTTTCCAATTGTCTGCCGCTGCCTCCCACAACTGCAATGTCAATGTCGTCAATATCCTTTAAGGCATTTGCTCCATCATCGTTAATTAATGTGACATTATCTCCAAGACCAAATTTCTTAAGATTTTTTGAAGTAACCTCAATAGCTTCGGGGTTTGTGTCAATGGAAATGACTTCGCCGGCCCTTTGGGCGAATTCACAGGTAATTCCACCTGTTCCGCATCCACAATCGACAACCTTATCGGTTGATGTCACTCCTGATTTATATAATATTATGGCCCTAATGGCTTCTTTTGTAGGTCCAGGCACATCACAGGATTTAATGAAATCCTTATCGTCTAACATTTACTCCCACCTTTTAAATAAGTTGTTTTCAATTTTAAGGGAATCCAGAATTTTCCCGACAATAAAATTAATCTGGTCATCAACGGTGTCGTGGGTTGAGTAAAAACCAGGCATTGCAGGTAAAATTATAGCCCCCTCTTGTGATAATGTTAGCATGTTCTGTAAGTGAATGCTTCTCAGTGGAGTTTCACGTGGAACAATAACGGTTGGCCTTCTTTCTTTTAAGCTCACATCGGCAACTCTTGTTATTGTATTTGCACCATATCCATTGGCAATTGATGACAATGTCTTCATGGAACATGGCACAATTGCTAAAGCGTCGGCTTTAAATGATCCACTGTTTATGGAAGCGGTCAGGTCATTGAAATCATAGTACTTGTCCGCTAGGCCGATTACGTCCTTGAGCTTGTAATCGGTTTCTGATTCGATGACAATTTTAGCGGCATCACTGATTACCAAGCTGTTTTCAATATCTAATTCATTTAATGCTTCAAGGAGTCTTATTCCATATATTACTCCGCTTGCTCCTGTAATTGCAACAACTATCATATTTTTCTCCTAGAATAATTTAATTTGGTCATAATGAATTCCATGGAATTTTTCACGGTCAATTTCAGGCAAATCAATGTAATTTTCCAGTTTCAGTTTATCGAACTTGGACTTTTCTTCTTCAGGGACATAAACGCTGATATCTGGTATGTTGAATCTTGCTTTGCTTAACGCGCCTATGATATTTGATATTTCAGTTAATGGGAATAGTTTTCCTTCAACACTCACCTGTGTTTTCATTTCATCAAAACGAGGATATTCCGCAATATTTATGAACACATAATCCTTATCGATTCCGTAATCTTCACCAATTTCCTCTTCAGCTTTTCTAAGTTCTTCGCTTTTGATTTTATACATTTTTTCAGGGAATTTGAAGTTATCCAATCTAATGGTTTTCACCCTTTTTGGAACGATTCTGTTGTCAAGCCTATGCATGATATCGTTAGCATATTCATTTTCGCAGTGTCTGAATATTGCAATGATGTCGGAATCATCATACTGGTACATCTTTTTCTCATCAATGATGTCTTCGTCTATTGTTTTTTTCAATGCCCTTCTAAACATTGTATTGACAATTCTTGTAGTGTGATGCTGGTATACGCTTGGGTACATGAAATATCTTGACACCAATGCCCCTTCAGCTGCTTGAACGCCTTTGATGTCGAGTATCAATCCGTCATCCAACCTTAAATTTGAAATGATTCTTTCATAATCGATTATTCCGTATGATACTCCTGTGTTATGTGAGTCTCTTAAAAGATAATCCATTCTGTCAACGTCAAGCTCACCTGAAACGATTGGGCCGAGGTGTCCCTTTCCGTTGATGATATCGACAATTTCATTCACGTCAAATTTCTCTTCAAGCAAATCTCTCATTGAGGTTTTTGTTATGACATATTTTGACAACTCCTCGTGAGGAACTGACAATACTCCTTCTGAAACGTGTGAAAATGGGCCGTGACCTATATCGTGCAGGAGTGCTGAAGCCCTTATCAGTTCAACTTCATCCTTGCTTAATTCCAGCTCTTCTGCTAATTTTGACCCTAAATTCATTGTTCCAACGCAATGTTCAAACCTGGTGTGGGTCGCTCCAGGATAGATTAGGCTTATTAGTCCAAGTTGCTTGATTCGCCTTAAGCGTTGAAATTGAGGCATGTCCATTATGTTTACCTCAAAACTGTTTAGGTTGATGTCTCCATAAACGCTATCTCTGATAAATTTCTTTTTTTCACTCATTTTTATCAGTCCCCTCGTAATTTTCATCCCAGTATTCTTCAGTATCGTTCCATGTATCCACTGTATCGTCAACATCATCGGTTGTGTCGGTTGTATTTGTTATAGTGCTATTGGTGGTGTTGGTATCGTTTTTTGGAATATGTGTGTATACATAATGGATATCAACAGGTTCAAAGTTGTCATTTTCCAGTTTCATCAATTTATATGAGTCATAATCCTCATGTATTGTCAGTGATGCGACTGTAGAACTAACACAAAATGCAATAACAGCAATTATTAAAAATACTATTAGATTTGCTTTTGTTGAACCTTTCATAATAACACTTTTTTTATTTTTAATTTTAAAATTAAATTATACTATTATTATTTTTTTAAAAGCTAATATTTAATGGTTTGTTAAAAATAGACTTTTTATCAATATTTTTTTAATTTTTTTGGACAGTCTTGCAAAATATTTATATATGATGGGAATCAATTATCATATATCGGAAGTATACTTCCGACAGTATATTGCCGACTGTAATGTTGGTGAAAAAAATAATTTAACAAAAATTCAAGGAACGATAAAATGGTTATGTTTAACGCAGGAGACACTGCATGGATACTAATCTGTAGTTTACTAGTACTACTGATGAGCATCCCTGCAGTTGCATTTTTTTATGGAGGATTAAGCAAACGTAAAAACGTATTAAATACAATATTTCTGACATTCATCGCATTTTCCATAGTAAGTGTAATTTGGGTAATATTCGGATACCAATTTGCATTCGGAAGCGATATCAACGGATTAATCGGATCACCGACTAATTTCTTCTTGCAGGGAATTGGACTTGACGATTTAAACGGAACAATTCCAACATTATTATTTGTAATGTTTCAATGTGCATTTGCAGGGCTAACCGTGGCACTTGTGTCCGGTGCACTGGTTGGAAGAATGAAAACAAAAGCATGGGTAATTTTTGCACCGATCTGGGCCTGCTTAGTATACATCCCAATCGCCCACTGGGTATGGGGCGGAGGATGGCTGATGCAGATGGGAGCACTGGATTTCGCAGGAGGAGCAGTAGTTCACATGAACTCCGGTATAGCCGCATTGGCTGTTGCAATAGTATTGGGGAAAAGAAAAGACACCTCATTGATTCCACACAACCTTGGATATGCAGTTCTAGGAGCTGCATTGCTATGGTTTGGATGGATGGGATTCAATGGAGGATCAGGTCTGGCAGCTGACGGACTTGCTGCAAATGCGATAATAGTGTCAAATGTGGCAGCGGCAATGGGATTAATCCTATGGTGTGTAATTGATACATATGTCGTTGGAAAACCAACAGTGTTAGGTGCAATTTCTGGTGCAGTTGCAGGTTTGGTGGCAATTACTCCGGCTGCAGGATTTGTTGAGGTTCCAGGAGCCCTTGTAATCGGTGGCGTAGCGCCATTTGTATCATATTTTGCAATATATTACCTGAAACCGAAACTTGGATACGACGATGCCTTGGATGTATGGGGAATCCATGGAATGTCTGGAGTATGGGGAGCAATAGCAACAGGAATCTTTGCAGTGCCAGCCGTAGGAGGAGTTGCAGGATTAGTAGCTGGAAACCCCGAACAAGTCGTAATCCAATTGATAAGTGTAGTTGCAACATTAGCATATTCATTTACAATAAGCTTTATTCTAGCAAAAGTATTGGATAAAGCAATGAATGGTATAAGAGTGGAAGACCACCAGGAAATTGGTGGACTGGACAGTCACTTGCATGAGGAATCTGCATACAACCTAAATTAGTGGGGGTAAAAAATGAAACGTATAATAGCCATAATTAGGCAGGAAAAATTTGAAGATGTAAAAAAGGCACTGGTGGAGGTTGGCTGTGAAGGAATGACCGTATCTGAAGTCAAAGGAAGAGGAAGCCAGCAAGGAATAAAGGAATCATATAGGGGGTCAAGTTACTGCATCGATTTGATTCCAAAAACACGTGTCGAAGTCGTTGTAAAAGACGAAGGACTAGATTTGCTCGTTGAAGCAATCAGGAAAGGAGCCTACACAGGCAACATTGGGGATGGGAAAATATTCATACAACCTGTTGAAGATGTAATAAGAATAAGAACCGGCGAATCGGGGGATGGTGCTGTGTAGCTCATCTCCCTGAAACCATAAACACTATTTGATATCTCCCTTCTGGAAAATAATGCTATTTTTAGTATTATTTTCCTTTTTAATATTGAATTACCACACCGTTAATGTCGGAAATGTCCACCCAAGTTGTAATTCCCTTAATTTCATATAAATATCCGTTAATGTACTCGTAGGATATTTCCTTATTGTCGCTGACCAAATGAATTTCGTTTCCATCAATTTGGTCAACTCTTTTTATGATTCCACCATATTCATCGCTATCTGCAACGACAATGTCTCCGACATGCACATTATGGGTTTTATTCAAAAGCACGTTCTGCCCGTCCTGAAGGGTTGGAAGCATTGAGGTTCCATCAACATAAACGATAACGGGAATTTGGTCAGGGCCGATGCTTGAGTCAAGATTGACTTCGAAATCTTTCAGGCCATATTTCTTGCAGATGTTTTCAACGCTATTTTTATAGGTGGGAATGTCTGTTGTGGTGTCGTTCATAACATCCAATGTGTAATCGCAGATTTCCCCGTTCAGTCCATGTTTGTCTATGTCCTGGAAGGTGGTGGTTTCAACGCTTACGTTTTCACCGTCAATGTAGATGTCAACGGAATTGTTTCCAAGAAAAACAATTCCTAAAAAAATAATCAGAATAAGAACAATTAAAGCTAAAATGATCTTTTTAGCCATATTATCATTCATCCATAATGTTCAAGTCCATATTAAGCAGTGCCTTCATTGTTTCAATATCAATCTGGCCTGGAGCGGTCACGTCAGTTCCAGCAGCAAAGGTGATTGGTGAATCGAATTTGGAGGCCATGACTCTGGTGTAGCTTCCCAAATCTCCCATGGAAATGGCGATTGTATCCTCACAATGTGAGAGAACGGCCAATATGGTTAATGTGTCTTCCAGATTCTGTGGCATGAAAGCGACTTTGGCAATGTCTCCCAATTCATGTTCCTTATCAACAATGTACATTATCTCATTTAAATCGGGAGTTTTTTCAAAATCATGATAGGAAATGATGGTCTTTGCATTGGTGTTTCGAATCAGTTCAATGTATTCGTCTTTGGTTTGAAGCTCAATGTCGACATAATCCACAATATCGCTGCATTGGTATAATATGTTTATGCGTTGTTCCTCTGAACCATTAAAGGAACCTCCTTCCGAAGAGATTCTGTTGGTGGCAATCATTGGAAAATCAATCTCTTTTATTGTATCCCTGATTTCACCGATATCATGGTTTTTTAAGCCGTCAAGTCTAAACTCCAATACGTCGGCACCCTTGTCGATACAATCATTGGCTACTTGGATTACATCCTTGCAATTGTCTTGAAAAATGGGAATTGCAATTTTTGTTTGTGAATACATTATTTAATTATTTAATCGTTGTCATTAATTAAAGTTTCTTAATATTTATATAAATTAAAGAACATATTATATATCAATAAAATTTAAAAATTTTATTAATTTATTGATTAATTATATACAAGGTGTTAATTTGAAAATTACAGCTATAGGTGCAGATATATCAAAAAATGATGTATCATGTAGTTCTAAGCTAGTAGAAACTATAGAAAATAACCTTCAAAGTGTAATGGAATTAGGTGCAAGAAGCGTTGCCTTAACAAATGTCACTGGAGATGATGTAGTTGTCAGTGCATTTGTAGAGGACGATTTGCTTGAAACCGTAAATGAGGGTTTGGTCAATGTTTTAAAAAAGAGTGCAGAAAATTTAGGTGATTTATCCGGAATTTCTGATAATCCAGAAACTGCAGGGGAAGGAATTTCATATGCTGAAGCCAGCATAAGACCTGACAGGTTTCCGGATGCAATCGTTTTAGGTTTCGATACATATGGTGGAGAGCCATTTGTCGCAGATGTTGCAAACTCAGCAATCGAGGCTGCAAGAAACATGAAAAACTGTACTGATGTGTCAGATTATATAGAAGCTAAAACAAGAAAAATACCCGGTGTAGGTTATGTTTCACCTGAAACCGATGATCCGGTAGTTGTTGCAACTGTTGAAAATATAGAATCCATTGGAGTAATTGCAGGTGCAATGATAGGAGCTGCACTTGGAAACAAGAATGTTTATTTAGTTGAAAGAGGGACAACTTGTAATGTGTTACCTGGTAGCGTAATATTTTCAGCTACCGCTTTTATGAATGGAAATGTAATAGATTTAGCTGTTCCATTTGAAAATAAGACAAGAATATTAAGATAGGAGATTTTTAGAAATGATTTTATTAAATGAAGATACAAAATGTTTAGTTCAAGGAATTACAGGTAAACAAGGTTCATTTCATACAGAACAGATGTTAAAATACAATACAAATATCGTTGCAGGCCTCACTCCTGGAAAAGGCGGTCAAAAATTCCTAGACCAAGTGCCAATTTTCAATTCCATGGAAGAAGCTGTTGAGGAAGTTGATGTTAACGCTTCAATCATTTTTGTACCTGCAAGATTTGCAAAAGATGCTGCTTTTGAAGCAATCAGACACTTGGATTTAGTTGTAATCATCTCAGAGCACATTCCGGTTCATGACAGTATGAAAATCATGGCATATGCAAAACAGATGGGAACAACAATTATCGGACCGAACACTCCTGGAATCATCTCCCCTGGTGTAGGAAAATTAGGTATCATGCCAACCCACATTTTCTCAGAAGGAAATGTAGGAGTAATCTCAAGAAGCGGTACATTAACCTATGAAATCGCAAGCGAGCTAACCAATGCAGGAATCGGTCAAAGTACTGCTGTAGGTATAGGTGGAGACCCAGTTACTGGTGACAATTACGTTGATATTTTAAAAAGATTCGAAAAAGATGATCAGACTGATGCAGTCGTTTTAATTGGTGAAATCGGTGGAACTGCAGAGGAAAGGGCTGGTAAGTACATTGCAGATGAAATGACAAAACCTGTCGTATCATATATTGCAGGAAGAACCGCACCACCAGGTAAAAGAATGGGACACGCTGGAGCAATCATTCAAGGTAGCTCCGGTACTGTTGCAAGTAAAACCAAAGCTTTAAATGAAGCTGGTGTGGAGGTTGCTAAAAAACCTTCAGAAATTGTAGAATTACTTAGAAAGGTAATGTAGATGACAAACCAGGAAATTATTGATAAATTATTAAACGGCGAGATGAAACTTTATCAGGTTGATAAAGAAGTGGATGCCAAAACCGCAACCGATATCAGAAGAGAATTTCTAGAGCAAAAATATGATTTGGATTTGTCCAACATCTCAAATTACACTCTGGACATGGAAAGGGCATCTGCTCGTAACATTGAAAACTCAATTGGAGTATTGCAATTGCCTATGGGTATTGCTGGACCAATGAAAATAAATGGGGAATACTGCAAAAGAGAAGTGTTTGTTCCGCTTGCAACCTCAGAGGGAGCATTGGTTGCATCAATCAACCGTGGTGCATCAACAATCACAGCATCCGGAGGAGCAAATGCAAGAGTGGTATCCGACATCATGACCCGTGCACCTGCAATCAAGTGTGAAGGTGTAGGGGATGCCTTAAAAATCAAGCAATGGTTTATTGATAATTTCGATGAGTTAAAGGAAATTGCGGAATCTACAACCTCACATGGTAAACTGATTAAAATTGACCCTATCTTAATTGTTGGAAGCTATGTGTATCCGAGATTTGTGTTCTCAACCGGTGACAGTATGGGAATGAACATGGTGACAATAGCTTCTGAAAAAATCCTAGAAAAACTTGCAGAAGACACCAGTGCAGTTCACATTGCATTGAGCGGTAATGTTTGTGTTGATAAAAAACCTGCTGCAATAAACATTGTTGAAGGAAGAGGAAAAAGCGTTATTGCAGATATTTTAATACCAAAAGACATTGTGGCCAAAAAACTCAAAACCACTGCAGAAGCAATAGTTGAAGTAAACACTGCCAAAAACCTGATTGGATCAGCAGCTAGTGGGGCCATGGCATTCAATGCTCATTATGCAAACATGGTCGCAGCAATATTTCTAGCAACAGGTCAGGATGCGGCACATGTTGTTGAGGGATCACTTGGAATAACCACTGCAGAAAACAGAAATGGCGATTTGTACTTCTCAGTAAACCTACCAGACTTGCCTGTAGCTACCGTTGGTGGCGGAACCAGTTTGGAAGTTGCACATGAAGGATTGGAGATCCTTGGCGTTGCAGGTTCAGGGAAGGCTCGTGAATTTGCAGAAATTGTGGCATGTACCGTTTTGGCAGGTGAATTGTCATTAGTTGGTGCATTAGCTGCAGGACACCTTGCAAGAGCCCATCAGGAACTTGGAAGAGGATAAAATGGAAGATTTTCTAGATGAATTATATCCTGAGATCACTCTTGAAACTGAGGATATAATCATGTCTTTATCTATTAAAAAAGACTATTCTCAAATTAAAGATTTAGATAAAAGAAAAGAAGAATTTATTAATGATTTAAAAGAATTTATTGAGGAATTTAGTGAAACACCTGAATCCAAGGAATTCATGGCTTTTTTTGATTAGTATTTGGAATCCAGTTTTTCAAATACTTTTTTAACATTAACCTTTGTTTCAAAACAACCGGTCTTTTCAAGTAGCACTCCCTGTGGGCAAAAATCGGATAACAGCATCATCATCTGATTCAAGTCCTCATGACAAGCCACACCAAGAACTGCCTGGAATTTGTTTTCCATAACTATTTTTTTAACGAAACTTGAACCAGGAACGATATATAACTTATATCCTAATGGTTCGGATTTCTTCTTGATTACTCCGATTGAGCACAATCCGCATTCTGTGCAGTTCAAACCTTCTTTTTGAAGTGTTGCGGGACAGTCCTTATGCCTTAAACAATGTGGCAGGAAAATCAATGTTTTTTCAGCAGGAATTTGTCTGAACCTTTCCCTGTTAATGTCATCCCTAACCTTAATTGCAATGTTGTCGATTAGATGATCATCCAATTTCAGAAAATGCGCTATTGTCTTAAAAGGTGAGTATAATAAGTCAACTATGTATAATAGAAATCTTGGAAACTTGATTTTATTTTTACGGGCAATCAAATATCCTAAAATCAGCACGACAATGAATAGAATTACAATAAGAATAGCTAAAAAAACCACCAATTGACCTAAAAACATGTAGAATGAATCTATAAACAACATTTTTTCAACCTAAAACTCTTCAATGGTGTAATTGTCAAATTCTTTATTCAGTTTAATGCCGGTTGGTGTTTTTATAATCTCTAATCCTGACAGGCTGTCGCAGGAACACAGGACATTCTGTTCTGGATGGGTTCCGGGAGTGATGTTGCAGTTTAAGTTTACCTGATCCCCTATTGATATGACGGTTTCCAATCTTTTTGTTGATGGGTGATCTTTATTTAAAATCACTAATGGTGAGGACTCTTCACGACTGAGGTAAGCTTGTGATCTTATTGCACGTTTGTCTTTTTTGAAGTTTGAAACGGCAATGATGTCATCTGATTCTAAAAATTGCACGATTTCCTCATTGTCTTGTGTTGCGATAAATAGCATCTTGTTTTCATAGGCCACTTTTACAACGCCAACCATTCCGGTTTCGCCTTCAAGAAATAGTATTTCATCATTTTTAAAATCAATATTCATGTTATCACAAAAAAATAAAAAAAGAGAGTAAATGGGAATTTACTCTGCAAGTTCCACATTGTCACTTTGACAAGATGGGCAAACTACTTTTTTTCCAAGTCCTTTAAAGGAATTTCCACAGTCTTTGCAATGGTATTTTTTGGTTTTTAATTTTTTCAAATCAATATCAGCCATTGGGCCTCCGCTTGAACACATTTTAAATCACCTGTTATATTATATATATTATATATTATATATTATTTAATGTTTTTTTTCAATGTCATTTATTTTTTCTAATATTTTTTCATCATTTGTTATGTTCAGTTTAAGCTCCAAAAAGTATAATAACTGATTGTCCAGCTTGTTTTCTTCGTATTCCCTGATAAATTCATCAATGCAATCCAAAACAAATGGATTGACACCGAGTTGAATGTTTTTGGCATCAATTATTTCAATGCATTCCTCTAAAGACAGTTCCAAATCATTTTTTGATTGAATGTCTTTTATTTCTCTGTATGCAAGTGGGCTTGCCTCAAATTCCATGCTGTAAATAAACAGTGCCATGGCTGTTTTCATTTGATTTTCTTCAATATAGTAATTTCCGAGATTTCTATAGCATCTGGCGATGTCCTGCGGATAATATGCATATTTCAGGGCATCGCATGTGCGAATGAAGTATTCGTTGTAGGTGTAGGTGTGCACTTTGTAAATTTCAGTCAGCTCAAGGATTATTCTTGCTGAAACGGGATTGATTTTCAATGCCTTTTTGAGGTATACTTCGGCCTTTTCATATTGCTGTGTTTCAAGAAGCAGAAATCCATAAACGTAATACAAATCAAGCAAGGGCTGATTGTCTGGAATGTATCTCATCTCCTTTTTCAAACCGACATATTTTCTAAATATCAGCTCTTCCAGAGGATTGGTGAAGAAATGGTATTCGCTGACTTTGTCATCTTCAAACATTCCCGGAAAGCTTTCCATGAACTTGTCCAGCTTTTCAAGCGGAGGTTCATAATTTCCGTTTTCAATGTCAAAATAGATGTCATTTAAAATGTCCATTATTGGATTTTCCCTCTCGGCAATGTCTCTAAATTCCTGTTTTTCATCATCGCTCATGCAATCCCACATAAGACGGGAAATCTCCTTGAGGATTTCCTTATTATATGGATGGTCTTTGTAGATGTCAATTTGACTGGATAAGTATTGTCTGTTCAATTCATTGTTTGTGCCTAAATTTGACTTGATTTCTTTTATTATTTCGTTGTACACTTAACACACCTTAAGTTACTTTAATGGGTAACGTTTTTATATAACCTTTTACCTATTTATATATGTATAAAAACTTAGTTTTATATGTTATTTAAAAAAATTTTTAGGTGATTATTAAATGGCAAATCAACCAATATTTATCCTTCCTGAAGGAACCGAAAGATATTCAAAAAGAGATGCTTTAAGAATGAATATCACTGCTGCTAAAGTATTGGCAGGTATTGTAAGAACCACTCTCGGTCCTAAAGGAATGGACAAAATGTTAGTCAATTCATTAGGTGACGTGACTGTCACAAACGATGGTGCAACCATCATGAGAGAAATGGAAATTAACCAACCTGCAGCTAGAATGCTTGTAGAAACCGCTAAAAAACAAGAAGAAATTGTTGGAGACGGAACAACTTCTGTTGTTGTTATTGCAGGTGAATTATTATCAAAAGCTGAAGAGTTATTAGATGATGGAATTGCAACATCTGTTGTTGTAAAAGGATTCAGAAATGCAACCAAAAAAGCAGTTGAACTTTTAGAAGACATTGCAATTGATGCTGATGATGAAGAAACCCTTAAAAAAGTAGCTGTAACCGCAATGAGTGGAAAAGGTTCAGATTATGCAAAAGAACACTTAGCAGATCTTGTTGTAAAAGCAGCTTTAAGAATAGAAGAAGACGGAAAATCCGATATTGACAATATTAATATCCAAAGAGTTTCCGGTGATTCAGTAGAAGATTCATTCTTAGCTGAAGGAATCATCATCGATAAAGCACCTGTATCTAAAAACATGCCTAAAGATGTTGAAGATGCAAAAATCGCTATCATGAAATATCCTATTGAATTAAAAGACATTAACACTGATTCAAAAATAGACATTACAAGTCCTGACCAATTCGAATTATTCCTCAAACAGGAAGAGGACATGATTAAAGGTTTAGTTCAAAAAATCGTTGACTCCGGAGCTAACGTATTATTCTGTCAAAAAGGTATTGACGACATGGCAGAACACTACCTTAAAAAAGCAGGAATCATGGCTTTCAAAAGAGTTAAAAAATCAGATATGGAAAGAATCCAAAAAGCTACCGGTGCAAAACTTGTAACTGACATTGAAGATTTATCCGAAGAAAAATTAGGTAAAGCAGGACATGTCTATCTTGACAAAATATTCGACCATGAATTAACCTTAATCGAAGAATGTGACAATCCAAAAGCTTCCTCAATCGTTTTAAGAGGCAGTACCCGTTACGTCACAGAGCAAATCGCAAGAGCACTTGATGACGCATTAGGTGTAGTTGCAGCAACCATTGAAGAAGGTAAAGTTCTCATTGGTGGAGGAGCTTGTGAAATTGATTTAGTAAAACAATTAAGAGAATATGGTGAATCCGTAAGCGGAAGAGAACAATTAGCTATTTTAAAATATGCTGAAGCTTTAGAAGTTATTCCAAGAACCTTGATTGAAAATGCAGGTTTAGATACCATAAACTTAATTGCAGACTTAAAGGCTGCTCACGAAGACTCTCCATTCATGGGAGTTAATGTATTTGAAGGCAAAGCAGTTGACATGAAAGATGCTGGAGTTATAGAACCTTTAAGAGTAAAAATCCAAGCTCTTCAATCAGCTGGTGAAGCTGCAGAAATGATCTTACGTATTGATGACATGATTGCAGCAAGAAATGCACTTAACTCTACCGGACCTGATGAGTCTGGTAATGATGCAAGTGGTATGCCTCCAATGCCTCCAGCAGGCGGTATGGGCGGAATGCCTCCAATGATGTAAAATTTGAAAATTTTACATTTTTTCTTTTTTTATTATTCATGCTTATTTTTTATTATACTGCATTATACTTCTTGTTTTTTAGTCTAACTATACTTAAATCTATGATTTTGATTTAAATAACTTTAAACTGTGACCTATTTTATATGATATTCTTTACAATTACTGTTTTAATTTTTATAATATTAACTTTCTTTAAAAATTATTTCATTTCATTAAATCATTTTATAAGTTAATTCAAATAGATTTTTACTTTATACTTTATTTTCACGAATTTTTAACTTTATTTTTAAAAAATAAACTTATTTAATAGGATTTAGCAAATAAAAAGGTTTATATAAGATATTTGTAATAAATATTCGTGAAGTGAGATTTAATTCTCATGGATGTTTATAAAATTGTTATGGAGGTAAAATATTTTGAACAAAAAACTATTACTCACATTGTTAATATTACTCGCCGCTGTTTTAACTGTCGGTGCCATTTCAGCAAGTGATGTTAATGTTACAGATTCGTATGCTACTAGCTTAGTAGATGACACATCAGATGCATCAGTCCCACTGGAGAATACTGCTGATTCATCAGAAATTTCTGTATCAAGTGATTCAAATGTTGATAATGATTCATCTAAAGTTTCTCTATCAAGTGAAGAAGTTTTAGAATCTGAAGATTCAAATACTTTATCAACTAACTCGAATAGTGAAGACTCTTTAAGTAGTGATAGTGGGATTACAACTCTTTCTGCATCAAGCAATGATGTACAAGGGGACAGTAATGTTTCTTCAAAAATAGACGTGTCTAAGACAATCACTGCAAAAGATATCACTAAATATTATAAAGGAAGCACTCAATACACTGCAACATTCTTAGATGCCTACGGTAAACCATTGGCAAATACCAATGTTAAGATTACCGTAAACGGTGTTACATACACTAAAAAAACAAATGCAAACGGAGTCGCTTCAATGGCAATTAATCTTAAGCCTGGAACATACAAGGTTGTTGCGGTTAACCCTGCAACCGGTTACAGCTTGACCAAAACCTTCAAGATCTTGTCAACTATTACAGCAAGTGACATCTCCAAGGTTTATACCGATGGCAGAAAGTTCACTGCGAAATTTTATAAAAGCAACGGTAAGGTTTTAGCTAAAAAGACCGTTAAGTTTAAGATTAATGGAAGAACATACAAGGTAAAAACAAATAGCAAGGGAGTTGCTAGTTTATCACTAAAAACTCTTAAGAAAGGAACTTATAAAATTATTTCATATAATACTGACGGTTTGACAAAAACCAATAAGGTTAAGGTGGTTAAGTCAGTTAAAACCTCATTAACCACATACACTTACACTTTCCTTAAAAAAGATACTAAAAAGATTAAGGTAAAATTGCTTAATGCTTTCGGTTACGCACCTGCAAAAGGTAAACTGATTAAGTTCAAGGTAAACGGAAAGACATACTATAAGAAAACCAATGCTTATGGTAACGCTTATCTAAAACTTCCATCCCTTAAGGTTGGAGTATACACAGTTAAGTACACTTTCTATAAATCAGGTTATTATAAAGCATCAAGTGCTTCAAGCAAAGTGACTATTATAGCTACCAAGAATCCTAAATTCACTGTAAAAAGCGGAACAACATTCACTTACGGTTCAACATCCACATTCAAAGTGGCAGTTGCTGCGGGAAGTGTTCCTTTACAGAAAAAGACAATCACATTCAATCTGGATGGAAAAACTTATACCAAAACTACCAATAGTGCAGGTATAGCATCATTGTCTTTTAACAAGGCTATCGGTAAGCATACCATAACCTATTCAATTGCTAAGGATTCAAAAATCAATGCAAAGACAGGATCAAGCACAATAACCATTAAGGAAAAAGCAGTTTCAAAGCATGCAGGTTATTGGCTTTACGGTTCTGACATGAAAAGCGTTAACTTAAACGACTTGTCATCAAAAGGAGTAACCGATATCTTCTTGAATTTCAAGGCTTATGAACTCTACGGCAAATCAGGCGTTGAATCTTGGGTTTCAAGTGCTACTAATGTTGGAATAAAGGTTCACATGTGGGTTCAGGCTTTCTACTCAGGTGATACAGGATGGGTCAATCCGGTAAAAGATGGTAAGGAAAATACCGCTTACTTTACAAAGAAAATAAATGAAGTTAAAACTTACGCTGCCATTAATGGCCTTTCCGGAATTCACTTTGATTATCTAAGATATTCTGGTGATGGTGATAATGCTGCTTATAAAAACACTGGCGGTACTGCAGCCATTAACTCATTTGTAAAGCAGGCTGTTTCAGCAATTAAAGCAATAAACAATAAGCTGACCGTTTCATGTGCGTTAATGCCTGAAACTTCCAGTATGGAGAAATATTACGGTCAGGATTATACTGTATTGAGCCAATATATGGATGTTATCGTCCCTATGGTTTATAAGGGAAATTACGGACAGGACACTTCCTGGATTACTACAACCACCAAATGGTATGTTGACAATTCCAAAGGAGCTACTGTCTGGACAGGTTTGCAAACCTATAACTCTGATAAGGATACAACACTGTTGTCTGTGGCAAGTCTTAATAAGGACATAACTGCAGCGTATAACGGTGGGGCATCCGGTGCAATACTATTTAGATATGGTATTTCCAACAGTGTTAACTTTAATTCATTGGCTGCAACAGCATCCAAGACAATATCCATTAAGGATGTTGTTACCGGTGCTACTAACTTGAAAACATTTTACAATACTAATAACAGATTGCCGGCTACCGTTACAACCGGTGGATACACATTCACATTGGCGGAATTCCTATATGTAATGAGTCAGGCAATTCAGCATCTTGGAAATTCAAATACAAATGCGGTTAATGTCTTAACTGGAGTTGAAGAACCGACTTCCCCTTCAGGTGCAACTATAAATAATGACTTGTCACTTTCAGAATATGTGACCTTGGCTAAAAATGTTGCAAACTTCATAAGCAGCCATAACAGGGCTCCTAACTATGCGGGATCTGATTTAGGTAACATCATATACTCTGAGCTTGTTGATTCATTTTCAAGAATATTGGCATATTACGGTACTAGTAATAGATTGCCAAAAACTGTAACAATCAATTATGTCGCTTCAAGCAGTGGAGGCAGCAGTTCATCAATTTCCGTTACAGGCACTGGATTGAATGAGAATGCAGGAACTATACTGGCTGCATATTATAAAGCTTCAACCAATTGTCAAGTGGGCAATTCAGCTATTAAGAAGGTAGTGGATTCTTTAACTAATGGATTGACTAGTAATTTAGCTAAAGCGACTGCAATATTCAATTATGTAAGAGATACTTTATCTTACAGTTTCTATTACAGTACCAAATATGGTGCTGCAGGAACATTATCTGCCAAAAAAGGAAATTGTGTTGATCACTCACACCTTTTAGTTGCAATGTTTAGAACTGCAGGCCTTGCGGCCAGATATGTTCACGGAACCTGTACATTTTCCAGTGGAAGCACATACGGTCACGTATGGGCTCAAGTATTGGTTGATGGAAAATGGGTTGTTGCTGATGCAACCAGTTCTAAAAACTCTCTTGGAAAAGTATCAAATTGGAATACAAAGTCTTTCACCCTCAAGGGTACTTATGCAAGTCTTTCATTCTAATTAATATTTTCCTTTCTTTTTTTATTTTTTTTAGTATTGAGGATGTGACACGAAGTCACTATTTTTTTAATTTTATTTTGCTTATTTTTTCTTTAAATTTATATACTATGAAGTACAATCTTTTATTATAGATATTAATATTTATGGTTGTTTTATTCATGGTTTTGAAAGATGATAATATTAATCAGAGTATGTTAGTCCCGTTGGACTTGCGAAATTTGATTCCTAAAGATCATCCGTGTTATTTTATTAAAAATGTGGTTGATCTAATTGATTGTTCGAAAGCGAACCAGGAGTTTCGTGGAACTCCTGGTGAATTTGCTTATCCGCGCGAATTATTGCTCAGACTCATTTTAATGAGTGTTTTCGATGGAGGATTGTCTTCAAGAGAAATTGAGAGAAAAACACGTACAGACATTGCATATATGTACCTTGCAGCAATGGAAAAACCATCATACCGGACAATAGCAAGATTTAAAGTCGAATATTCAGATTTAATCGACGAAGCATTCAAAACAACCATTAAAATTGCAAAAGATAATGATTTAATAAAAATCCACCATTTGAGCTTGGACGGAACTAAAATCAAAGCAAAAACATCCATTAACAAATTAACAGATGAAAACCAAATCAAAATCATGAAAGAACACCTCCAAAAAAGTATTGAAAGAGATCAACAAGAAGATGAAGAACTCGGTGATGAATCTGGAAACACTGTTCCAGAATCATTAACAGACAAAGAAAAATTCAAAGAAACAGTAAAAGAAATAGAAAAATCTTCTAAAAACGATAGAAACCAAGATAAACTTCGTTCTTCAAGTTTAAATCTTTTAAAACAAGCCCAAAAAGATCCTGAAAAAGTTTTAAAAAAACTCAATGAACTCGAAGAAAAAGTAAAAAAGTCACCAAAAGATGTAATTGGTCTTAATGACCCAGATGCTCGCTTAATGCTAAATAAAAAAGGCAAATGGGAATGGGATTACAATGCACAAATCATTGTAGACGAATACAAAGGAATAATACTTTCATCATACGTAACACAAAATCCAACAGACCATTTCGAACTAATTCCATCAATAGAACAATTAGAAAGCAATTTAGAAGGAATTTACGATGAAATGCCTTCCAATTTCCAATTCAGTGCCGATAATGGATACTCTACAGATGAAAACACAACCTATCTCGAAGAAAAAGGACTCGATGGATACATATCCACAAGAAAACTCTCAAGAAAAGAAAAAAAGTACAATTTATGGGATAAACCATTCCAAAAAGACAATTTTACTTACGATGCTGAAATTGAAACCTATATCTGCCCTTTAGGAGAAATTTTATATCGAAGAAAAACATATGAATACAAAAACAAACAAAGAATAAGTTATTGGACTAATGAATGTAAAAACTGCATTATGAAAGAATTTTGCTCTCAAAAAAACAATTATAGAATAATTCAAGACTATGGAAACCCTTCAAAGATTAGAATGCAACGGAAAATGGAAACCGATTGGGCGCAAGAAATCTACAAAAAACGATCAAAAACAGCAGAATTACCATTTGCTCACATAAAACAAAACATGAAACTACAAGAATTCACCACAACCGGAATAAAAAACACAAACACAGAATTTAAACTATACACAATCGGACACAACCTCAAAAGAATATACAACGAAATAAACAGAAAAAACAACTAAAAATAAGAAAAATATATAAAAAATCAAAAACACAAAATTCGATTAAAAATTTTGCGTCACATCCTCAACTTTTTTATACTTTTTTTACTAATATTAATTTATGAATAATGCAATTGGAGTTACTATTTTATCAATCATTATCATGATTGGTTTGGGTTATTTTCTCAAAAGAATCGATTTTTTAAGCGAAAAGGACATTGACCCTTTTAATAGAATAGTAATGTATATTTTAATGCCCTGTATGATTTTTCATGCAATTTATTCTGCTGACTTATCACTGCTGCCTAAGTTAGGCATTTTGCCGTTTATTATTTTGGCGTCTTCATTTGCCACCGGTATCGTATCTTATTTCATTTTAAAGCGTTTGAAATTAGATGACATTACCCTTTGGAGTGTGTTGGTTACTGTAATGATTGCCAATACTGCATTTATGGGTTATCCTGTTACTTTAGGTATTTATGGTGCGGACGGTTTTTTAAGGGCTATATTCTGTGATATGGCTACATTATGTATCTTTTTGATATTGTCTTTTGTATTGATATTGAAATTTGGAGGAACCGTTAAAACCGCTGTTCGAAAAATTGCCTTGTTCCCGCCTTTGTGGGCGGTTGTTTTAGGTTTGGGGTTCAATTTCTTGAATATTCCAATTGGTCCGGTCATTGACAATACCGTTAATTATCTGGGTCAGGGAGCAATTCCTTTAATCATGATTGCATTGGGGCTTTCTATTGATTTCAGCGCATTGTCCAGGAGCAAATCCATGATTGCTTTTACTTCTGTCATGAAGCTTGCATTTTTCCCATTTGTTGCCTTTGTCATTGCCTCTAAAATAGGTTTGGTTGATCTTCAGTATTCAATTTCCGTTATTGAGGCAGCTATGCCCTCTGGTATGATGTCATTGTTGCTTGCCATAACTTATAAGTTAGACTATGAACTGACTTCGGACTGTATATTAATCAACACTGTAATCTCTTTGATTACACTCCCGGCAATAATTATGTTATTGTAGTAAAAAATTTAAATTTTATCTTAACCTAAATTAATTATTTTATTAAAAAATAAAGATTACGCTTTATTTTAATAAATAATTTTAATTTAGCGTTAATTTTAAAATTAAAGCTATTTTTAATGAGATTTCATTTTCTCATATATAAACTTTACTCCAAGATGTTTATGGATAGCTTTATATATGTGTATTTACTACATATGTATATCTAATACTATGTAAAAATTTTTACAACTATTTTTAAATTGCAATTTTTTATATATATTAGATATTTTTCACGACTTGTACAAGGTGAATTAATATGGCAGAAGAAAAAAGAGATAATAACGAAGAATTAAGGATCGGTGTTTACGTCTGTCACTGTGGTGTAAACGTTGGTGGTGTAGTAGACTGTCCTGACGTCGCAGAATATGCTAAGACCTTACCAAATGTTGTACATGCAACTGACTACAAATACATGTGTTCTGACCCTGGTCAAGCAATGATCCAAGAAGACATTAAAGAGAAAAACTTAAACAGAATTGTTGTAGCAGCTTGTTCCCCTCGTCTTCACGAACCTACTTTCCGTAGATGTGTTGAAGAAGCAGGATTAAACAAATTCTTATTTGAATTTGCTAACTTAAGGGAACAAGATTCCTGGGTACACATGAACGAACCTGAAGCAGCTACCGCTAAAGCAAAAGACTTAACCCGTATGGCTGTTGCTAAAGCAAGATTACTCGAACCTTTAGAAGCAACCAAAGTACCAGTAGATAACAAAGCATTAGTTATCGGTGGTGGGGTAGCTGGTATCCAAACCGCATTAGATTTAGGTGACATGGGATTCAAAACCTACATGGTAGAAAGAAACCCAACCATTGGTGGACGTATGGGACAATTAGATAAAACATTCCCAACTCTCGACTGTTCAATGTGTATTTTAGCACCTAAAATGGTAGACTGTAACAAACACGAAAACATCGAATTAATCTCCTACGCAGAAGTTACTGAAGTAGACGGATACATCGGAAACTTCAAAGTAACCGTAGAGAAAAAACCTAGATACGTTGACGAAGACTTATGTACTGGATGTGGAGCATGTCAAGAAGCTTGTCCTATCGAAATACCTAACTACTACGACGAAGGTGTAGGTATGGTTAAAGCTGCATACATCCCATTCCCTCAAGCTGTACCATTATGTGCAACCATCGATAAAGACTACTGTATCGAATGTAACTTATGTGTACAAGCATGTGGACCAGACGCAATCGACCACAACCAACAACCTACCGAAATCGAATTAGAAGTTGGTACTATTGTTGCTGCAATCGGTTACGACCCATTCGACCCATCCGGAATTTACCAATACGGATACGGCCGTTTCTCAAACGTAATTACCGCTATGGAAATTGAAAGGATGATTAACGCATCCGGTCCT
>Ga0256405_10001119_pt1 | contig 77791 bp, 64 predicted proteins | sample RumenRJG_02DNA_FD_189096 | JGI IMG/M metagenome (GOLD analysis project Ga0256405, IMG submission 189096) | Bovine rumen microbial communities from Lethbridge, Alberta, Canada - RJG_02 | ecosystem: Host-associated > Mammals > Digestive system > Stomach > Rumen | place: Canada: Alberta... | reverse complement strand
ATCAGTATGCTGCCCCTCGACTTGCATGTGTTAAGCCTGTAGCTAGCGTTCATCCTGAGCCAGGATCAAACTCTCCACTGTATAAAATATCTTTATCCAATAAGGATTTTCTTCTCTGTCACAGAACACGCTCTCTTTTCGTCATCCGGTAGAACAAGTTTTGGATTTTATAATACTAGCACCTTCTCTTCATTGACGGTTCGTAAAAGTTTTACCCAAATGCCCTAAAAGGACATTCGCTTCTTGTACTACTACTTCTCTGTTTTATGTAAGTCTTATCAAAGATCTCTTTCTTTTGCCAACGCTCTTGTTTTTGAGCGAAAGCGGATGCAAAGGTACGACTATTTTCCGAACTGCCAAAACTTTTCACCAACTTTTTTCAAGAAATAATGAAAATTTTCGACTTTCATGACAAAAATAGTACGACACATTATATATAATTATAAATTAGCCATATTATCATCAGTGACATTATCATCAGTGGCATTCTTTGATGAGACAAGAAGGAGGTCAGAAAAATAGAACTGACCGGAAAATAAGTTAATTAAATATTGCGACATTTAAAAGAGTATGGAACTCACTGATAATGAAAGAATTAAGGAGAAAAGGTGATTTAGTGATTGTAGTTTTCATAAACCCTATATATATACAAAAAATAAATTTAACATTTTTTATTTTATTGCTATATATATGAGAGTTTGCGTATATAAGAATCACTAAATCACATTTTCGACATAACCTACTGTAAATAAAGGCTTTAAACGGTGTGAAAAGAGGCTCCATTTGAATTAAATAAAGCCCTTATTCGGGTCGGATAAAGCCCTTAATCGGATGAAAAAAGACGTTTTATTATTTTATTTTAACATTAAAAAAAATCCCCGAGGTGGAGGCTATTTTAACCTGAATAATTCATAAAGGCACAAAAAAGAAGTGCTTTTATTTTGTACTTTGCATTATTTATTGTAATTTTGAACTCTCAAAAACTTCAAACATAGGAATGCGGAGGTTTATACTGATCATCATACTGGTAACGGCAGTGGTTGGCTGCTGGGCACAAGACCGTGCCAAAAAGGTGCGGAACAAGGAGTGTCCGTCGTTTATCTTTCGGGTGACACTGAAGGATAAGCAGAACTCCCCCTACTCGCTGGAGCGCCCTACCCGATTCCTCTCCAGACGGTCGGTGGAAAGACGTAGAAAACAAGGACTGCCGCTGGACACTACCGACCTGCCCGTCACCCCCAAGTATGTGAGACAGGTAGAGTCACTGAAGACCGCCATCATAGGAACGAGTCGCTGGAACAATACCGTGCTGGCACAGATGAAAGACACCAGTGAGTTAGAGCGCATCCGTCAACTTCCCTGTGTGAAGGACTGTCATCTGGTATGGCATGCCCCAGACTCCATCCAGCCCACCGCACTCAAGATGAAATACGAGGAGGAGTTCAACGAATGGGACTCCATCTCGACAACCCCATACGGACGAGCCGATGCCCAGATCAGGAGTCTGAACGGACAGCGTCTGCATGACATCAACTGCATGGGTGAGGGTATGATGATCGCCGTACTGGATGGTGGTTTTAAGAACGTAGACAAGATCCCTGCTTTTGGCAAGGCAGACATCCGAGGCACCCGTGATTTTGTATACCCTTTCTCCCCCTCAGTCTACTATGAGCTCGACCATGGCACGAAAGTCTTGTCGGCGATGACCACCCAGAAGCCCCATTACTATGTCGGCACAGCCCCCCACGCCTGTTACTGGCTGCTGCGCTGTGAGGACGGGCAGTCGGAACAAGAAGTAGAGGAAGACTACTGGGCGATTGCCGCTGAGTTTGCCGACTCTGTCGGATGCGACCTCATCAACTCGTCACTGGGTTACAACGACTTTGACAAAGGCTACGAGTCACACAAGCTGTGGCAACTCGACGGACACTCGACACTCATCAGTCACTCAGCCTCCATGGTGGCAAGGAAAGGTATGATTCTCGTCAACTCAGCAGGCAACTCCGGTATGGGTCCCTGGAAGAAACTGACCTTCCCTGCCGACGCAGAAGACTGTCTGACGGTAGGTGCCGTCACCGATTTGCTGACCAATGCCCCCTTCAGTTCGGTAGGTCCCACACAGGACGGTCGAGTGAAGCCCGATGTCGTTGCGATAGGAAGTCCTGCCACGGTCATCACGGGCAGAGGCTCTATCGCCCAAGACATGGGCACCTCGTTTGCCGCTCCTATCATCTGCGGACTTGCCGCATGCCTATGGCAGGCATTACCAGAGAAGTCTGCCTTGGAAATCATGGAACTGATCCGGCAGTCGGGCAATAACAAAGAACACCCGGACAATATCTACGGCTACGGACTTCCCAATTTCTGGCGTGCATACATGATTGGAAAGGTAAAAAAGTAAAAGATGGGGGACAAGCGATATACACTGCATACGCTGAACGCACTGGTAAGAGAAGCGATAGAGGCAGAGCTGCCCGATGAGTATTGGGTAGAGGCAGAACTGTCGGAATGCAGGGAGAGCCGTGGTCATTGTTATATGGAACTCGTCGAGAAAGACGAGTTATCGAACACCCCTGTTGCCAAGGCCTCCGCCAAATGCTGGAAACAGACATGGGCGATGGTGCAGCCTTACTTCGAGCGTACCACCGGGCAACCGCTGAGAGCCGGTATGAAAGTACTGCTGAAAGTCTATCCGCAGTTTCACGAGGCATATGGATTCTCATGGATTGTCACCGATATAGACCCCAACTATACCTTGGGAGATATGGCACAGCGCCGCCAACAGATCATCGCCCAGTTGAAAGCCGAGGGTGTCTTCGACCTCCAGCGGGAACTGGTAATCCCCCGATTCTGTCAGCGTATCGCCGTTATCTCCGCAGCAACAGCAGCAGGCTATGGGGACTTCTGCCGCCAGTTGGAGGAGAACGACTACGGACTGGTGTTCTACCCCACCCTTTTCCCTGCTGTCATGCAAGGTGAGCAGGTGGAGCAGAGTGTGATAGCAGCCCTGAACCAGATCAACGGACATGCCGACGACTATGACGTGGTCGTCATTATCCGTGGTGGTGGCTCCACGAGTGACATGAGTGGTTTCGATACCCTGCCACTTGCCGAGAATGTCGCCAACTTCCCCTTGCCCATCATTACAGGTATCGGACATGACAGGGACGAGTGTGTCTTGGATATGGTGTCGAACACAAGAGTGAAGACCCCCACTGCCGCAGCAGCCTTCCTGATTGCCCATCTGGCGGACACCCTGCAGCATCTGAACGACTTGCAGCAACGACTGTCGTTCATGCTCACGATGTTCAAGACCAACTTTGAGCATCAGCTGGACCAGCGTTATGAGCGTATCTGTCATGCCATCCAGCAACGTCTCGTGCAAGAGCGGCACCGACTGGAACTTGCCGCCCAACAGGTGGAGCTGCTCGACCCCACCCTTTTGTTACGCCGTGGATACAGTATCACGCTGTTTAACGGAAAGGTGGTGCGTGACCCGCATCAACTGAAAGCAGGTGACCAGATTGAGACCCGGGTGGAGAAAGGAGTGTTCAGGTCGAGGGTTGAGTGATTCAGGTTTCAAGTTTCAGGTATCAAGATTCAAGGTTAGAGATATGAAGTACGAAGAAGCATTAAGACAACTGGATGAGATTGTCCAGAAAATGGAGCGTAACGAATACAGTATCGATGAGTTGACGACGCAACTGAAGAAGGCTCGGGAACTCATCCAACAATGTAAGGATAAGTTGACAAAAACCGACGAGGACATCAAAAAGATACTCGAAGAAGACAAATAATGCACATTTCATTTGCAAGTGTGCCACAAAATGTGTACTTTTGCACACAATTTAAAAGTAAAAGGACTAAAATTATTACGATATGAAAGATTTAGACTGGGGAAACCTGTCGTTCGGTTATATGAAGACCGACTACAACGTTCGCTGTTACTATCGTGACGGCAAATGGGGCGAGATTGAAGTTTGCTCCGACGAGTATCTGAACCTGCACATGGCAGCAACCTGTCTGCACTACGGTCAGGAGGCTTTCGAGGGACTGAAGGCCTATCGCTGTAAGGACGGTAAGGTGCGTATCTTCCGTGTAGAGGAGAACGCTGCCCGCCTGCAGTCCACCTGCCGTGGTATCCTGATGCCGGAACTGCCGACAGAACTGTTTATCGAGATGGTCAAGAAGGTGGTACGCCTCAACCAGGAATGGATTCCCACTTACGAGAGTGGCGCTACCCTGTATATCCGTCCCCTGCTGATCGGTACCAGTGCCCAGGTGGGTGTTCATCCCGCCAAGGAATACTGCTTCCTGATTTTCGTGACCCCCGTAGGTCCTTATTTCAAGGGCGGATTCTCCAGCAACCCATACGTTATCGTTCGTGACTACGACCGCAGTGCTCCTCTCGGTACTGGTAAATATAAGGTAGGTGGTAACTATGCCGCTTCTCTCTTTGCCAACAACCTGGCTCATGAGAAGGGTTATGCCTGTGAGTTCTACCTCGATGCCAAGGAGAAGAAATACATTGACGAGTGTGGTGCCGCCAACTTCTTCGGAATCAAGAACAACACCTATGTCACTCCGAAGTCTACCTCTATCCTGCCTTCTATCACCAATAAGAGTCTGATGCAGGTAGCTGAGGACTTAGGTCTGAAGGTGGAGCGTCGTCCTATCCCCGAGGAGGAGCTGGAGACTTTCGAGGAGGCTGGTGCTTGTGGAACGGCAGCTGTCATCAGTCCTATCTCCTACATTGACGACTTAGAGACTGGTAAGCGTTATGACTTCGGTGAGAAGCCAGGTCCTATCTCCAAAAAACTCTTCGATACCCTCCGTGGCATCCAATATGGAGAAATTGAGGACAAACACGGTTGGACGACTGTTGTGATAGAATAATAATCCAACATAAATCAAACTATTATGGACAATAATCAAGGTTACAAGAATCGCGCTCTTGCCTCTTTGGAAGGCAAGTGGACGAATGGTATCATCGCTGCCATTATCTATCTGCTGATCAGTGGATGTGTAGGTCAGGGAGCAGCTATGTTCTTTGACGTAGCGACAGGTTATGGAATCTCAGGATTCTGGTATATCCTCTGTCTGCCTTTGGAATGGGGAATTACTGTTTATTTCCTGAATCTCATCCGTAACGAGGATATTGCCTACGAGCGTCTGTTCGATGGTTATAAGGACTTCGTCCGTATCTTCCTCGCAGGTTTCCTGGTATCACTCTGTGTTGTTATCGGCATGTTCTTGCTGATTATTCCTGGAATTATCCTTTCCCTCATGTTCTCACAGACCGAGTATATTCTGAAGGATGACAAGCAGATTAGTGCCGCTGACGCTATGAAGAAGAGTGCGGAGATGATGAAGGGACACAAGATGGAGCTGTTCTGGCTGATACTGAGTTTCATCGGCTGGGCTATCCTGTGCTGTCTCACCCTGGGCTTCGGCTTTATCTTCCTGCTTCCTTATATTAACAGCACAATGGCTCACTACTATGAGGATCTGAAAGCAGAGAACGCATGAGTAAAGGCAAATTGGCGAAATTCGCCGACATGGAGACTTATGAGAACGTGTTCCAGTACCCCTACTCGGTGGTGGAACACGTTCCGTTTGAGATGCAAGGACACTGGCACGAGGCGTATTTCCATAACGACAACCCTATCGTGCTGGAGTTAGGTTGTGGCAAAGGGGAATATACCGTCGGGCTCGCCAAGTTATACCCCCACATAAACTTCATCGGGGTGGACATCAAGGGAGCCCGTATGTGGACGGGTGCCACACAGGCTATCAAGGAAGGACTGAAGAATGTCGCCTTCCTGCGTACGAATATCGAGATCATCGACCGTTTCTTCGCTCCTGATGAGGTACAGGAGATCTGGCTGACATTCAGTGACCCGCAGATGAAGAACCCTCGCAAACGTCTCACCTCCACCTACTTCATGAACCGTTACCGCCGTTTCCTCATCGACGGTGGCATCATCCACCTGAAGACCGACTCCAACTTCCTCTTCACCTATACTACCTATATGGTGGAGAAGAACCACCTGCCATTGGAATTCCGTACGGAAGACCTGTATGGCTCCGTGTGCAGCGACCCTGTCGCCGCCTCCATCCAAACGTATTACGAGCAGATGTGGATAGACCGGGGACTGAATATCCGTTATATGAAGTTCCATCTTCCCCACGAAGGCGAGCTGCAAGAGCCTGACGTGGAGATAGAGCTTGACGAATACCGCTCCTACCGGCGTGACAAGCGCAGTTCCAAAGACAAAGCAAAATAAAAAGAAAAGTGCTTCCGGATTTGGAAGCACTTCTTGTTTTATTGCATGTCGTAAACTACTTGCATGAGTTTCTTGCCGATAGCGTCAGCCTCCTCCATGGTGTTTGCCTCGCTATAGACACGGATAATCGGCTCGGTGTTCGACTTGCGCAGGTGCACCCACTTATCGGGGAAGTCAATCTTCACGCCGTCGATATCATTCACCTGTGCTGTCGGATCAGCAGCGAACATCTCCTTCACCTTCACCAAGATGGCATCCACATCCGTCTCCGGGGTCAAGTCGATACGGTTCTTGGCAATCTGATAATCGGGGAAAGTGGCACGCAGCTCACTCACCTTACATCCCTTCTTGGCAAGAGAGGTCAGGAAGAGGGCAATACCCACCAGGGCATCACGACCATAGTGGCTCTCGGGGTAGATGACACCACCGTTACCCTCACCACCGATGACAGCATTCACCTCCTTCATCTTCGTGGTGACATTGACCTCACCCACAGCGGCAGCGGCATAACAGCCCCCATACTTCTGGGTGACATCACGCAGGGCACGGGTAGAACTGAGGTTTGAAACGGTTGCCAACGGTTCATTTCTCATTTCTCCTTTCTCATTACTCATTTCTGAAAGGACATAATCAGCAACGCTGACCAGCGTATACTCCTCACCGAACATCTTTCCGTTCTCACAGATAAACGCAAGACGGTCGACATCAGGATCCACCACGATACCCAAGTCATACTTACCCGTCTTCATCTCATCCATGATACCCTGCAGGTTTTTCTCCAATGGTTCAGGATTATGGGCGAAGTCACCATTGGCATCCTCATTCAGGATGGTATACTCCACGCCCAGTTTTTCGAAAAGCCTGGGCAGGATGATGCCACCGACACTATTGATGGTATCCACACACACCTTGAACTTCGCAGCCTTGACAGCTTCCACGTCAACCAGTTTCAGCTGCAGTACATTCTCCACATGGCGGGCATCAAAGGAATAGTCCTCGATATAATGTCCCAGATGATCGACATCCGCATATTCAAACTGCTCCTTCTCTGCCATGTCAAGTACGACGGCACCATCAGCAGCTGTGAGGAACTCACCTTCGTTGTTCAGCAGTTTCAACGCATTCCACTGACGAGGGTTATGCGAGGCAGTGATGATGATACCACCATCAGCCCCCGACATTCTGACTGCCAGTTCCGTGGTAGGAGTAGTGGCAAGTCCGATATTGATGACATCATACCCTACTCCCATCAGCGTGCCACAAACCACGTTCTTCACCATCTCACCGGAGATACGTGCATCACGTCCCACCACAATCTTGTTGGAGGAACCTTTTCCACTACGACGGATAAACTGCGCATAGGCTGTGGTGAATTTCACGATATCAAGAGGGTTCAAGGTATCGCCCGTAGAACCGCCTATGGTTCCACGGATACCAGAAATCGATTTAATAAGTGTCATGTTTTCTTGGTTTTAATTATCTCTTTCGTAAGTAATCTCGTAATAACAGGGATACACACTTGACGAGGCATCCACCGTACCCTGGGAGTGTGGCACGATCAAGCGCACCTTAGCCACTTCGTCACCATCATTCTGCGGTCGCCCTACATTCACATACAATAGCGGAACTAACCAACCGGCAGGTACTGCTGCCGAAGCATGGTATAATGACATGGCTCCAGACACAAAAGAACCCGAAAAAGAACTCCCGGTCCGTTCCACCATCATTTTGTCAGGAAAACTGGAATAATCGTATGCCGTATTTGATGAAACGAGATAATAAGGGACATCGTTTCTAACCAACAATGTGTTCTTTTTGATATTGTACTCAGAGAAACGGCACAGGACCTCCAGCGACTCATCATCCTTGATTTTCTCACCACATCCCTTACGCACAATCTGCATATAGACACCACTCTTGGAAAGATAGACGAACTCGTTATTATCAAGACTGGTCGTCTCTCCCTGAGAAGCAAACTTACTCTCATCAATAACCTTGATGTTATTGCTCGAAATATATTTATTAATAGCGTCACGCTCCGCGTCTTTCAAGTCAGAATAGGTCTCACCATTATTACAACTGGTCAGGAACAGAATACCACAGAGCAGTATCAACAGACTATACGTTTTCTTCATTGTACACTTATATTAATTTTGGGCGCAAATTTACAAATAAAATAGCAAATAATCGCAATATTAGGCTACTTTAACGTGTTTTCAAAATGGAGGATGGCACGTTTTACCACCTCTACAGCCTCATCCATCGTACATTGTAATCTACCTCCCGAGGCATTGAGATGCCCTCCGCCATTGAAGAACTGCTCTGCCATCTTGTTACAGGGGAAGTCGTCAACAGAGCGCAAGCTGACCCATATCAACTTGTCACGCTCCGTGTCCTCACGTAACGAGATGCTCAGTTTTAGTCCCTTGATCTGCAAAGGCATGTTGACCAATCCCTCCGCATCACCCTTGATGAAATGGAAACGCTTCAGGTCATCACGGGTCAGGGTATAGAAAGCGGCATGACGCAGCTCGTCCACCACCAGCTTATGACAGAGCACATATCCCACCATGCGAATGCGATGCTCGCTATAGTTATGAAAGACGTTGCGGTAGATCTTGTCCTTGTCGATATGTTTAGTGAGCAACTGGCTGATAATAAAGTAGATATCCGGTGAGGACGAGTTATAGGTAAACCCTCCTGTATCAGTCATCATCCCACAATAGACAGGGATGGCGAAGTGTTTCCCCAACTGGTCGAACATTCCCATCTGCCAGACGATGCGGAACACCAGTTCACAGGTGGATGACATCTCGGGATGAGAGAAAGTCAATACCGCACCCACATTCGGGTCCGGATGGTGGTCAATAAGAACTTTCTGGGCTGGCGAATTCCCTAACGCCTCTGCCATCGCATCAGTTCGTGACAAGGTGTTGAAGTCCAGACAGAACACCAAGTCAGCTATTTTCAATACAGTATTGACAAAGTCCTTGCGCTTGTCGTAACGTACTATCTTCTCTGTATTCGGTAACCATTGGAGATAATCGGGATACTGGTCAGGAGCCACCACTAAGGGTTCCTTTCCCATCGCTTTCAACACCTCTGCCCAACCCAGCATAGCCCCCAGTGCGTCACCATCCGCATTCAAATGGCAACACAACACGATCGTCTCTGCGTTATTGATAAGGGAGCGCAGTTGACTGCACTCCCTTTCTGTCATGATTTCTTTCAGCATCAGAACAATTTGTTCGGATAGACACCCTCGTCCACCAGTTTCTGTATACGCTTCACCGTATCCTCACGGTCTGCGGCGTAAGTCACACCAAACCATTTGGATGTAGTGTCCAACACCTCAACTGTTGCTGTCTTGTCGTTGATGAGTTTATTGACCATCAGCGGGATAAAGAACTCAGCCTTCAGGTTCTCCATATTCTTCGGGTCACTCAGGAACTCCTTGAAATACTCCTCGGAATAGTCGAAATAGTCGGGTGTGAAGCCCCACATATTCATGGACACAGGAGTATTGTCATCGACAACCACCCACTTGCCGTCCTCGTCCTTATAACGGATAGGCTGGTCGGCAGCACCTGCCTGAGAGCCATCCTCTGCACAACGTACGATCTCGGTACGCTCTACGACAGTAGTCAGATGACCCTTCTCGTTCTTGGAGCAGATACCACGAGCCACAGTACCGTTCTCACTGAGTGTGTTACCCACACGGAAACCCACCATCGCATACTGGTTCTTGGCTCCCTCCGGCAGACTGCTCAGGAACTTGCCAATCACCATGAAGGCATCACGGTTATAGAAGTCGTCGCAGTTGATGACGCAGAACGGCTCCTTGATGACATCCTTACCCATCAGTACGGCATGGTTGGTACCCCATGGCTTCACACGTCCCTCGGGTACCTTAAAGCCCTCGGGCAGTGCGTCGATACCCTGGAAACACAACTCACAAGGGATATGTCCCTCGTACTTAGAGAGAATCTGTGTGCGGAACTGCTCCTCGAAATCCTTACGGATGACCCATACGATCTTTCCGAATCCTGCCTGAATGGCATCGTAGATAGAATAGTCCATGATGGTCTCCCCATTGGGTCCCAGACCATCCAGCTGCTTCAGACCGCCATAGCGGCTTCCCATACCAGCAGCCAATAAAAATAATGTTGGTTTCATATTTCTTAGATTATCTCAACTCTTTAAAAGTCTTTCGTCATCTCAGCAACCTCAGCGTTGATATGGTCGATGAACTCCTGGATGGACATGACTTTCTGCTCACCACCGCCCTGTGGACGAACAGCGACTGTTCCGTCAGCCTGCTCCTTCTCACCGACAATCACCATATAAGGAATACGCTTCAACTCGTTATCGCGAATCTTACGGCCCAGTTTCTCATTACGCAGGTCGATGGTAGGACGTACCCCACCCTGCTCAAACTTCTTGGCGACCTCATTGGCATAGTCGTTATATTTCTCTGACAACGGCAGTATAGCAACCTGCTCAGGAGTCAGCCACAAGGGGAAGTGACCACTGGTGTGCTCGATGAGTACGGCGCAGAAACGCTCCAAGGAACCGAAGGGTGCACGGTGAATCATCACCGGTGTCTTCTTCTGGTTATCCTCATCGGTATACTCCAACTGGAAGCGCTTCGGCAGGTTATAGTCTACCTGGATAGTTCCCAGCTGCCAGCGGCGACCGATAGCATCCTTGATCATGAAGTCGAGCTTAGGACCATAGAAAGCAGCCTCACCATATTCTACCTTGGCGGGCAGTCCCTTCTCACGACATGCCTCCACGATAGCAGCCTCAGCCAGTGCCCAGTCCTCGTCAGTACCTACGTACTTGTCATGGTCGTTAGGATCACGCAAGGAAATCTGTGCCTCGAAGTTGAAACCGAAGGCTGTCAGTACGATACCAATGATATCCATCACGTTGAGGAACTCCTGCTTCACCTGGTCGGGACGACAGAACAGGTGGGCATCATCCTGTGTGAAGGAACGTACACGGGTCAGTCCGTGCAGCTCACCACTCTGCTCATAACGGTATACCGTACCGAACTCAGCGATACGCAAGGGCAGGTCACGGTAGCTACGGGGCTTCCATGCGAAAATCTCACAGTGGTGAGGACAGTTCATGGGTTTCAACATGTACTCCTCATCCTCCTCTGGGGTATGGATGGGCTGGAAGGAGTCCTTACCATAATGGGCATAGTGACCACTGGTAATATAGAGGTTCTTGGAACCGATATGCGGAGTAATAACCTCCTGATAACCAAAACGTTTCTGCACTTTACGCAAGTGGTCTTGCAGACGGAGACGCAGGTCGGTACCTTTCGGCAACCAGATGGGGAGACCCTTACCTACTTTATCGGAGAACATGAACAGCTCCATCTCCTTACCAATCTTACGGTGGTCGCGTTTCTTAGCCTCCTCCAGCATGACGAGATACTCGTCGAGCATCTTTTTCTTGGGGAACGAGATACCATACAGACGCTGCATCTGCTCACGGGTAGCGTCACCACGCCAGAAAGCACCAGCCACATTGGTCAGCTTGATAGCCTTGATGGCACCGGTGTTCATCAGGTGCGGACCACGGCAGAGGTCGGTGAACGCACCCTGCGTATAGGTGGTGATACTGCCATCCTCCAAGTCCTGCTCGATGTGCTCGCACTTATAGGTCTGACCATCAGCGGCAAACTCTTTCAGAGCGTCAGCCTTTGCCACCTCCTTGCGAACGACGGGCTCTTTCTTGGAAGCCAGTTCACGCATTTTCTCCTCAATCTTCGGGAAGTCACTCTCCTTGATGCTCTCACCGTCTTTCAACAGCACATCATAGAAGAAACCATTCTCGATGGCAGGACCGAATCCGAACTGAATACCGGGATAAAGTTCCTGCAGTGCCTCAGCAAGCAAGTGGGCTGAGGTGTGCCAGAATGTGTGTTTTCCCTCTTCGTCGTCCCATTTATAGAGTGCGATCTTCGCATCCTCCATAATCGGACGGTTCAACTCTACTGTCTCACCATTTACACCGCATGACAATACGTCGCGTGCCAGAGCTGGTGAGATACTCTCGGCAATCTCAAGTCCAGTCACGCCCTGCTCATACGAGCGAACAGATCCGTCTGGAAAAGTAATGTTGATCATATCTACAATATATGTTTAAGTTTAATTCGCTTGCAAAGGTAGTGTAAAATTTCGATTTAGCGAAGAGAATGCAAATTTATTTGTATTATATTTATCAAAATCGGGTGAGTCACTCTTCTGCCGCCATAGGTACCCCGCTTCGACGGTTTCGTGTCTTTCGACCGGATAGCAGCCATATTCTTATGTCGTTGTTGTGGGGTGAGCTTGTCTGACATGTCTTTACTATTTCTTTGCAAAGATACGATGATGTGAGCAGAATACCAAAAGAACGACAAATTTTCTCGAACATAAATTTGGAAGTATCGGAAATGCTGCTTATCTTTGCAAAATGAAAGGAGGTAGTACCATAAACGGATTTACAAAAACGATAGCGTGATGAAAAGGAAACTGTTCTGTGAGATATCACCCTTCACCTACAGGTTGTCGGTGGAGAAAGAGATTCTGAAGCGTCATCTGAGAGACTTCATCAGTAAGACACCGTTTGCCCACGAACGGACAGAGGATCCACTGCCCGTCCTGGTCTATAGTCATAACTCACTGATTCGCCGCAGGTTGGGTAATGTCAACATGCAACTGCAGGAAAACAAAGCGGTCAACCTCGCTTTGGCAGTGAAGCATATCGACGGACTGCTGATCCGACCGGGTGAGACGTTCTCGGTATGGAGACAGGTGGGGCGTACCACCAAACGGAAAGGTTACAAAGAGGGACTGACCATAGCGAAGGGGGCACCGTCGCAGGGAATCGGTGGCGGACTGTGCCAGTTGTCTAACCTGATACACTGGATGGTGCTGCATAGTGAACTGACGATTACCGAGCATCATCATCACGACGGCTTAGACCTCTTTCCCGACTTTGGCAGACAGATTCCTTTCGGTACGGGGACCAGCATCTCGTACAACTATATTGACTACCGGGTAAGGAATGACACGAACAACACCTATCAGCTCCGTCTCTGGGTGGATGGCGAGTATCTCTGTGGGGAGTTGCGTGCTATGGAAGTGCAACCGCATACCTTCCATATTCATGTGGAGGACGAGCATTTCTCACAGGAAGGGGACTTCTTCTATCGCAACGGCAAGGTCTATCGTGACATCATTGACCGCATGACTGGCAACTGTGTGGAGAGACAACTCATCCGCACGAATCATGCCAGAGTCATGTACGAGCTGCCGTCTTCAGATAATAATGCCGGGTGACCACATACATGAGGGTGACCTCAACTGGAAAAGGTTTTCACCACAAGCTCTCTCGGTAAAGATACTGTTTTTTCGTGATACGTCCAAATGTTCACAAGGCTTGCGAAAATAATACGGAGAAGTTTACCTACAAATCGGTCATAAAGAAAACGTTTCTGTGACTCTTCTCCGAGGTGAAGGTTTCAAACCACGTACCACCAACTATCAAATGATGCCGGCGGCATGGAGGAGGGTGATGATGACATCAGCACTCTCCTTTTGTTTGCGACTCAACGACTGGTAGTGGGACAGCTGGTCGGGATGGTTGGTGAGAAGCTGCTGCACGACAGCCTCCGTGACTCGTGCCATGCGGAGTTCCTCACGGTTGGGATCCCATACGGCAAGATAGCAGACAAGATTCTCCAAATGGGAGAGGGTACGGAATGACTTGCTGGACAATGGGGACACATTACCTCCAAAAGTGACACTGAACCCTGTGGGGGCTACATCCTGACGGGCAAAAAGGAGTTTGTCGGGACCTAACCGCCATGCCTGCACATAGACATCACCAAAGGTATTGAAACGACGGAGGTTGAGATAGAGGGAGTCCTCATACTCCATGACACAGGCTCCACGACGCAGCAAATGAGCGGTTTTCTTCTTCTCTGCCTTGACCACCATGGCAAGGGCATCCTCCTTTGACGAGGGGACAAGCTCTACCCTACCCTCGGGCTCTCGCCACTGACCATCCAGGAAGTCCTGCCATGTGACACAATATTTACTCTGTGCCATACAGCACACGGGAAACATCACGAGGAGAAAGAGAAGTTTACGTATCATTTCCGATATTTTTTAATAATACTATATGCAGTATAAAGTCCCAGCTCACCAGCTTTTGACAAGTCGCTGATGCCCTCATTCTGCTGTTTGTTGGCAATACGGGCAAGTCCACGATTGTAATACGCCTCAGCAAGGTTGGCATCCATGGCTATCGCATGGGTATAATCCTCGATAGCATGTGCGAAATCATTCCGTTTGACATAGACATTGCCACGATTATAATAGAGGTAAGCATTCTCATGACAACGGATAGCCTCTGTCAGATCGGACAACACATTGGCAGTCTTCATACGGACATCCGTACCTTGGGCAGCATTGAAAGCATTGATTTTCGATTGGCATGCCGCACGTTGCCAATAGGCAAGCGACGAGGTCGAGTCGATTTGCAGATAAGTGGAGAGGTCTTCGATGGCTGCCTCAAAGTTCTGGATGACACTATAAGCGACAGCACGCTTAAACAACAAGTCCGTGGCACGCTGTGTGCTCCGCTCACGATCTATCTGACTGGACAGGGTGTCGATATACGCAAAGTACTTCTTCGTGTCTGTCTCATCCAAGGCAGGACTGTTGCTGATGATATACAACTGGCGCTGTCTCGGTCCACCTGCGTTATATGCGTCCACCTGTTTATCAAAGGCGATATATTGTTTCACCTGACTCTGCTCCTGTTCGAAAGAGAGGATATACATGGGGAGATAGTCCAATACCACACGACGGTTCTGTACCCTGCCCCGGTACTCGCTCTGATACTCATGCTCCACCTCCTGCTCGTCAGCCACTGCAAGTTGGTTGTATTTCTCTATATCCAAGTCGCTACGCTTACGCATCTGCTCTTTCGAGAGCCGGGGCTGTCTGCCCAGATAACGCTTATCCATCTGTGCCTTCAGGATGCGGAACTCATCGGCATCCGCCTTGCTGGTCATACCCAGACGGCGATAGCAGGAGGCACGGTGCTGTAAGCCAAACCAGAAATTAGGGAACTCCTCAATAACCTTGGTATAGTCACGGATGGCACCACGCAGATTACCCGTATTCTCCAACAGCAAAGCACGGTTGAAGAGTGCCATCAGGTTATTCGGCTCCAGATTCAACACAAAGTCGAAGTCGAGGATGGCACGGTTGTCATCACCCACCTGAGCACGGAGCAATCCGCGGTTATAATGTCCGAGGAAGTTATTAGGGTCAAGGTCAAGTGCGGTATCATAGTCTGCCATGGTACCACGCAGGTTATTCTGGTTGAAACGAGCCAACGCACGATTGATATAATTATTAGCTTGCTTAGGCAACAGATGGATTGCTTTGGAGAGATACTCCTCACTCTCCTTCCATTCCTTCCGTGAAAGACTGATGACGGCACGCTGGCTCCACAGGTTACCATCGTACGGGTCAACCTCCAGACTCTTGTCGAGTGCCGCTATTGCCTTGGTGGTATCTTTCTGCAGGATAAAGACCTCTGCCTGCATGGCATAGGCTGGGGCGTGCTTACTCCAACGGGTCAAGATGGTATCCAATTGCAGGAGTGCCGTGTCATAGTCTTTCTCATTGATATGACAGAGCACACGGTTATGCCAAAGGCTTTGATTCTCTGGGTCATAACGCAATGCCTGGTTATAGTCTTTGATGGCATCCCGATACTTCTTCTGCTGGATGCGACAGAGACCACGCAACTCATACATCCCCACCACAAAAGGATTCCGCTTGATTGCCTCAGAGCAATCGTCCTCCGCTCCGGCAAAGTCGTCAAGATAATATTTTGCCACTCCCCGATAGAACCATGGCTCATAGAGATAAGGCTTGGCAGAGATTGCCTGGTTGAAATACTGTATGGAAAGGACGTAATCCTCGAAATAGAGTGCCGATCGCCCTATCATCACCAGCCGGTCGGTTTTGAACTGGGCATAACAAATTGACAACTGACAACTGACAATTGACAATTGAAGCAGGGCGAATAGCACTAATCTCTTCATCTATTTACCTGATGCTTTTGGTCTTATATCCGCAACGGTAACGCCCTTGAGTGAGTGCGCGTAACTTACTCTTGATAAGCTGTTTACGAAGTGGAGTGATACGATCCACGAAGACCTTTCCATCCAGATGGTCGAACTCATGCTGCATGACACGGGTCAAATATCCCTCTACCCATTCGTCATGAGGTTTCAACTCCTCGTCAAGCCATTGTACACGGATACGAGTAGGACGGGTCACTTTCTCATGAATGGCAGGAAGTGACAGACAACCCTCCTCCATGGAAGTCGTCTCCGTATCATCATATTCAATAATATGAGGGTTGATATACACATGACGGAAACCTTTGTATTCCGGCATGTCATCACTGAGGACATCAAGATCGATGACCACCAGACGAATCGATTTACCAATCTGCGGGGCTGCCAGTCCGATGCCCTCACTCTCTGCCAGCGTATCCCACATATCAGCAATCAACTGCTGCAGATTAGGATAGTCAGCAGGTATATCCTCGGCTACCTTGCGAAGCACGGGATGACCATATATATATATAGGTAATATCACTTTAAATTAAAAATGAGAAATTAGAAATTACAACTTCTTTGAACGCATATAATCCTCTAAGATGATGGTGGCACTGATCTCATCGACCAAAGCCTTGTCCTGACGTGCCTTCTTTCTCAGTCCCCCATCCAGCATTGCCTGATGTGCCAATACGGAAGTAAAGCGCTCATCATAATACTCTATGGGAATCTGGGGGACTGCCTTACGCCACCGATTGACAAACTGCTGCACACGCTGCAGGTTCTCACTAGGTTGCCCGTTTGGCTGCCGGGGCTCTCCAATAACGATACGCTCCACCTCCTCATGGGCGATATATGCCTGCAAATACTCAAAAAGTCCAGAAGTAGCAACAGTCGCCAACCCTCCCGCTATAATCTGGAGAGGATCGGTGACTGCTAAACCTGTACGTTTTTTTCCGTAGTCGATTGACAATATCCTTGCCACGCCAACGCCTTTCAGCCTTTAACGGGCATTATAGAGCAGCCATGCACCAGCATACTTGCCCTGCAAGTCGTTACGGCTGGCAGATGCCTCCTCCTTAGTATCAAAAGTTGTAGCCACTACGCGGTACATGTTACGCTCCACATTCTTCACAACTTGTGCGTTATAGCCTGCGTTATTCAGCTGCTGCTGCAGTCCCAGTGCATTAGCCTCCGACTGGAAAGAGCCAACCACCACGCTGAAGTTCTTCAGTCCACTACCGGAAACCAAAGACACACGCTCCTGGGTAACTCTTACATTATCCGTATTATCAACAACCTGTGTGTTGTTGGCAGACCTTGTCTCCAGAGGAACAACCACGTTGGTCTCGGGCTGCTGAGTCTGGACAACAGCGGGCTGCTGTTGCTGGAGCTCTTCCTGCTGCTTTGCTTTCAGATAAGCCTGCTTATAGGCACTCTCGCTTGATTTACAACTTGTGAAAACCATTGCTGCGCACAAACCAGCGCATACTACCAAGTACTTTTTCATGTTTCTTTCTTAATAATTATAATTCAACTATACGTTATTTCATTAATTCCGTGCGAAATTACAAAATATCGGGCAAATAGCACGAAAAATCGTGCCTAAAGTTTGTTAAATAAGGATTTTCTAACCTATTTAACAAAAAATGTCTTTCTTTTTGTCCATATTTTCAAAAACTTTACCTATATTTGCAGTTACAATTCGTATTATATTAACTAAAAAAGATAAGACTATGAAAGGTTTAGGTGTATTAGGCGCATTTTTTGGCGGTGCTATCGCTGGCGCAGTGCTTGGTTTGTTGCTCGCTCCGGAAAAGGGTGAGGACACTCGCGAGAAGATTACGGATGCTGTGGATGACTTCATGAAGAAGCACAACATCAAATTGAGCCGTAAAGAAGTAAGCGACCTCGTCGATGACATTAAAGAAGCTGCTCCTGAAGTAGACTAACCAGTATGTTGTCAAGCGATAAGAACGTAGAGACCATCGCACAGTTGGCAGAAATTGTCAAGCATTATCTAGGTATTCAGACAGAATATCTGAAGTTGGATGTGGTTGACAAGTTAGTACGTCTGCTGACATTTATAGCACTTTCTGTTGTATTCTTACTGATTCTACTGGGAGTGGCGATGTTCTGTTCGTTCGCATTTGCCTTCTGGCTTTCCTCCTACACGGGGACGGCGGTTGCCTTCCTCGTGGTAGGAGTGCTTCATCTTCTTCTCATCCTGCTTGTCTTTTTCAACCGTCACGCATGGATTGAGAAACCATTAGTCCGTTTCTTTGCCAACCTCCTACTCAATAACTGATCCGATGAAGTTGCCCATACAGAATCCCAAGACCAACAACTACCAGTCGCTTGAGGACATTCAAGCCCGCAAGGACGAGCTGTTGGACCAGCTCCATACCGAGAACACCCATTTCAGTGCAAAATGGAATCAGTTATTCATGGCTAAGGAGGATAATTCAAAGACCGCGTTTATCGGAGGACTTCTTGTCAACGGCATTACCGTGCTCGACTTTATCCTGACAGCAAGGAAGCTCTACAAGAATTACGGTTTTATCTTCGGCTTAGGGAAAAAGAAAAAGAAGAAATAATCCTCATCCTATTTCTATGACCTGTCCATCATAAGCCATCTGGATGTCAGAGGGCAAGGAAACGTTTACCTCCTTATGGCGACCGATATCATGACTGCTATGGATAAGCCATGTCTGACGAGCTCCTACCCTCTTGGCAAAAGTGACAGCCTCGTCCAATGTCTGATGAGAGTGATGAGGTTTTTGACGAAGGGCGTTCACCACTAAGGTTTCCACATCTTGCAGATAGTCCAGTTCACCCTCATCAATGGTTTTCATATCCGTGATATAGGCGAGTTTTCCTATCCTATAACCAAGAATCGGCAGGTCATGGTGCATCACCTCGATGGGCATCACCTCCAAATCGCCAATCCGTAACGGCTCATGCTTATGAATCTCATGGAGCTGAATAGCAGGAACACCAGGATAGCGATGTTCTGCGAAACAGTAAGGTAACATCTGTAATAAACCAGCCTTGGCAATAGGGTCGGCATAGACATTGATCTCACCGAACTGACAATAAGGACGGATGTCATCCATTCCTCCCATGTGGTCATAATGCGCATGGGTAATCAGAATTCCATCAATCTTACGGAATGGCTGCGGCATGATTTGTTGACGGAAGTCAGGACCACAGTCTATCAGGATACGTGTCGTCTCTGTCTCTACCAGTGCAGAACAGCGTAATCGCTTGTCATGCGGGTCCTTGCTCGTACAAGTATAACACTGGCACCCTATTGTAGGTACGCCACACGATGTTCCCGTCCCCAAGAATGTCAGTCTCATATAATATTCACCTCCGGTTGGATATTAATGCCAAACACTTCCCATACATCATTCTGGATAGCCTTACACAATGACAAGATCTCCTGTCCTGTGGCACCTCCGAGATTCACCAACACCAAAGCCTGTTTGTCATATACACCGGCACGCCCCATCGACTTCCCCTTCCAACCGCATTGCTCTATCAACCAACCTGCGGGAATTTTCTCATGTTCGGCATCAATGGTATAATGAGGAATGTCTTCGTGATACATTGCCAACTCCTCATATTTCTCCCGACTGACAATAGGATTCATGAAGAAACTACCAGCATTCCCTATCTTATTCGGATCAGGAAGTTTTGCATTACGGATGTCTATAATGATTTGCCTTAGCTCTGGTGCCGTAGGCTGAATGATATTCCTTCTTGCCAGTTCTGAACGAATATTGCCATAGTCAAGACGAGGCTCAAAGACTGTGTCCATCTGATAAGTGACATGCGTGATGAGATACTGGTTTCGCCACTCCTGTTTAAAGCGACTCTGCCGATAAGCATAGGCACATTCCTCATTGGAGATGACACACAACTTGCCTGTGGCGATCTCTATAGCCTCCACTTCCAGAATCAAGTCTTTCACCTCCGTTCCGTATGCACCAATATTCTGTACCGCAGAGGCACCCACATCACCTGGTATCAGGGAAAGGTTCTCTGCACCATAGAGATGATTATACACGGCACAGGAGACGACATCGTCCCATACCACCCCACTTCCACAGAACATCTGGGAACCGACGACAGAGATACCCTTGATGGCAGAATGCACCACAATCCCGTCAAAATCCTTCGTCAACAACAGATTGCTTCCTCCACCTATTATAATATATGGCAGTGTCGTCTCACGCAGTATCTTTGCCACCTGCTGAGCTTCTTCCACAGAAGCAAACTCTAAGAACCTGCGGCAATGAGCCTCTATGCCAAAGGTATTATGCTGCCATAAACTATAATTGCCTAAATCCTTCATTATGTCGTCATTTTCTCCAGTTTCCACTTCCCGCCCTCATGCTTGAAGGTCAGTTCCAGCTCCAAACCGTTGGCAATACCACGCAGTACAAAGATCTTCCGTCCAGTATCCTTCTGCGAATCACCATACACGATATTGAAAATCATCCCTGAGGGCAGCTCTGGGGCAAAAGCCTCCCAGGTGTCAGGTGTGATAACCCCTTCCATCTGACTGAAGTCATCGTCAGGGTCAGGTCCCACGAACTTCACGCTCTCCATCAGATGCTTCTGTTGGAAATCCGGATCTGAGGCAAAATGCTCATAAAATTCCAGAAAAGAGGCATTATGTGACTCACTCATCGGTTCATGAATCACCTCCTGTAGCATCCATAACCCATTGATGCGGTCAAAAACATATTGCTTCACCGTCTTTGCCTTCAAATAGATTTTCTCAACAACAGCATGGTTGATATCTGTCGCCTCCTTCGCATGCTCCATGTCCTTCTCGCTATCAAACAAAAGGGTATAAGAGTCCTGCTTCATGAAGAAATACTCCATCTGCCATTGTCCATTCTTGGCATAGCTGATTTCATCGCCTCGCTGAATTTTCAGAGGGAATTTAATACGAGCGTACTGCAACTTACGATTGGCAGCGAAATTAAAGATAAAATCGTCAAAAAGCTCATCAGCTGCCTTAGGCAAAGCAGCTTGTTCTGAAGCCACTTCCTCTTCCAGGGTCGAGGCTGCCGTATCTGCCTTTTGTATCGAGTCAGCAGTAATTTCCTCCTCAACACCAGCGCTTTTCTGTCCCTGACAGGCGGTAAGCAACAATACTGCCACGCAAACGACAAACAAAAAATGTTTCATCTTGAACTTCGCACTTATTATATTAACTCTCAAATTTGATGCAAAGGTACAAAATAATTGAGAATTGACAATTGATAATTGATAAATATTTTGTATCTTTGCACGCAAAATTTATTTTAACGCAAGATTATGATACTTGATAAGATAGACGAACTGCTCAAAGAAGTGCAGGAGATGAGCGCTAAAAACGCTGACGAGGTAGAACAGCTCCGACTGAAATACCTCAGTAAGAAAGGTGAGATTACGGCGTTGATGAATGATTTCCGCAATGTGGCTGCCGACCAAAAGAAAACCGTTGGTATGAAGATCAACGAGTTGAAAACACTTGCCACTGAGCGCATCAATCAGTTGCGTGAGGATTGTCAGACGCAGGAGAGCGAGGGTGATGCTGTAGATTTAACACGCACCCCTTATCCTATTAAGTTAGGTACACGTCATCCTCTGACTATTGTCACCAATGAGATCATCGATATCTTCTCACGTATGGGATTTGTCCTTGCCGACGGCCCTGAGGTGGAGGACGACCTCCATGTATTCACCAAGATGAACTTTGCCGCCGACCACCCTGCCCGTGATATGCAGGACACCTTCTTTGTCAGCCAGCATCCTAATGATGTAACAAAAAATATCCTGTTGCGCTCACATACCTCCAGTGTTCAGGCTCGTGTGATGGAGCATATGCACACTGAGGACGGCAAACTGACTGCTCCTATTCGTGTCATCTGCCCTGGACGTGTCTATCGAAACGAGGCTATCACTGCTCGTGCTCACTGTTTCTTCCATCAGGTAGAAGGACTGTATATCGACAAGAATGTCAGCTTCACCGACCTGAAACAAGTATTGCTGTCCTTTGCCCGTGAGATGTTCGGAGCCGACACAAAGATTCGTCTGCGTCCCAGTTATTTCCCCTTCACGGAGCCCAGTGCTGAGATGGACATTTCCTGCTTCATCTGTGGCGGTGAGGGTTGTGGATTCTGCAAACACACCGGATGGGTGGAGATTCTTGGTTGTGGTATGGTTGACCCCAATGTTCTCGAACAGTGTGGCATCGACTCCAAGGTTTACAGTGGTTATGCCTTCGGTATGGGTGTCGAGCGTATCACCAATCTGAAATACCAGGTCAGCGACCTCCGTATGTTCTCTGAGAATGATGTCCGCTTCTTGAAGGAGTTTGAGGCAGCTAATTAATAAGGTACGCAAAGACCCTTTATAAACGAACTTGGCTTCGAGCACCGTTAGTTTTCGGTTGCTCGAAGTCTTTTTTTCTCAGCAAAAGGATAAATCTGAAAAAAATGTGTATCTTTGTAGGCTGTATGGAGAAAATAAAATATCTTATACGTAAATGGTCAGAACTGAGTTTGATGTTCCGCATCTTTATAGGCTTGACCATTGGTGCCGTACTGGGACTTACCTTACCAGGATGGACGGGAATTGGCATTCTGGGCAAAATGTTTGTCAATGCACTGAAGGCTATTGCCCCTTTATTGGTAATGGTATTGGTTGCTTCCAGCATCTCAAAAGCTGGAAAGGGACTTGGTCCACGTTTCCGTACTGTTATCTCGGAATACATGTTAAGCACGTTTATCGCTGCCATCGGTGCAGTGATAGGCAGTTTTCTGTTTCCCATCACCCTCGACTTACAGGATGCTGTAGTGGCAAACACACCTGGCGCACTGTCCGATGTCTTCACTAACCTATTAAATAATATGGTGACAAACCCTGTCACATCCATTGCAGAGGCAAATTACATTGGAATCCTATTCTGGTCCATTGTGATGGGTATTGGTTTGAAATTCAAAGCCAGTCAATCAACGATTGATATCGTTGGTGACATAGCCGAAGTTATTACCATCTGCGTAAAATGGATCATCCAGTTTGCCCCCTTCGGAATTATGGGTCTGGTATTCTCTACCGTGTCCGAGAATGGTTTGGAGATATTCACGACCTACGGTTATCTGCTGATGTTGCTGGTAGGCTGCATGCTTGTCAATGCCCTGCTCTTCAATCCGCTGATAGCTTTCTTGCTGACAAGGAGGAATCCCTATCCCCTACTTTTTGAGTGCTTGAAGGTGAGTGGACTCAATGCCTTCTTCACCCGCTCATCGGCAGCTAATATCCCCATTAATATGAGTCTCTGTAAGAAACTGGGACTTGACGAGGATTTCTATTCCGTGAGCATCCCATTAGGTGCTACGATTAATATGGATGGAGCAGCAGTGACCATCACCGTCATGACCCTTGCCGTAGCTCATACGGTAGGAGTCGAGGTAACCTTATGGTCTGCTATTTTCCTCTGCGTCATTGCCTCCCTTGCCGCATGTGGTACATCGGGGGTCGCTGGAGGTTCCTTATTACTGATTCCAATGGCATGCTCACTCTTCGGTATCGGCAACGATATTGCCATGCAGGCTGTTGCTATCGGTTTTATCATCGGTGTAGTCCAGGACTCGGTGGAGACTGCCATGAATTCCAGTGCCGACGTGTTCTTCACAGCAACGGCTGAGTATTACGACCAATCAAAACATTCCTAAATATGAAAACAAAACTATTTGTATTACTGCTAAGTTGCACAACGTTTGCAGCACAGGCACAGAAGCCAGCTATCCCACGTGATGCGGTTTTAGAAGCGAAAGTTGAGAAAACACTCTCAAAAATGACTCTGGACGAGAAAATCGGACAGATGTTAGAACTGAACCTTGACGTGATGGGAAAGACAGACTGGAGCACACGTACTTGGACACTGAATGAAACGATGCTCGACACCATTATCTCAAAATGGAAGGTGGGGTCTATCCTGAATGCGCCAGCTACCCGTGCAGCCAGTGTGGCTCAGTGGCAAGAATGGATTCAGTTGATTCAGAAGAAATCAATGAAGTATACCGGTATTCCAGATATTTATGGACTCGACCATAACCATGGTGTGACATATACACAAGGTGGAACACTATTCCCCCAGCCTATTAACATTGGTGCCTCTTTCAATACGGACCTTGCCTTCAGAGGAGCAGAGATTACCGCCTATGAAAGTCGTGCGGCAAACTGCCCATGGGTATACAACCCAGTTGTCGACCTGAGCCGTGATCCACGCTGGCCCCGTGTGTATGAGAGTTTCGGTGAGGATGCCATCCTGAACTCGAAGATGGTGGTGGCAGAAATCAAAGGATATCAGGGTGACGACCCCAACCACATCGACCGTTTCCATGTAGGTACCAGTACCAAGCACTATTTTGCATACGGAGCCCCCTGGACAGGTAAAGACCGTACCCCCGCCTATCTCTCTCCGCAGATGATCCGTGAGAAATATTTCGAGCCATTCAAACAAGCCGCTCTTGCCGGAACACTCACCATGATGGTTAACTCCGCCTCTATCAACGGTGTCCCTGTTCATGCCAGCTATGAGTACCTGACAAAATGGCTGAAAGAGGACTTACAGTGGGACGGATTCCTCGTTACCGACTGGGCTGACATTAACAACCTCTTCACTCGTGAGAAGGTGGCAAAAGACAAGAAAGACGCTATCCGAATTGCCATCAACGCAGGTATCGATATGTCGATGGACCCCTATAGCGTGGATTTCTGCATTCTGCTGAAGGAACTTGTCAACGAGGGAAAGGTTAAGATGTCCCGTATCGACGATGCCGTTCGCCGCATCCTCCGTGCGAAATACCGCCTCGGTCTTTTCGACGAGCCTAACACTGGCGGTAAAGGTTTTGAGAAGTTTGGCTGTGATGAATTTGCTAAAGCATCTTTGAAAGCTGCTGAGGAATCAGAGGTTCTTTTGAAGAACGAAGGGAACATACTTCCTCTCGCCAAGGGCAAGAAAATTCTGCTGACAGGTCCTAACGCCAACCAGATGCGCTGTCTGCATGGTGGATGGAGTTATACGTGGCAAGGCTCCAAAGCAGAGGATCTCTCAGAGAAATACAATACCATCTATGAGGCACTTTGCAATAAATACGGAAAAGGGAATGTCATCCTCGAACAGGGTGTGACCTATAACGAGGACGGCGCTTATTATGACGAGAACGAGCCACAGATACAAAAAGCTGTTGACGCTGCCAAAGGGGCTGATGTTATCATCGCCTGCATCGGTGAGAACTCTTATACAGAGACACCCGGTAACCTCACCGACCTCTGGTTGTCAGAGAACCAGCGCAACCTTGTGAAGGAACTTGCCAAAACGGGAAAACCCATCATCCTCATACTGAATGAGGGGCGTCCCCGACTGATTGCCGATATCGAGCCCCTTGCCAAGGCTGTGGTGAATATCCTGATTCCCGGCAACTACGGTGGTGATGCCCTTGCCAACCTGCTTACCGGTGATGCCAATTTCTCGGCAAAGATGCCATACACCTATCCTCGTGAGATTAACTCGCTGAACACTTACGATTATAAGGTGAGTGAGGAAGTGGGGACGATGTCTGGTGCTTATAACTATGATGCGAAAGTCAGTCTTCAATGGCCTTTCGGCTACGGCATGAGTTATACGACCTATGAATATGCCAATCTGAAAGTGGACAAGACACAATTCACTGCTAATGACGTGCTGACCGTCACCGTTGATGTGAAGAACACTGGCAGTCGCGCTGGTAAGGAAGCTGTATTGCTCTACTCCAGCGACCTCGTTGCCTCTATCGTGCCAGATAACAAACGGCTGCGTGACTTCACCAAGATTGAGTTGCAGCCAGGTGAGACGAAGACGGTCACCTTCCAATTGCCCGCCAAGAATCTTGCCTTTGTCAGTGCTGACGGACGTTGGACACTTGAGGAGGGTGACTTCATTCTGAAAATAGCCAACCAGACGGTAGGCACAGCATGTACACAGACTAAAGTCTGGGACGAGCCGAACATCTAAGAAACAATGATGAAGCGAGGACTGGTATTGGAAGGCGGTGCCATGCGAGGACTGTGGACGGCAGGCGTGACCGATGTGATGATGGAACACGGTATCAAGCCTGACGGACTCATCGGTGTATCGGCTGGTGCCGCCTTCGGATGCAATTACAAGTCACGGCAGATAGGACGTGCCATCCGTTACAACACCCGTTTTGCCAAAGACCCTCGTTATAGTGGATTACGCTCCTTACTGAAGAGTGGTGACTATTTCAACGCTGAGTTCGGTTACCATATCGTCCCTTACGAATACGATATCTTCGACATACAGACCTTCGAGCAGAACCCTATGAGGTTCACCGTCGTTTGCACCGATGTACTGACAGGAGAGGCTGTCTATCACGATATCAACCACGTGGACTATGACGAACTGGAATGGCTCAGGGCATCGGCATCAATGCCACTGGCATCTAAGGTCGTGAAAGTACAAGGACACCAGTTGCTTGACGGAGGTGTCGCTGACTCCATCCCTTTAGAGTATTTCGAAACACAAGGGTACGACAGGAATGTGGTCATTCTGACACAGCCTAAGGGGTTTGTGAAAGAGCCCAATAAGTTGATGCCCATCATACGTATCGCCCTGCGGAAATATCCTAACATGATTAAGGCGATGGACGAGCGACACATGATGTATAACCGTGAACTGGCGTATGTGGCAAAAGCCGAAAAAGAAGGACGCTGTCTGGTGATCCGTCCGGATGAGAAGATTCCCATCGGACACATCTCCCACGACCCTGATGAGATGCGCCATGTCTATGAGATAGGACGCAAAGTTGGGGAACACTATATTGAAAGAATCAAAGACTTTTATCAAATATGAGAATAGACATCATCACCGTATTACCCGAAATGCTGGAGGGCTTCGTCCATGAGAGTATTCTGGCTCGCGCCGAGAAGAAAGGACTTGCCGAGGTACGACTGCATAACCTACGTGACTATACCCTCGACAAATGGAGGCGAGTGGACGATTATCCTTACGGAGGGTCTGCCGGTATGGTGATGCAGTGTGAGCCCATTGATCGCTGCATCACGGCACTGAAGTCGGAACGTGACTACGATGAGGTGATTTTCACATCTCCTGACGGGGAGCGTTTCGACCAGCACATGGCAAACGAGTTGTCACTCAAAGGTAACCTCATTATTCTGGCAGGACATTACAAAGGTATTGACCAAAGAGTCCGTGACCATTTAATTACAAAAGAGATATCCATTGGTGACTTCGTCCTGACAGGTGGTGAGTTAGTTGCCGCCATGATAGCAGATGCCATTGTCAGAGTAGTTCCAGGAGTTATCGGTGACGAGCAAAGCGCACTTAGTGACTGCTTCCAGGATGACCTCCTTGCCGCTCCTATCTATACTCGTCCCGCTGACTATAAAGGTTGGAAAGTTCCTGACATTTTATTGTCGGGCAATGAGGCAAAAATAAGAAACTGGGAATTGGAACAGGCAATGGAAAGAACCCGTAAGCTCAGACCTGATTTGCTGAAATAACAGACAATTATAAGTACTTACCAACAAACTTCTCCCCTAACTGGAACCCTTCTTCATAGAGGCGTTCCAGTTTTTCTACATCCTCACAGATACGCCCCACCTCCAAAGGACGCTCAGGGCGGATGACGATAATCTCGCCCCAGTCTTCCATATGTTCTATCAAGTCCAGCTGTTTATTATACTCCTCCGTCCTACGGCTCAAGGCAACACGCAGACGAGGGTATTCTTTATAAAACAGTTTCGGGACCTTGATGTCAGGCTCTGAGGAACGGTATCCGCGATTGCGGGTCAGTACCACCACATTCTCCTGATGACCCGTATCGACAGACCGCACAATTGGAATGCTGTCGACGATACCGCCATCAAGCATGGGAATACCATCTACCTCTGTAATCTGCGCAACAAAGGGAAGAGAACTGGATGCCTTGACAATCTGAGTCAGACGGCGGTGGTCATGCTTCTCGGAAAGATACATGGCACGTCCTGTCTTACAGTTTGTAGTAACCACCTCGAAGACACAAGGATTCTGCTCATAGGTATCATAGTCGAATGGTACAAGCTCGTTAGGGAAACGCTCATACAGAATATCAGGGTCGAAAATGCTGCCATTGACAATCAGACTCTTCAGGGAGATATAGTCGTACTTCTGCAGCATATCAATATTCGACCAACGGGCACGGCGAGGCTGACGACTCATATACGACAGACCATTACAGGCTCCTGCCGACACAGCAACCACATAAGGGAAATAAACCTCATGTTTCATAAATGCGTCAAGTACACCAGAAGTGAACACGCCACGCATGCCACCACCTTCAAGAACCAACCCTGTATTTGGAGTTATTTGCATTTTAATGCTTTTTATGATGCAAAGGTAGTATATTTTAATAAATAATGTGTAACTTTGCATACAAAATAGACAATATAACCGAAAACTTGAAATATGTTTGATAAAAACACATACATCCAGCGTCGTGCTGGACTAAAGAAACTGGTAGGCGAAGGCATCATTGTACTCTTTGGCAACAATGAGGCTCCTTGTAACTATCCTGCCAACTGTTATGCACCTATGCGTCAGGACTCTTCCTTCCTTTACTATTTCGGACAGCATCGTGACGGACTGGTAGGTGTCATAGATATTGACAACGACGAAGAAACAATATTCGGTGACGATATAGATGTAGAGGATATCGTCTGGATGGGATTCACACCTTCCGTCAGCGATTTGGCTGCCGAGGTGGGAGTCAGCAAGACTGCCCCGATGAAGTTTCTCAGCACTGTGTGCAGGGATGCCATCAGTGCACACAGGAACGTCCACTTCCTCCCTCCCTATCGCTACGACACCAAGATACAGATCATGGATCTGCTAGGTATACATCCCTCACAACAAAAGGAGGCTGCCTCATTGAAACTGATATATGCCGTGGTAAAGATGCGTGCCACCAAGGAGCCACAGGAGATTGCGGCCATCGACCGTGCCTGTGATGTCGGCTATGCCATGCACACCACAGCCCAACTGCTGATCAAGCCTGGAGTGACGGAACGTTTCGTTGGCGGACAGGTTGACGGCATTGCCCGCTCACTGGCAAATGGCACGAGTTTCGCCACCATTTTCAGTCAGCATGGTGAGATCATGCACGGTAATCCGTCTGAGGCTAAATTAGAGGCGGGACGACTGGCACTTTGTGACGCTGGCTGTGAGCTGGACGACTATTGCTCTGACCATACTCGTACGATGCCTGTCACGGGAAAGTTTGACCAACGCCAACTGGAGATATACTCCATCGTAGAGGCATGTCACGACTATGTCTTAGAAGTCGCGAAGCCCGGTGTAAGATATATGGACGTGCACTTCGCCGTATGCCGCATGATGACAGACCGCCTGAAGGAACTCGGACTCATGAAAGGCGATACCGAGGAGGCTGTAAGGGCTGGTGCCCATGCCATGTTCCTGCCCCACGGCTTAGGACACATGATGGGTATGGACGTTCACGACATGGAAGGACTCGGACAGATATACGTAGGCTTCGACAATGAGACACGTCCTAATCTGGAACAGTTCGGCACCAACTGTCTGCGTATGGGACGCCGGCTGGAGGAAGGTTTCGTGGTGACTGACGAGCCAGGCATCTACTTCATCCCCGCCCTCATTGACGAGTGGAAAGCCAGTGGACACTGTAAGGACTTTATCAATTTCGAGAAACTGGAGACCTACAAAGACTTTGGAGGTATCCGCATAGAGGATGATGTTCTGATAACAAAAGACGGCTGTCGCTTCTTAGGTACAAAACGTATTCCTTACCATCCTCACGAACTGGAAGAATTTATGAGTAATAATTAAAAATAAAAAGACAATGAGAAAGATTTTAACCCTTGCGCTGATGGCAATGGTAACTGTCGGTGCACAGGCGGAGGAAAAAAAAGACTCCGCCAACAAGAACAAGCCTGTGTTCACGGTGATTAAGGAGAATCCTATCACCTCCATTAAGGATCAGAACCGTAGTGGTACGTGCTGGGACTATTCCACCCTCTCCTATTTCGAGGCTGAGATACTGAAGAAGACAGGTAAGACTTATGACCTCTGCGAGAGTTTCGTTGCCAACAAGAACTATATGGACCGTGCCATTCAGGTAGTACGCCTGCATGGTGACTGTCAGTTCTCGCAGGGCGGCTCTGCCTATGACGTGCACTATGTATTACAGCACTATGGTATCTGTCCTGAGGATGCCATGCCCTTCCCCGGTTCCCTCTATGGTGACTCTCTGAATAATTTCAATGAGTTCTTCTCGCTGATGGAGCCATACGTGGATGCTGTGGCAAAGAACAAGGCAAAGAAGATCTCCCCACAGTGGAAAGTAGGTTTGCAGGGTATCCTCGATGCTTACCTGGGCAAGTGTCCCGAGAGCTTCACCTATGAGGGCAAGACCTATACACCACAGACTTTCGCCGCCAGTCTGGGACTGGACTGGAACGACTATGTAAGTATCACCAGCTATACCCATCATCCTTTCTATACCGCATTCCCTGTTGAGGTACAGGACAACTGGCGTAACCCATTATCTTATAACGTACCTATGGACGAGATGATGAAGATTATCGATAATGCCGTCATGAACGGTTACACGGTAGCTTGGGGTGGTGACGTGTCAGAGGACGGTTTCACCCGTCAGGGTCTCGCCTATGCCATCGACACCAAGAAAACGGAGAGTATGCAGGGCTCTGACATGGCTCGCTGGCTGAAACTGTCTGCTGCCAAAAAACGTAACCTTATCGACTCACTTGGATGCACCGTACCAGAGATTGTTCCTACACAGGAGATGCGTCAGGAGCGCTACGACAACTGGGAGTTGACTGACGACCATGGCATGCTGATCTACGGCATCGCCAAGGACCAGAACGGCAAAGAGTATTATATGGTTAAGAACTCTTGGGGTGAGAGTGGCGACTATAAAGGTATCTGGTACATGACGAAGACCTTCATCGCTGCCAACACGATGGATTACACGGTCAATAAGAATGCGATTCCTAAGGATATCCGCAAGAAACTCGGACTATAAAAAAGTCCCCACAATGAATTATCAATGGAATTACAAACCACCTACACCCGAAAGACAGCAAGCGGCTAAAGAACTGGCGGAGAAGATTGGCATGAGTCCTATTGTCGCTGACCTATTGATAGGTCGCGGTATCAAGACCGAAAGTGCGGCTAAGCGATTCTTCAGACCCATGATGAACGAGCTCATCGACCCGTTCCTCATGAATGACATGGATGTTGCCGTCGACCGTCTGAACGATGCCATGGGACGAAAAGAACGTATCATGGTGTATGGCGACTACGATGTTGACGGGTGTACAGCGGTGGCACTGGTATATAAGTTCCTGCAGCAGTTCTATTCCAATATTGAATATTATATCCCTAACCGTGAAGAGGAAGGCTATGGAGTCAGTATCAAGGGGATAGACTATGCAAAGGAGACTGGTGTGAAACTGATTATTGTCCTCGACTGCGGTATTAAGGCAATCGAGGAGATTACCTATGCGAAACAGCAGGGCATCGACTTCATCATCTGCGACCACCATGTCCCTGACGAGGTGATGCCACCAGCTGTTGCTATCCTCAATCCCAAACGAGCAGACTCCACTTATCCGTTTAAGGACTTGTGTGGATGCGGTGTAGGCTTTAAGTTGATGCAGGCGTTCGCCAAGAACAACGGTATTCCTTTCGCCCGTCTGATTCCCCTACTCGACTTCTGTGCAGTGAGTATCGCCGCCGACTTAGTCCCTGTCGTAGGTGAGAACCGCATCCTTGCTTTCCACGGACTGAAACAGCTGAACCAAAGTGCGTCTATCGGACTGAAGGCGATTATCGATATCTGCGGACTCACAGGTCGTGAACTGACGATGAGTGACATCGTCTTTAAGATTGGTCCACGCATCAATGCCAGTGGTCGCATGCAGAACGGCAAGGAAGCCGTAGAGCTATTGGTGGAGAAAGACTTGCAGAAAGCACTCACGGAGGCTAACCGCATCAATGAGTATAATGAGCAGCGCAAGGATGTCGACAAGGAGATGACCAAAGAGGCGAACGAGATTGTGGCACGACTGGAGAGTCAGCAGCACATGCAGTCCATCGTTCTTTATGACGAGGGATGGAAGAAAGGTGTGGTAGGTATTGTCGCCTCCCGTCTGACGGAGCTTTATTACCGTCCTACTGTTGTCCTGACCATCATAGATGGTATCGCCTCTGGTTCGGCACGTAGTGTCGCCGGCTTTGACATCTATGATGCCATCAAGAGTTGCCGTGACCTGTTGGAGAACTTCGGTGGACATACCTATGCTGTGGGGCTGACACTCAAACAGGAGAACATCCCGGAGTTCCGCCGCCGTTTCCAAGAGTATGTCACGGGGCATATCCTGCCCGAGCAGACACTGCCCACCCTCGAAATCGATGAGGAGATAGATTTCAAGGATATTTCCAAGAAGTTGCACAATGACTTACGCCGTCTGGCACCTCATGGTCCAGACAACCCCAAGCCACTCTTCCTCACCCGTAATGTCTATGACTACGGCACTTCGAAGGTAGTAGGCAAACATCAGGAGCATATCAAACTGGAACTGGTCGACTCCAAGTCTGCCGTCGTGATGAATGGTATTGCCTTCGGACAGAGTGCCGAGGCTCGTTATATCAAGTCAAAACATTCATTCGACATCGTCTATACCATTGAGGAGAATACCTACAAGCGTGGCGAGGTACAGTTGCAGATAGAGGACATCATGCCTTCGGAAAATGAGAAATGAGGAATGGGAAATGAGGAGTTTTCTCATTTACTAAAGAAGTACTGGGGCTACGATGACTTCCGTGGTATTCAGCGGGAGATCATCGAGTCCATCGGTTCCGGACATGACACACTGGGACTGATGCCTACGGGTGGTGGCAAGTCCATCACCTTTCAGGTACCTGCTCTCGCTATGGAGGGGGTATGTATCATTATCACTCCCCTGATAGCATTGATGAAAGACCAGGTGCACCATCTGCGCCAACGGGGTATCATGGCGGCTGCCATCTATAGCGGGATGCAGCATGATGACATCATCCGCATCTTGGAGAACTGTATCTTAGGAAGTACCAAACTCCTTTATGTCTCCCCTGAGCGTTTGGGCAGCGGCTTGTTCCAGACGAAGCTCCGCCACATGAAGGTGAGCTTCATCACTGTCGACGAGGCACACTGTATCTCACAGTGGGGCTATGACTTCCGCCCCTCGTATCTGCAGATTGCCGAGATACGACGCATCTGCCCCGATGTCCCCGTCCTTGCCCTCACGGCAACGGCGACCCCTAAAGTCGTAGAGGATATCTGTGACAAGTTAACCCTCTCCACTCCCCACACCTTCAACATCTTCCGCATGTCCTTCGAGCGTAAGAACCTCACTTACCTCGTCTCTTATGCGATGGACAAGCGGACGGAACTGATACAGTTGCTGAATGGTGAGAAAGGTGCCGCCATCGTCTATGTCCGCAGTCGCCGGCATGCCCGTGAGGTAGCGGAGCTGTTGACGGAGGCAGGACTCAGTGCCACCTTCTATCATGCAGGACTGGAGCATGCGGTAAAGGACCAGCGGCAGCGTGACTGGCAACATGACCGGGTACGTATCATGGTAGCCACCAATGCGTTTGGCATGGGTATCGACAAACCTGACGTACGCATCGTAGCACACTATGACTGCCCAGACTCCATTGAGGCATATTTCCAGGAGGCTGGCCGTGCAGGACGTGACGGGCAACCCTCCCGCGCAATCCTTTTATATAATGCTGCCGACGAGCCCAAGCTCCGTAAACGCATCAGCGACACCTTCCCCGAGAAAGAGTATATCCGCAAGGTTTACGATCACCTCGCCTATTATTACCAGATAGCGACGGGTGACGGGTATGGAGTCTCGCGAGAGTTCAATATCGATGACTTCTGCAGGAAGTTCAACCACTTCCCCATCCGTGTGCATGCTGCCTTGCAGATTCTGCAGCGTGCCGGCTATATCGAGTATACAGAGGAGCAGGACAACCAGGCACGTGTGAGATTCCTTGTCACCCGTGACGACCTCTACCGTCTCCGTGGCGACTCCCTCGATGAGGAGCGTGTCATCATCGCCTTGCTCCGCAACTACGGAGGACTCTTTGCCGACTACGGCTTCATCGACGAGAGTATGATAGCCAACCAGTGTGGCATGAAGTCGCATGAGGTCTATCAGACGCTGAAGGGACTTTCCGAGAAACACGTCCTCCATTTCATCCCCCGCAAACAGGTGCCGTATATCCGTTATATGCAGCGGAGGGAGGACAGCGAGCATGTGCTGCTGTCAAAGGAAGTCTATGAGGAGCGCCTGACACAATACAAGGAGCGCATCGAGGCGATGTTGCGATATGCCAAGGATAACAGCAAGTGCCGCAGTCGCCAGTTGCTGGAGTATTTCGGTGAGAAAGACACGAAGGACTGCGGACAGTGTGATGTCTGCCATCACACCAGCAAGACGGACATCCAACAGGCGAAACAGCAGATCCTCACCCTACTCTCCGACCGCCAGCGTCATCACGTCACAGAGCTCCTCCGGCTGCAACTGCCCAAGGAAGAGCTGGACAAAGCCCTCACCTACCTTCTGCAAGAGGAATATATCATGCAGAAGGACGGCTATCTGATAATTCCCTGATATTTTCCCGTCTTTTTGCTTAGGAAAACAAGGTATTCGTTTGTATATAGGGTAAAAAGACTAAGTGACAGATGAAAGACAAGCAAGAGTTTGAGGCTGTATTCCGACACTAATCTTTTTGGCACAATGTTTGCATATACAGATATGTATGACAAGTCAATTTACACCAAAGATATCGGAAATACTCGCTTACTCCCGTGAGGAGGCAGCACGCCTTGCCAGTCGGAGCGTGGGACCAGAACACTTGCTACTGGGGATGTTGCGCATGAAGGAGGGACCTGTCAATGACGTGTTCCACCGTCTCGCCATCAACACCGCTAACGTGAAGACAGCATTGGAGTCACGAGTGAGGGAAGATGAGATAGGGATGCCCATCAACACCAATGAGCTGGTGCTCAACGAAAAAGCCAGTAACATCTTGAAACTGGCTGTGCTGGAGGCACGTATCCAGCGGACTACCCGTGTGGATGAGCAACATCTGCTGCTCGCCATCCTTCACGACCAAGTAGATAACGGAGCAAAAATAGTATTGGAAATGAATAATATGAATTATGAGGATACACTGGCACTGCTGAGTGTCAAGAACGGCATCGGACTGCCTGACGAGGACTTCGAGGAGGAAGAGGAACAGACCTCTAACAGCCAGCGCCAGTCACCGTCTGGAAGCCATACTACGACACAGACCAAACAGACGAAGTCGAAGACCCCCGTGCTCGACAACTTCTCCACTGACCTTACTCAACAGGCATTGGACAACAAACTGGATCCCGTGGTAGGACGAGAGCGTGAAATCCAGCGTGTGGTGGAGATCTTAGGTAGAAGGAAAAAGAACAACCCCATTTTGATTGGTGAACCCGGCGTGGGAAAGAGTGCCATCGTAGAAGGACTGGCACAGATGATTGCCCGCAGGGACTGCTCGCCCATGCTCTTCGGGAAACGGCTAGTGACACTCGACCTGACTGGCGTGGTGGCTGGCACGAAATACCGCGGACAGTTTGAGGAGCGTCTCCGACAACTTATCAAGGAGTTGGAACAGAACAACGATGTGATTATCTTCATCGATGAGATACACACGCTCATAGGAGCTGGTTCGACACCAGGGTCAATGGATGCCGCCAATATCCTGAAACCCGCATTGGCAAGAGGCACCATCCAGTGCATCGGTGCCACAACACTTGACGAATACCGTAACTCCATTGAGAAGGACGGTGCACTGGAACGCCGTTTCCAGAAAGTACTCATCGAACCGACCAATGCAGAGGAGACGATACAGATACTGCATAACATCAAAGGACATTATGAGCAGCATCACCATGTGAGCTATTCCGACGAGGCACTGGCGGCATGTGTCAAATTGACAGACCGCTATATCAGTGACCGGCAGCAACCCGACAAGGCGATTGATGCCATGGATGAGGTTGGTTCGCGCGTACATCTTAATAATGTGCAAGTACCACCGGAGATTGCTCAGTTGGAACAGGAACTGAAGACGGTGACGGAGAAAAAACAACTCGCCGTCAAGAACCAGAACTTCGAACTGGCAGCTGGTTTCCGTGACCGCCAAACAGTCATGGAGAGTCAGTTGGCTGAGATGAACCGCAAATGGCAGGAGGGAGATATCGACGACCGCCAGATGGTGACGGAAAAGGAAGTACAGGATGTGATATCGATGATGACGGGTGTCCCCGTTCAGCGTATGGCACAGGAGGAGGGCATCCGACTGAAAGGTATGGCACAGGAACTCAAGCAGCATGTCATCGCACAGGACAAGGCGATTGAGAAAATGGTACGTGCCATCCAGCGCAACCGTGTGGGACTGAAAGACCCCAACCATCCTATCGGTGCCTTTATGTTCCTCGGACCGACGGGTGTGGGTAAGACTTACCTTGCCAAGAAACTCGCCGAGTTCATGTTTGGCAGCAGTGAGGCACTGATCCGTATCGATATGAGTGAATATACGGAGTCGTTCAATGTGTCACGACTGATTGGTGCTCCTCCGGGCTATGTCGGTTATGAGGAGGGTGGTCAATTGACGGAGCGTGTACGCCGTCACCCCTACTCTATCGTTCTGCTCGACGAGATTGAGAAGGCACACGGTAATGTGTTCAACCTGTTGCTGCAGGTACTTGACGAGGGACGACTGACTGACGGCAACGGACGCTTCGTGGACTTCCGCAACACCGTTATCATCATGACTTCGAATGCCGGTACCCGACAACTGAAGGACTTCGGACGTGGCGTGGGATTCACCAGTGGCGGCTCTGGCTCACTGATGCTCAACGAACAAGACAAGGAGCATGCACGAAGCATCGTGCAGAAAGCGCTGTCGAAACAGTTCTCCCCAGAGTTCCTGAACCGTCTGGACGAGATCATCACCTTCGACCAGCTTGACCTCAACGCCATCAAGCAGATTATTGACGTGGAACTGAAAGGTCTTTATAAACGGATTGAAGAACTGGGCTACACCATCAACCTGAGCGACGATGCGAAACAGTTTGTCGCTGAGAAGGGATACGATGTCCAGTTTGGTGCACGACCACTGAAGCGAGCCATCCAAACCTATATCGAAGATGGTATCTCAGAACTTATCGTTAATGGTGACCTCCAGAACGGAGATACTATATATATTAATAAGGTGGAAGGAAAAGACGAACTGTCGTTCACCCATTAAACTCCCACCCACATATTTTCACGACAAGCGCCTGCCAGCTCGGCAGGCGCTTGTTGTTTTCGCACACATAATAAGCGTATATTTTTATCATTTTTACCTTGATTATCATCAATTAGTGACAAAAAGAAACTTTTTTCGTTATTTTTTTGATAAAATGTTTGGTAATTCAATTTTTTGATGTAATTTTGCATCCGAAATAATTCAAGAGACAAATTTCAATAGTATAATAACCAAAAAAGTAAAAAGATTATGAATGCAGCAAAAGTTGTAGAGGATCTGAAACAGAGATTTCCCAATGAGCCGGAGTACATCCAGGCAGTAAGCCAAGTTCTTCCTACTATCGAAGAAGAGTACAACAAGCACCCTGAGTTTGAGAAGGCTAATCTGATCGAGCGCCTTTGCATCCCCGATCGCGTTTATGAGTTCCGCATCACATGGGTTGACGACCAGGGTAAGGTTCAGACCAACATGGGTTATCGTATCCAGCACAACAACGCTATCGGTCCGTACAAAGGCGGTCTCCGTTATCACAAGAGTGTGAACCTCGGTATTTTGAAGTTCCTCGCCTTCGAGCAGACTTTTAAGAACTCACTGACTACCCTTCCTATGGGTGGTGCCAAGGGTGGTTCCGACTTCTCTCCACGTGGCAAGAGCGATGCAGAGGTGATGCGTTTCTGCCAGGCATTCATGAATGAGTTATATCGCGTGATTGGTCCGGACGAGGACGTTCCCGCTGGTGACATCGGTGTCGGTGGCCGTGAGGTAGGTTACCTCTTCGGACAGTACAAGAAGCTGACCCACCAGTTCCAAGGTGTGCTGACCGGTAAGGGAATCCCCTTCGGTGGTTCACTGATCCGTCCTGAGGCTACCGGTTACGGTTGTGTTTACTTCCTGACCTCTATGCTTGCTACCCGCAATATCGACATCAAGGGTAAGAAGGTGCTGATCTCCGGTTCTGGTAATGTTGCCCAGTATGCTACAGAGAAGTGCATCCAGCTCGGTGCTATTCCTATGACCCTCTCTGACTCTGACGGTTACATCTACGACCCAGACGGTATCACCGCTGAGAAGCTGGCGTACGTGAAGGAGCTGAAGAACGTAGAGCGTGGACGTATCAAGGAGTATGCTGAGGAGTATCCTAACGCAGTATATCACGCTGGTGAGCGTCCTTGGCACGAGAAGGCTGACATCGCCCTGCCTTGCGCTACACAGAACGAGATCAACGGTGAGCAGGCTCAGGCTCTCGTAGACAACGGTGTCATCGCTGTCGCTGAGGGTGCTAACATGCCTTCACTGCCTGAGGCTATCAAGATCTTCCAGGATGCCAAGATCCTGTATGCTCCTGGTAAGGCTTCCAACGCCGGTGGTGTATCAGTATCCGGTCTGGAGATGTCACAGAACTCTGAGCGTCTGTCATGGACTGCCAAGGAGGTTGACGACTACCTGAAGCGCATTATGAACGATATTCACGAGAACTGCGTGAAGTACGGTACACAGCCTGACGGTTACATCAACTACGTGAAGGGTGCCAACGTTGCCGGCTTCATGAAGGTGGCTTCTGCCATGATGAGCCAGGGTATTGTATAAGAAAACAATCTTCCGACACAAACACTGAATAGATAAGAGGGGCGGTCAAGCGAATTGACCGCCCCTTTCTGTAATTGTTGAGGAGAATATTTGGCATTTTACTCACTTATTCGTATCTTTGCAAAAAACATAATAACAGGAGGAATGAAAGTTATACGATTTATCTTTACGTTTGCAGTTTTACTCGTGACATTGAATGTTCACGCACAAGATGAGGACGAGGATATTGCCTATTCACTCAATCTTGCCGAGACGGTGGTACTGTCTGACGGTACGACTTTCGAGGAATACCTGTTGAAGAAAGTACTTGCCAACTCCCAACCGCTCAAAAAGCGGGTCAGGGCACTGCGCTACTCAGTGACCTGCCAACTGGAGAAGGATATTGACCTGACGAAGTTCCCCCACCGCAGGACCATCACCTTCGCTGCCCGCCTGGCAGGCTACGGACCTATCGTGACTGCCCTCAGGGAACATAAGCATTTCGGTATCACGATGGCAGAGGACGTGCTGTTCAACAATGGCAGGATCACGACCTCGAATGTACGGATGGTGGAGATGAAGCAGGAACTGACGCAGAAACAGATCAAGTCGTTCCTGAAACACGATGGCATGATGAGCGCCAACGTGTATGACCAGTTCTATAAGAGAGTACGCGAGAAAGTGAAGGAACTGCAGAAGAAATACAGGAAGAAGAAAGAGACGGGCATGGAATATGTGGGCAGTTACACCAAGGGCAACAGGACGTTCTATATCGTGAAACTCGACAACATGAGGGTGCATATCGCTGATGGCTGCTGGCAGATATCACGCATCAACTGGCAGGAGAAACAGAACAATATGCAGTATGAGTTCAAGGAAGTGCGACCCGACCTGTTCCTGCTGTCACATGGTTCGGCAAAATTCTTCCTGGACAAAGTGAAATGGCCCAAGGGCTACGTCTCTATGAGAATGACCTATACGTATCATTGAAACCTCACGACAGAAGATTATTGCCAAGCGATATGTTTATATTTCCTGCAAACCTGCACCTGGATTGATTATCAATAAGTTACACGTCTAAAAGGCGATATTTCCTGCACCTGAAGTTGCACCTTACTCCCTATTACCGATTAAAAAGAAGCAGTACCAAGATTTGTGCGAGTTCTTGGTACTGGTTGTTCGCATACCTCGTACAACCAGTACCAGTATGTCGTACACCCTGTACGTGGTGCTCGTATAACCAGTACCTCATACCTGTATATGGAGTACCACATATACGAATGCAGTATCCCTCATATCGGCACGTGCCATTCAAAGCAGTCGCATGAGGTGCAACTTCAGGTGCAGGTAATTAATTCGCAAGTCATTGATTTCCAGTTATATTGCAGGAAATGCAGGAAAATCCACAATTTTGGTTGATAGACAATACTTATTTTGTGCCTCACAAACAGTTACGAGACTAAGCAGCAATAATAGTAATGTGGTCTTTTCATTGTATTATTCTTATTATTTAATAACATAAAATGTTTTCACTAGAAAATGGATCATTCAGAACCGTCCCCAGCTTTCGCGATTCCTTTACCCCCTAAAGGATGCCTTGCGTGACCCTCAGGAGATATCGGAGTACCCCCATAACAGATATCGGAACAAGGGATAAACTATATCCTTATCAAATGGAGGCTTTAATTGACCCGATTATGGGCTTCAAGTCAGTATGCCAACCGCTTACCCTCCAGCCAAAAGTCTTGAAGGACGTATTTATCTGAGGTCTCTACATCCAGCATAATGGGTGTCTCTACCTGGATGCGACGCATCACAATATCGTTACAGCGGGAAAGGGGCATGTTGTCCCTCTTCCCCATTTTATAGAACTGCGTCCACGGATGTATGAAGAGGAAGCGGTCACAACGGCCTCTGATATCCTCCACCGTGATATACTCATAGTGCTGGGGCGTGTCTGGACGCATCTTCAGCCACAGCACCCGGTTGGCATCATTCGTCACACAACGACGCAGGATGACATTCCTGTCGTGCAGCGACTCAGAGCCTAACGTCAGACAGCCATGCACCTTGCCATAGACACAATCCTCTATCAGTATCCGCTCGTTGTCCCCATTCTGCGCATCCTGATCTGCCCAGGTACCCTTACCCCCTTTCAGCACCACGGCATCGTCGTTGACATGCATAAAACAGCCTCGCACCACCACGTCGGTACATGCGTCGATGTCGATGGCATCCGAACTGGGTGCCCCTTTTGTGGCATCCTGCTCCCACACCTTCTCCGTAGGAGCGAAGATGTAGCAGTCCAGGTAGCGCACATACTGGCATTTATAGATATGATTCGTCCAGAAAGGTGAGTTGACGAGACGCACGTCCTGTATCGTCACATGTTTTGAGTTGGCGATATACGTCAGCCGTGGGCGCTGACTGTCTTTGTTCGTACAATCAGGGTTCCACTGGCGACGCAACCAGAAGTCCTGCCAGTAACGCAGTCCGTTGCCGTCAATGGTCCCATGCCCCGTTATCGAGAAGCCATCCACCCCATAGGCATTCACCAAGGCAGGAAAATACTTACAGGTCTCCCCCTCTATGCGTGTCACCATCACAGGGAAGTCAGCGATACGGTTGCTGCCCTTCAGTTTCCCGACGACATGCAGATGCGTCCCCGGTTTGAAGAACAGCGCCCCAGAGAGGAAAGTCCCTTGTGGTATCACCACGACACCACCACCCTCCTCCGCGCAGCGGTCTATCACCTGCTGGATAGTCTTTGTCTGCACCACCGTGCTGTCTGTCGTCACCCCATAGTCCGTGATGACATATTGTTGTCCCAGCAGTGCGACATCCACCTTTCCCGCTTTCAGGAACCAGTCGTCCATCCCACTGCCGTCAGGCCAGTTGTCAGCCTGTGCCTCCAGTGCCATGAGGAGCATCCCCAGCACCCATATTCCTATTCTCATCATCATTTGGTGACGACAGACGCACAGTTTACTCTTCCTCTGGTGCGATGAGTTTGTAGCCCTTGCCATGGATATTGATGATCTCAATCTGGTCATCGTCCTTCAAGTGCTTACGCAACTTGGTGATATACACATCCATTGAGCGGGCATTGAAATAGTTATCGTCAATCCAGATGGTCTTCAGGGCGAAGTCACGCTGTAGGATCTCATTGGCATGAGAGCACAGCAGTGCCAGCAACTCATTCTCCTTGGTGGTCAGCTTCGTCTGCTTGTCACCGATGACCAGCAACTGCTTCTGGGTGTCGAAGGTGAAGCGTCCGATATGGTAAACCGAGCTCTCCTTGTTTTTCTTACCACGTACACGACGCAGGATAGCCTCTACACGGAACACCAGTTCCTCCATGGAGAATGGTTTGGTGATATAGTCGTCGGCACCAATCTTAAAGCCTTCGAGGATATCCTCCTTCAGGGTCTTTGCCGTGAGGAAGATAATAGGAATCTCCGCATTGGCACTGCGAATCTCCTGTGCCAGTGTGAAACCGTCCTTCTTAGGCATCATCACGTCCAGCACACAGATGTCAAACTTTGTCTTCAGGAAAGCCTTGTAACCAGCCTCACCGTCGGGACACAGTTCTGCCTGATAGCCCTTGGCAGCCAGATACTCACGCAACAGCATTCCCAGGTTCTCGTCGTCTTCACAAAGAAGAATTTTCAGTTTCTCGTCCATAATCTTATTTGTTTAAGTGTTAATATATTATTCTTGATTCTCTTTCAATATCGGCAGGGAGATCGTGAACTTCGTACCTTTGCCCAGGTCACTCTCGCACTTGATCTCACCCTGATGGAGGTCAACGACCTTCTTCACGTAGGCAAGTCCGAGACCGAAGCCCTTCACGTCATGCTTATTACCGGTATGTACCCGATAGAACTTATCGAATATCTTCCTCAGGTTCTCCTTCTTGATGCCCTGTCCTGTGTCACGGATACTCAGCAGCAGGCGGTCGTGGTCGTTCCATGTACGGATATAGATATCGAGCGGTTCCTCCGGCTTGCGGTATTTCACCGCATTGTCCATCAGATTGGTGATGGCATTCTGGAAATGCACCTCATCGACGTATATACCCGAGTCGACAGCCTCTATCTGTGTGTAAATCTTACCACCCGTATGCTCCACACGCAGGGTAAAAGTGGAGGCGATGGTCTCCACCATCTCGTTCAGGTCCAGTTCCTTCTTCTTGAACACCACACTTTTCTTGTCGAACATGGACATCTGCAGCACTTTCTCCACGAGGAAGCGCAGGCGTTTCGACTCGTCGGCGATAACCCCGCCCAGGTGTTTCGTCATCTGCTCGCTCTTCGTCACACTGTCGTCATTCATCATCTGAGCGGCAAGCGAGATGGAGGCGATAGGAGTCTTCAGCTCATGCGTCATATTATTGATGAAGTCGTTCTTGATCTCCGTATAACGCTTCTGACGGAAAATGAGCACGATGGTGAAGATAAACGTGATCAGCAGTACCAGCGTAAAGACCAACGACGGTATCATGAAGCGGACTGACGAGAAGATATAGCTGCTCATGTCAGGGAAGTGAATCTTCACCACACCCATCTTCGACTGCGGGTCATTACGGAAGAGGAGCTGTGTGTAACTATATTTCTCGCCCTCGTCGGAATAGTCCGGACAGCGATAGACCTCACGCCCGTCCGTTGTAGAGACCGTGAAATGGTAAGGGATATTCACCCCATTGTTCATCAACTCCGCACGGATATCCTGATCCAGCATCCGGAAATTAACACGCTCCTTGAGAGGTTTGTCACTTGCCGTATACAGGATATTATAAACCACCTCATCGAGCAATGCCTTCTGATAGACATACCGCTGACGTACAATCTCCTGCATGGATTTAGCAGCCTCAGAGAGGGAGTTCTTGTCTTTCCGCAGGATCATAGCCTTGGGCACAGAGGCAGGCTTTATCTCGAATGTCTTCAACTGGAAAGAAGAATACACTGTCCCATCATCAGCGGCAACCGCAAACTGGTGTGACTGACGGATAGAGCCGTCAAGACCATCAACCGTCACAGAGTCCTGAGTATAGGCGCGGCGCTCTGTCGCCTTCACATCCTTCTCCAAATAACGCAGCGTCTCGTTCATCTCCAGATTACGGGATGCCTGATAGAGACTGCGGTTCACACTCTCGTCAAACTGCTCTTTCTTCATCTTCACCATCTCCTCGACATACGAGAACTGAAGATAAAGCAGACCCAGGAATGCGAGTCCCATGACGATGGCAATAGCCCAAATAGTAGACTTCTTCATATCGGGAGCAAAGATAATGCTTTTACCGACATGAAGAAGTCTTTTAGTTAATTAATTCCGTTAATTTTAACGTTATTAACTATAATATATCAATTTAGTGCCTATATTTTATTTAGAAGTGAATAGATACATCAACACCCATTTGGAAGGGATTACCCCGTTGTGCCTTGAAAACCTCCTGTCCCGTTGCCTTGCTGGAGAAGGCGAAGGTATTGTATTTGGTGTCAGTGAGGTTGCGAGCCCAGAGGTTGATTTTGCAAGCCCCCAGGTCTGCCAGCAGATGGGCACCCAGAACAGCATAGAACTTCTGGCTATAGGTATTAGCCTCGTCCCACCATATCTTTCCCTGTGCGTTCATATTGACACCGAAGGTCAGGCTCTTCATGAACAAGTCGGCAAAATCCCAGCGGTAGTCTGCCATTGCCGAGAGGGTATGGGCAGGAACGAAGGGCACCTTCTTGTCCTTATAGTCCACCTCCTCTGCTCTTGCAGAAGCACGGTTCTTATACTCCTTGAAGGCAGCATGGGTATAGCCATAACCCAACGACCACGACAGGTGGTTGCTGAGGGCACTGCCACGCAGGGTCATTTCCAGACCACAGCTATAGCTCTTACCGGCATTCACCATCTTACGGCCATAGCCATAATCCTCTGTGAAGACAGAGAGCTGCTGGTTACGGATCTGCATATAGAAGACACTCAGGTCAGCATGTATCAGGTTGTCGAAAAGGTTGAGGTGGGTACCCAACTCATAGTTCCATGACTCCTCGGGCTTGAACTTGATACCTTCCAGCAGGTCAGCATACACCTCCTCGGAGTGCTCCACGGTGGAGTTGACATCCTGATGGGTCTGCATCGCCTCCTGCATCACCCCTTGCAGACTCTTCTGCACATCATTCTGGATGATGTCACCGAACATCTGCACGTTGAAGCCGCCGGCACGATAGCCCTTGGTGACTGTAGCATAGATATTGCTTCCATCATTGAACTTATAGGTCAGTCCGAACTTAGGCAGCAACTGGTTGAAATTAGCCTTCTCCTCATGGGCGAAGATAGAAACGACACTCGCCTTAGCGGCAGCCCCCATGATATTGAAGTCCATGTTGGAGATGCCACGGGTGTCATAGTCAATCTTAGAGTGAGTATAGTCATAGCGAAGCCCCAACGTCGCTGTCAGATGCTCGGTAATGTCGAAACTGGACTCATGGAAGATACCCAGGTTGAACTGGGGAGTGCGGAACACGCAAGGAACAGACAGTGTCATTCCCACATTCACGCCTCCGGCACGCTCTATGGCAGCGGCGGCAGCCTGCTCACCCATACGCTGTGCCATGGAGTTGAACATCTGCTGATAGATCATACCACCGATCTGCTGTCCCATCATGGCACTGAATGCAGAGCCGAAGGTATTAGGAGCAGTCGTCTTCAACCAAGTGTAGCTGCCAAAGACACCTGTCGTCCAGTGCCAGCGACTCTTGTTATTACTTTTGAAGGTAAACTCCTGTGTCAGGGCATTGCTGAGCTGAGACTGGTCAACCACGATGAAGTCAATGTCCGAATAGTCATTGTCCATCAGCAAGTTATCCTTCAGGAACTGATAGCTGGTATTGGAATGGAAATCGAAGCCACTGCCCTGGTATTTGATGGCAAGACCCGTATTGAACATATTACGCTTGTATTTACTCTGGGTATCCTGGTTCGGGTCAGAGAGGATGTCACCAGCCTCAGGGTCAAGTACTCCGTATGGATATGCCTTCTGGCGAACATACTGATAGTCGGCAATCCAGTCGAACGACAATTTCTGAGTAGGCTGATAAACCAAGCGCAGGCGACCGCCAGCCTCATTCATGTCATCGGCGCGCTCACCTGTCAGAGCATTCTTCCAGAATCCGTTGGTTCCGTCATAGAAAGCGGCTACCGAGAAAGCCAACTGGTCGCTCACCTTATTATAATGTGCCACCTCTATGTTGCGATAGAAACGGGTACCAATACCCAGGTTGACATCAGTACCCTGATAGTGCATGGGGTTCTTGGTATACTGGCGCACCAGACCACCCTCCGTATTAATACCGTAGAGAGTACCCTGCGGACCACGCAAGACATCCACACGGTCCAACTGCCAGGTATGGCTATTGAAAGCCGACTTGTTCATCAAGGGAATATCATCCACATAAATACCCATGGAGGGACTGTTCACACGAGAGCCGATACCACGCACATAGATACTTGACGTAAAGCGGGCACCATAGTTAGGCATCACAAATGAGGGGACGAAGTCGGAGATCTCACGTAAGTCACGCACGCCCAGGCTTCCAATCTCCTGCCCTGTCAGCACGGTGGAGCTCAAGGGCTGCTGACGCAGTCTCATATATTCCTTAGACTGTGCGACAACCACTACCTCATCCAAATCGTAAACACGCGAAGAGTCGGCAAGGGACGTGTCTGTGGCAGCCAACACTGGCAACGCAGACATCACTGCCAATACCGATACATAAATCTTTCTTTTCATTACTACTATATTGATTTAATAATTTCCTTTGCTATATTCGTTGCCTGTGTGATACGGTGTGCCATCCCGATACCGTCACGCAGGTTGCCTCCCAAGACCAGTCCCTGATATTCTCTCTCTATCTGCCCTACTGCCTCAAACCGTCTGCCGCTGTTCACATCATACTGTGGAATGGCATGACGATGACGGGAGATATGGATGAAATCCGGTGTAGCCTCAGCAGGGAACGTCAACATCTCATGCAGATATCCGATGACCAGACGCTCTATCTCCCCGTCACTCAGGTCAAGCATTTCTGGGTGCTTGATGCCACCGATGAAGAAAGAGAACAAAGCTCCACCTTCGGGTGCACGCTGTGAGAAACATGCCGATGGGAAGAGAATACCCAGGATACGCTTTTGCTCAACAGTGGGTACCAGTCCTCCAAACGCTATATAATCACCACCGAAAGTGTCAGGCATTCCCACATTGACCTCCATGACAGGGGCATAAGTCAGACTGGCGATAGCACTCATGCGCTCCTCATCGACAAACGGCAACAACTCTGGCAGGTTATAGGCACCACATGTCGTCACCACATACCGGCTGTGAATGGTAATAGTGCCATCCTCGGTCTGGAACGTGGTATGCCAACCGTCATCCGCTGGTCTTACTCTTACATGAGCAGCACCCAATGAGATATGCTCCATGCCGATGACCTCAGCCTCAGCCTGCGGGATATGACTCAATCCGCCACGTGCGGAGAACACCTTCTTGGTGGCAAGACGGTCACGGTCACTCTTAGGCTCCTTCATCTTGGCAATAGCACCACGGATGAAACTACCATAGTCCTGTTCCAACCGATAGAGTTTCGGGAGGGCATAACGTGTCACCAAAGTATCGGGATTTCCCGCATAGACACCAGAGATGAAAGGGTCAACCGCATAATCGACGAAAGAGGCACCCAAACGGCGACGTGCCAATGCCCCCACGCTCTCATCCGGGTCACTACCCTTCTTACGCCATGGCTCACCCAGTATCCTCAACTTGTCAGTCCACCGGAACAAAGGGGTCGTCAGTCCACCGACAGGACTGGAAGGCAGGTCGTGGAAGCGGTCACCTTTCCATATCAGACGGCGCTTGGAAGAATCTGGTGCCGTCTCCAGCACACATGACCCACCCGAGGTTACAGCCAAGTCGTTCATCAACTCGGCTACCTCAGGGGTGGAGACGGAACCGGTCGTTGGTCCCGTCTCAAAGATATAGTTATTTTTGTGGTTGGTCTGTATCTGTCCTCCGATCCGTGTGTCTGCCTCTACGACATGAACCGATACTCCCTGTCTACTCAGCCAATAAGCGGTCGTCAGACCCGTCAGTCCCGCACCTATGATAACGACTTGAGTAGTTGTTGAATTATCCTTTTGCACCTCTTTATCTTATTTCTGGGTGCAAAGGTACGACATTCTTTTATTCTGTGCAATCCCTATTTATGTGGATTTTCAGGTGTTTAACGTGCCACAATGCGGACAACGCCCTTTATGGGTAAGCAAAGCACCACAATGTCCGCAAGTATACCGGCAATGAGCATAGCACCAGTAACGGTGAATGGCAAAGGCATAATAGGCTATCAGCAACAGATACCCTATATAATATAAGGTGGAGACACTGAACACCACATAATCGACGGCGCAGACGCCCGCCAGTCCTCCCAGATAAAGGACCGCATCAGCACCATTCAGATGGTGCAGCACGTCATCGAGGGCAGCCACCGCAACAATGATGATTGCCCAGACAGAAGCCATGAAGAGTCCGAGATGCCATGGAAGGGCGAAGGGATTCAACGAGGGGTGATAGTAGAAATGCCGCCACGTCTCCGCTCCGAACATCTGGATAGAGGCATAGAGGGTGGCAGAAGATGCCACCAACAGACAGAGCATGGTGGGATAGAAGGAGTCGATGTCATTGAAATGCACGATATAGGCATCGTGACGGTTCAGGCGATACAGTCCATAGGCAACGACGACAATAACCAGGAAGGCAAGGAATACCAACAAATGGGTATCTGAGAAGAAATCGATAAACTGGGAGATAGGGTCGTCGGGGGACACCCCTGCCAGCATCTCACTCTCCCTGATCCACCCCTGTGTCATCTGGTCGCGGGCAACCTTCACCCATATCGAGTCAATAGAGTCCGCGGAGATCGTCATGATGTCTGCCACAACCAGTCGCTCACCTTCTTCCACATACAGGGTGTCAAACGCCATCTCACCTGGTTGATCGGACAGGGGCAGACTATTGGCATTCACCACGAAATTATAATTCTGGGTATAATGATGGGTCGTGAAGAAGGAGATACTGTCAAGCTGTTTCTCCGTCAGGTCCCATGCGTCAGGTGTCTGCGGACCATGGTTATAACAGGCTGTCAGCAGAAACGCACCAAGGATGAGTATGATATTCCTAATCTGCCGCATATACATTCATCTGACAATGCTTACAATCAAAGTCCAGGCGGAAACGCCTGCCATCACCCAAACGGAGGAAAAGAGGCTCTTTCCATGACGGGCGACTGCCTCCGTGCTTCACGCAACAGCCCAGAGAGTAACGCAGGCAATGCCTGCATTGCATCAATAACAGCTCCCCTCTTGGACGACGTATCTCAAAGGCTGGCTCTGGGGCTGACAGTCCTTGTTCCACATAGAATTCACGAGCCAGACGGTTAGAGATATTATACAAATAAGGAAGCCCGTACCTTCGACCCTCGAAGCCTAAGGCTCCGACTCCCGAAGCCCGTACCTCCGACCCTCGAAGCCCAAGGCTTCGTTGTACGGAGCCTAATGCTTCCACCAGACGACGCCTCAGCTCTGCCAAAAGACTACTCGGAATGAAGTAGCCGAAGACATCAGGGAACTCTACCCTACTACACTCATACGGAGTACCGCCCAGTCGTGACAACTGACGGATGATATTCTCCTGCTGGGGCTTCTCCGCCTGTTGGTGCTCACAGGTGATGCTAACCTCCACGTCATCTGCCGACAGTGAGAAACCATCGTCCGTCACACCCAGACGCATCACCAAGGGTATCTTCCGCTCACTGCTCTGACGGGAGAGCTGCCGCTCAAACTCCTGATCGTTATTCCGATAGAGTGCCATCCCTGCATGGAGGTGGCGAGGCATCTCATGAGGATAGAGACGGTTACCCTCTGCCCTATTGACACGAAAACCCTCCAACTCACGTTCCTGATTAATGAAACATAAACCGTCACCATTGGCAAAGGATGCTGTGCCGGCGACATTGAACGAGTCACGTCGCATCTCCTTGACATACCCCACATACTCGCCCATCGCCTTGGGGGTGTCCGGCGAGAAGATATCGGGTATCCTGCCATGCAGGAAATAGGTGGTAAAGCCACGGTTGAAGGTCTTGTTGAGATGGGGAGTGAAAGAATAGGAGCAATGTCCTCTGGAAGCTCTGCAATAACGGTCGGGATGACGGGCGATAATAGCATCGAGCCGCTGGCTATATGCAGCCACCACGTTCTTCACATAACCAACCTCTTTCAGTCGCCCTTCTATCTTAAAGGAGGTGGCACCCGACTCAATGAGCTCTTCCAGATGGTCGCTTTGGTTCATATCCTTCAACGACAACAGGTGACGCTGGTGTTCTATCTCTTTTCCGTCGGCATCCAACAGGTCGAACTTCATACGACAGAACTGGGCACAGGCACCACGGTTTGCCGAGCGTCCGAAACAATACTGCGACGCATAACACAGTCCACTATAACTGACACAGAGAGCACCATGCACAAAGACCTCCAGAGGCATGTCAGGAACTTCCTGATGTATTGCCGCTATCTCACTGGCAGACAACTCCCGGGCAAGGACCACCCGTTTGAAGCCCAGTTGCCGGAGCCACCGGACTTTCTCTGCCGTCCGGTTATCGGTCTGCGTGGAGGCATGAAGAGGAATGGGAGGAATCGCCATCCGCAGTACACCCATGTCCTGCACGAGGATAGCGTCCACCCCTATCTCATCGAGTTGACATATCAACTGTTGTGTCGCCTCCAACTCATCATCATAAATAATTGTATTCACTGTCACATATACCTTCACCCCAAAAAGGTGGGCATAGTCACAGAGCTGTCGGATATCCTCTATGCTGTTGCCGGCAGCCGCCCTTGCACCAAAACGCTGTGCGCCGATATAGACAGCATCAGCGCCATGATCAACCGCCGCCATTCCGCAGGCGAGATTCTTGGCTGGTGCAAGCAGTTCGAGTGCCGTCATTCTATCTTGCTGATATCGTAAGGAGTCTCTTGATAGACGTAATAGTTAATCCAGTTGTTATAAAGCAGGTTGGCATGGGCACGCCATGTCACCAATGGTCCGTTCGCCGGATTATTGTCACGATAGTAGTTCTTCGGAAGGTCCACATCGTCACGGATATCCTTGTCACGCTTATACTCTTTGTCGAGGGTATCGGGTGCATACTCCAGATGTCCGGTGATGAAGAACTCACGACCGTTACGTGCCATCACCATCGATACGCCACAGTCGGGTGACTCTGCGATGAGCGTCAACTGAGGATTGGCGAGAATATCCTCACGATGCAATTCCGTATGTCGGCTGTGCGGCATCTGGAACACATCGTCGAACCCACGGAAAATAGGCAGTTGCGGTTCCAAGGTTACTTGGGGGAAGATACCGAACATCTTCTTCTGCAAGGGATATTTGGGAACACCATAATGGTAGTAAAGCCCTGCCTGTGCTGCCCAACATATATATAAGGTACTTGTGACATGAGTACGAGCCCACGAGAAGATATCCCTCATCTCATCCCAATAGTTCACCTCCTCGAAATCAAGCGTCTCTACTGGAGCACCAGTGATAATCATACCGTCATACTTCTCATTTCTCATCTGCTCAAAGTCACGATAGAACATCATCATATGCTCTATGGGAGTATTCTTCGGAGTATGGCTGCGGAGTTTCATGAAACTGACCTCCAACTGCAAGGGGGTATTCGAGAGCAGACGGATCAGGTCTGTCTCTGTCGTGATTTTCAACGGCATGAGGTTGAGAATCACAATCTTCAAAGGTCGGATATCCTGCATGTGGGCACGAGAGTCATCCATCACGAAGATGTTCTCCTGCTTCAACAGGTCGATAGCCGGCAGTTTATCGGGTAATCTTAATGGCATAATTCTATTACATTACAGAGAAAACACAAGCAGAGACATTATCATAGCCTCCTGCCTCTATTGCTGCCTCGCAAAGACGATTGGCGGAAGCACCATCCTGCATCAGGCTCTCTATCTGATCATCATAAATCATATCACTCAGACCATCAGAGCAAATCATGTAGGTATCACCCTGAAGAAAATCATCCGTAAACTCATACATGTCAAGATAAGAGTTCTTACAGCCTGCCCCAATACAATTGGTAATCACATTAGAGTGACGTTTCTCGCCCTGGAGGGTATTTAAGGAATGATCAGTCGATAACTGTGTAAGTTTCCCGTCACGCAAACGATACAAACGGCTGTCACCACAGTTTATCCAATAATACCTGTCGCCATAGTAGAGTATTCCTACAAGTGTCGTTCCCATTTCCGCCAAGGCAGGATCAACATGCCCTTTTGAGGCAACCATTTTATTGACAGAATCGAGCCACACCAACATCATCTCATTGAATTCACTGATAGAAAGACCCTTTGGTAAGTCATTAACAAAAAAAAGCAAATTGGCAAGTACGTCCGCACTGGCTACCTCACCAGCCTGATGTCCGCCCATCCCGTCAGCCAAAGCAATCACAAAACGGTCGCAATTTTCTGTCATAAACTCTGTATGATAAGCCTCGCCACGCACAAACTTGTCATAGGCAAGCACCATGTCCTCATTATTACTCCTCACACATCCCACACGGCTTGCTGCCGTTAAGACTATTCTACTCATAATAATTAAATACAACCTTTAAATTCATAATCAGGGGTCAATTGACGGATACCTGTAAGTTGATATTCGCCAACGAGACAATGTCCCCACTCTTGATAGACATCGGTATATCTGGCAGCAAATCACGCTCATTCAGTTTTGTGCCATTAGAGGAATGCTTGTCAATGATGCACCACCCTGAATCCGGCTTGTAGATTAACTGCGCATGAACACTTGACACATACATGTTACCTTCAAACATCTGTTGATAGGGACCTTGCTTACGACCAATGATAGCACCATTGATTCCTACCATACGGATGTTCAATGACGGGTTGTACAGTGTCAACGTAGGAATACCTTGTATCTGAACATCAGGAGGTGGAAGTCCCTGATTACTCTCTCTTGCCGTCGCAAAAGTACGACTGATCTCTGCGGCTGTGGCATGAGAACTCGTCTGTGGGGAACTATCCTTTTCTGCACCGGGAGCAGCCATCAAGCCACCACAATGGGTACATCTACGACCTATACCTACACGACCGCAGTTCGAGCAATACAGCAGTTCCTGACCACACTGGTCACAATAACAGGACTGCTCTTCTATCTCTTCTCTACAACTTGGACAAATAATCATAAATCATCCTTTATATCTTCTGGCAGTATCATCTGATAGGTCTCCTGTGTCACCTCACTCTGAGGCATTCCACTTACACGAACAGACAACTGCTGAATTGTTTCATCAAGCATATTACGCATCTCACGGGCATTTCCGAAGGAAGAACTCTTGCTGACAACCTTACGACAGATCAGATCCATCAACTTAAACTCTGCCGCTGGTGATAACGTATAGTTATCCTTCGCAGCCATCTTCTTATAGATGGCAAGCAACTCATCCTCGTTATAGTCCTCGATATGCATCTTATGGGTAAAGCGACTGGCAAGACCAGGATTGACATTCATGAAGTCTTCCATCTCTTTCTGATAGCCTGCAGCAATCACCACAAACTTACCACGGTCGTCCTCCATGCGCTTCATCAGGGTATCAATGGCTTCCTTACCATACTGGTCGTTTTCCGAAGACAACGTATACGCCTCGTCAATGAACAAGATACCACCCATTGCTTTATCACACATGTTATTCACAATCTTCGGTGTCTCACCCATGTACTTACCTACCAAGGTGGCACGACTCGCCTCTATGACACGACTTGTCGGCAGAATCTCCATACTCTGCAGCACCTCGCCCATCTTACGGGCTATAGAGGTCTTACCAGTGCCGGGATTACCTGTCAGGATGAAGTTCATCGACATCTGCTGTACCTTACCAGCACCCATCGCAGCACGCTGTTTCATAAACATGCTCTGGACGGCGAGACGACGGATCATGTTCTTGACAGAACGCATACCGATGAACTCGTCAAGTTCGTTGAGAACCTCGTCAAGCGGACGTACCTTCTCACTCTGCTGGACAGCAAGGTCGTCAACCGTGATACGATACATATCCTCATCCTTGAAGTCGGGATTGTTGACCTCAGCCATCAGGCGCTGACTCTGTTTCTCGATAGCGGCATCAAAGATACGACGAGCCTCACGGGCATTACCAAAGTTCTTGTCACGACGCAGATACAACTGCTCAAACTGGCGGTGTATCGCATCACGGGTAGCATCATCAACCGTGAAATTCTTACCCTTGGCAAGATTAATGAATATCTGTGTCAGCTCATCTGGCGTATAGTCATCGAAATGGATGGTCTGGGTAAAACGACTCTTTAGTCCGGGATTCGTATCGATGAAGTCGTGCATCTGGTCAGTATAACCAGCCACGATACAAATGAACTTACCACGGTCATCCTCCAGTCGTTTCAACAGCGTATCTATTGCCTCGCCACCGAAGGAGTCGTTATCTCCTGACTTCAAGGTATAAGCCTCATCAATGAATAACACGCCACCCATCGCAGAGTCTATCAACTGATTGGTCTTGATGGCAGTCTGTCCGGAATAGCCGGAAACGAGTTTGCTACGGTCGCACTCCACCAGTTGTCCTCTGGAGAGGATGCCCAGCGTACGGAACACATCCGCCATGATTCGGGCGACAGTAGTCTTACCTGTACCAGGATTACCCGTAAAGACGTAATGCTTTCCCTGGAACGTATTGGTCTCACCACGGCGTATCTGCAAATTGAGGAAGGCGGCAAGGTTGGATATTTCCTGTTTGACTGCTGACAAGCCCACCATACCATTGAGTTTCTCAAGACACTCTGTATAGTCGACAGCCTTAGGAGCCTCATAGGGAATATCCGCCTCTGTAATCGTCATCAGCTCCTCATTGGTCTTAGTCGACATATCCTCCTGCTGCAGACGCTCTGCCTGCTTTGCCGTAATCTTGTCGAACAACTGACGCATCGTACGTCCGTTGGCGAAGTCCTTGTCACGGGAGTCATACATCTCCGTAATCATCTTACGGGTAAGTTCCTCTGCCTGTGGTGCGAAGACATACTTCTTCGACTTGGCAAAAACCTGCATAATCTGATATAACTCCTCAGGATTATAGTCGTCGATATTTAGGAAATAACTGAAGCGGCTTCGCACTCCGGGATTGATGCGGAACAGATTCTCCATCTCCGTACGGTAGCCGGCGGCGATCACCACGAACTTACCACGGTCATCCTCCATTCGTTTCATCAACTGCTCCAAAGCCTGAGCACCTTGGTTGTCACGGTCACCACCCTGACTGACAGGAGCCAATGTATATGCCTCATCAACGAAAAGGATACCGCCCATCGCCTTGTCGCACAAACGGTCGACAACCTTTGGCGTCTCTCCCTGATAAGGACTCACCATCTTGGCACGGTCACACTCTACGACATGCCCACTGTCAAGATAGCCGATTGACTCAAGAATCTCTCCTAACTTACGGGCAATGGTAGTCTTACCAGTACCAGGATTACCTGTCAGGACAATATGGATACCCGCTTTCTGTTGCTCACCCAGTCCACGTTGAGCACGCTGTACACTGTTCTGTACACTATAGGCAATCTCACGGACAGCTTTCTTCACCTGATCCATGCCAATATACTGGTTGAGATCGCTTAGGATATCATCCAGCGTACGCTCCTCAGGAACATAACCGCGGATATCACCTTCCTCTATCATCGTAGCTTCAGCACCCCTGCTGATAAACGAGGTGAAGATGTCCTCTGCTGTCTTGACGGCAAGATGACGATAGCCAAAGGTGTCATCCTTTATCTTCACCTGATACTGGAAGTAGCGTTCCAGCTTATGTTCTGCCTCTGGCGTATAGGCGGAAATACCATATTTAATCCGCAACTCCTGTTTACAAACCTCACATAACTCATTATAGCCTGGAGTCGGAAGACGGAAAATATACTTGAAACGGTTCTGTGCCGCTGGGTTATTAACCAGGAAATCGTCCAAACCCTTAGGCAGTCCCGAGATGATGACAATAGGATTATCGTTCCACTTGTCCATCTCCACAAACAACTTGTCAAGTGGGTTCACCTGATTAGAATAGCGGTCAGGAAGGAGTTTCTGAACATTATCAAAGAACAGTATGCCATCCTGGGCTTTCTTGATATTCTCATCCCATTTATCAACAAAGCGCTGATAGTCGACAGCATCGACCATCGTCAGCTTTGGCTTATCTATTATCTTATGCTGATAGAAATAATCACGGATAATCTCAGCCAATGCCGTCTTTCCTGTTCCCGTCTCACCAATAATAATAGCATTTACGCTAAGACGGACTTTCATGATGTCCTTACGGGAATGAAGATAGGTATAGGTATCGACAACCGTCTTGAGCTGTTTCTTGACATCATCAAGACCCACCAACTTTTCGAGAACGTTCTGCGAAATCAATGGTTTGCCACACCACTTACAGAACTTCGCTATCGAACGATTTTCCTTATGACAATGCTCACATACCATATTATTCCACGTCCTTTTGTAATTGTTTAACTACAGCCGAAGGGTTCAGTTTCCAACTGTCTAAATTCGGATTTCTGACATCCAACAGATGATGATTGAACACGATCAACTCTCCCAACATTAGGCCTACGAGAGCAGACCATAATATATAATGCATCACAGATTCTCCACTCAGAGAACGCACCTGATTAGTCACGTCATCAAGAAGACCGAAATTCGAGCCTTTGAACTTAAACTTCTTTTCCTTGAAAGTATAGTATAATGGCTCCAACAATGTCGACTTGATATCATCATCCATTACCTCGGAAACCAACAGGTTCTCACTATTGGTGTCTGAACGGAAATCCGTAAAATGACAAATCGCCATATATATTAATGTAATAATAATAATGGCAGGTATAAACAGACTCGGCAACGAAGTATTGACATATTTCAAGATCATCACAGGAATGTAAGAGGACAAGACACCCAATACCCCCCATAAACATGACAAGACAAAGCCATAACCTTTAAAGAACGCTCGTGTACCGATAATTAACGCTGACATTCCACCAAGAGGCAAAACGATAGATATACCCGAGTGTGACAGCAGATAATCACGGCTACTGACACCAAAGAGCAGCAGGAACAGCACCCAGACACCACACAAGGAATAAAAAACCATACGCCAAGTCTTCTCTTTGCTCTTCGCCTTGTAGAAGCGTTGACGCACTTCTGTGTATTTCGCTGCAGTTTCTTCCTTAGCGGTGCCGAAACGTTTGAAGTATGAATCATTGGAATCTATCTCACCCAGCATCAGGATCCAACTCTCCAGACTACGCTCATACGAATAAGTCTCACTGAAATCCTTTTCCGGGTCTTCATGGTAGAAGATAGACAACCACTGGCTCAAGGAACCACGTTTCAACTCCTGTATAAGCTCAGGGCGATGACCGAGTTTATCAATTGACAGACCATCGGTCAGTTCCATTCCGTCATTTAACAAGTAGGCAGGACGAGCACCTAAGATACGGCAAAACCGATAGGCAGCCGTTCGCAAATCATAGACACCCAGACGATTGGTATTCTCCGCACTTTTCAGATCGAAACAAGCCCGAGCCTGGTTCAACTGCTCATACCATCCATGCAACTGGGCAAAATAAGCAAAGCGCCCGTTCGGATCGGAGAAATCCTTTATTCTCTCATTAAAATCCCTCTCATTCAGATGTTGCCACTGTTTCATCAGCTGCCCCAACAAAACACCAACACGATATGGTGTGTCTGCCTCTTGTAAGTCAAAAGCAGCCTCACGGTCGATATTATACAATACCTTATAGCCTAACGAGCGGGAAGGCTTCTGTCCGTTAGTCAGAATACGAAGAGCCTCGCTTGCCATACGATCTTCATGGCAATACATCCATGACAACAGCCTACCATCGCTCAAGGACATCCACGCATCTTCAGAACAATCTTCATAACCGAAAGAATGGACTATCTCCTGCAATGTCGATGACGGATACTGATTAAGGAACGGGATTTCCTTGTCAATCTCATAGACCAGACGCATCACGGCAACACGACCATCGAAATTCTTTTCTGAGAAATAGCTGCGAAGCCTGTCAATATCTGCTTTTGAATGTGACTCCAAATAGAGGAACAGCGTGTCATTAGGATTTCTCAATGCAATCGCATATTCATCTTGATAACTTAAAACAGAGATACTGACACTATGGACATCATCGCATAGATTACCATGTAAGTCACGATAAGGATAGGTAGGCTCCATGACATAGATGGCAGCCATCAATCCTGCATGCTGGTCGGCAGGATAGCGATTAACGACAATATCCTTAACAACAGAACTCAGTTTCACATTACCACACTGCTCCAACCAACCTGCGATTCTTCCATTATACAGATAATTAATAGCAAGACGCTCGTTATCCAGCAATAATGGAATCAACTCGTGAACGTTATCGGCTACCAGGTTTTTCTCCGGATCAACGATAAAGCTACGGTACTTCAGGATTGGTGATGAGATATCCACCTCGACATCCTCACCTAAGAACCAACGCTCTACCTGCTCATACTTCCAACGGTTCTGAGGATTGACTGCGGTAAGACCCTGTATCAGCATCTTGACCCGGTCGGGCAGCTCATTGATGCGGGGCAGGCGGCCTTCATTCTTCTTACGCATCATGACACGTTCATTCTGACTCAGCGGGTTCTCACCCAGCCAGAGTGTCATCAGCGTAATACCCAAAGAATAAAAATCAACAGACGGAGTAATCTCCACCTCACCGTCAATCACATCATTGTACATCTCTGGGGCGGCAAATACAGGAGTCCGAGCCTGAGTGGTCTTATGGACACGCTCGTCGCCATCCAGCACACTGGATATGCCGAAGTCACCCAGCACAATCTCCGTATGTTTCTCATCACGGAAGAAGAAGTTGCTGGGTTTGATATCCTTATGGATGATATTGCTGTTATGACAATAAGCGAGAGCTGCGGCAGCCTGCAGAGTGATACGACGGAACTGGTTGAAATCACCATCCAGGTCATATTCGGCAAGCGTACCTCCCTTCAGATACTCCATCAACTCATAGTCACGGTTCTTACCATCCACATACGTCTTGCCATAGTCGTAAATCTTCACAATGGTCTCCATACCGAAACTTTGGATGATCCGCAACAGCGTCTTCTTGATGGAGAAGTTCGGATAATATATTTTTAACACCATCTGTTTCTGGTCACACTCAACCAGGAACACCTGTGCCTCACCCGAGTTATCGCTAAGACATTTAAGGTTATGGTAAACTTTTCCTTTGATGATAAAATCACCTGCGGCACTGGATGAAGCAGGCTTGTCTCTACCAGGAACATACGTAGAATCCCCCACTCCTTTTCCTAAAGGAGCAACACGGATGGTTGTACTTGGCTGTTCTGGAGTTCTTATGGTTTGATCCATTATTTATCGTCTTTAATTTCTGCAGTACTATTCTTTCCTAAAACGACCCATTTACCACCAAGATGCGGTTTAGCACATCCACACGGGCTACTGTGGAGTGCGTGTTTGAAGTTACAAACCCATGCCAGACGCACACCCATCGGTTTACTTGCCATGGCATAATTACGAGCCTGTACCGGTGATGACGTTGGCGGGACAGCGAGCTTGTCAAGGATCGCAGATAACTTCTTGATTCTGTCAGCCTTTTGCTCTTCCAGTTCCTCTTTCGTCATTCGCTTTGTTGACACCTTGGGAATGACAGGATTCTCCACCCCAGCATCCTTCGCTAACAAGGTCAACATCCGTTCACGCAACTTCATATTCATCTGTTCCCTGACAACATCACGCTCAGAATTGTATGGCAGTGAACTCTCCAAACGGGAATATTCCTGAACCACGTTCATCAGCTCCATGTAGTCAGGATTCTTTTGCAACTCCTTGACCAACTCCTTTGCCTCAGCCGTCAAGGCTGTACCACACTGCTTACAGAAAGCAAAGTCATTCATCGTATGACAGGTAGGGCAAACCAGTCCGCCACGAGGGCTGCCACACTCTGGGCAGTATGCCTCATTGCCTGAGAGATGAGCACCGCAATAGGAGCAGATGTCTTTACGGATGTAATGGTGACACGCCTCACAGAAATCAGCATCAGGGTCTATCTCTGAACCGCAGAAAGGACAGGAGCTTTTACTGATAGGCTGACCGCACTGGGCACAGAACATCGCCTCTGGCTCATTGACAGCTCCACAGAAGGGACATTTCTTGCCTCCAGCCTGCTGTTGCCGCTGTTGCTGCATCATTTGGGGCTGAGGGTCGTTTTCCCTTACACGCTCTCTTTCGCGAGCCATTTCTTGAGGACGGATTGTACGTTGTGTCCTCTCTATATCTTGGGAATAATCGTTTGTCATACTTTTAGGATAGCATTTATTAAGTTGCAAAGATAGTAATTAATTTTTAAATTAAACAAAAAACCGCCGTAAATTTATATTTACGACGGCATTTTTCTGAAATTTATCTGTAATTTACCACAATGAAAGGCGTTTTTCCTTTGGGATATACATCTTATCGCCTGCCTTGATTCCGAAAGCCTCATACCACATATCGATGTGCGGAAGGGCACCATTGACACGCCAGCGGCCCAGTGAGTGAGGATCGCTCTTGGTACGGTTGCGGATCTCAGCCTCCGTGATGTTTCCTGCCCACACTCCAGCATAGGCAAGGAAGAAACGCTGGTCAGCGGTCAATCCGTCTATCTCTGGCAGCGGACTGCGCTTGGTAGCATTCTTGTAAGCATACCATGCCACCTGCAGACCGCCATGATCGGCAAGGTTCTCACCTAAGGTCAGACGACCGTTTCCGTTCAGGTCGGGCAACACTTTGATACCTGAGAAGAAGTCGGCATACTTATCCGTTCTCTCTGTAAAGTTTTTTCCGTCTGATTCCGTCCACCAGTCGTGCATATTACCATCCTTGTCGAAGCGGCGTCCCTGGTCATCAAAGCCGTGGGTCATCTCATGACCGATGACGACACCGATAGCGCCATAGTTGAAGGCATCGTCCGCCGTCGGGTCAAAGAACGGAACTTGCAGGATACCAGCAGGGAAACAAATCTCATTAGTCGTTGGGTTATAGTAGGCATTAACCGTTTGTGGAGTCATATGCCACTCCTCCCGGTCAACGGGTTTTCCTGCCTTCTGGCTAATACGCAATTTCGTCCAAAAACGGTAACACTCCTGCATATTCTCATAGTAAGATTTTTTCGCATCAATCTTCAAGTCTGACATATCCGTCCAATGATCAGGATAACCAATCTTCACATAGAAGGTATTCAACTTCAACAAGGCATTCACCTTCGTCGAGTCATCCATCCAATCCTGGGCGGCGATACGCTCACCGAGACTTATACGGAGGTTCTCCACCAGCGTCTTCATACGCTCCTTGGAAGAGGCAGGGAAGTATTTCTCCACATAAATCTTACCGAGAGCCTCCCCCATCTGTCCCTGAACCTGATTGGTCGCACGACGCCACAGGGGATGGTCCTCTTTCCTTCCTGACATCACCTTTCCGAAGAAGTCGAAATTCTCCGCACGCACCTCGTCATTCAACAGTCCTGCGGCAGAATGGATAATTCCCCACTCCATATAGTCACGGTACTCGGCGGGTGTTATCTTTGAGAAGAGCTGGTCGGCACCAGCCATGAAGTCTGGCTGTCCCACGACCATCTCCTGAATATACTGGCTGGCAATACCCTTGGCATTCATCTGTTTCTCCAACTGGAAATGAGGATATTTAGCGTCAAACTCCTTCAGCGTCATTTTGTTATAGTTGGCGATCGGGTCACGCAACTCAGTACGTGACTTGGACACCTTGGCAAGAGCAAGCTCCACCTTGAAGATATTCTTCATTTTCTTCTCCGCAGCCCCTTTCTTGAAACCGAAGAGTTGGAACATACGCACGATGTGCTGCTTATAGCTCTCACGGATTTTCGTGGTAGCCTCATCCGTCTCCAGATAGTAGTCTTTCTGACCGAGGGTAAGACCTCCCTGACTGATGTTCAGGATGTTCTGTGACGCGTTCTTGTCGTCAGCGCCCAGATAGGCATAGAAAAACTCCGCGTCACCATACGGCATCATCTCCAACTGGATGGCGAAGAGCTGGCCGACGGTCTTTGCCGCCTCCATCTTTCTGATGATCCCCATGGCAGGAGCAAGTCCTTCTTTCTCCCGACGCGCAGAGTCCATGGCAAGCTTATACAGGTCGCTCAGTTTCTGCTCCACACTACCCTGCGGATAGGTCTTTTCCTGCAACTCCTTCAAGATACCATTGATACGCTTGTTATTATCCTCGGCAAGACGGTCGAAGCTGCCATAACGGGAATAAGCGGCAGGCAATGGATTCTTCTGCATCCAACCGCCACAAGCATAGTCGTAGAAGTCCTCACCAGGGTTTACCTGCTGATGGAGGTCCGTCAGGTCTATACCTGACCTCAGTGGTGACTGCGCCAAGGCAGTCATTGACATTGATGATAATGCCATCATCATGATTACTCCTTTGATTTTCATTTGTTCGTTTTATGTTAGTTGTTCTAATTCTTCCGATAGTTTCTCCCAGCGTTCCACCTCCTCATCCAGGGATTTCTTGATGGTCGTGTATTCCGTGACCATCTCCATATTCGAGGCATTCACCGGGTCCATCAACAACTGGTCAAGCTCTTTCAACCGCCGCTCCATGTCACTGATCTTACGCTCCGACTCCTCCACGGCACGCTCTGCCTTGCGCAGTTTCTTCTGTTGCTCCTTACGTTCCGCATAGTTCTGATTCTTCGGAATATTCGGAACATTTTGAACACTCGGAGTATTCTGAACACTCGGAGCGCACTGCAACTGGGAAAGATCATTTATCTGTCTCGACTGCAGGAAGTCATAGATACCGCCCAGATGTTCCCTGACCTTGCCGCCTCCGAACTCATAGACCTTCGTCACGAGTCCGTCCAAGAACTCACGGTCGTGGCTGACGATGATGGCGGTACCGTCGAAAGCCTTGATGGCTTCCTTCAGCACATCCTTGGAAGGCATGTCCAGATGGTTAGTGGGCTCATCGAGTATCAGGAGGTTGACGGGTTCCAGCAACAGACGGATCATTGCCAGTCGACTGCGCTCCCCGCCACTGAGTACCTTCACTTTCTTTTCCGAAGCCTCTCCACCAAACATAAAGGCTCCTAAGATATCATTGATGCGCAGGCGGACATCACCCTTCGCCACATAGTCGATGGTCTGGAAGACGGTCAGCAACTCGTCGAGCAGCTGTGCCTGGTTCTGGGCGAAATACCCTATCTGGATATTATGTCCTACTTTCAGATTACCATCAAATGGTATCTCTCCCATGATACACTTCACGAGGGTTGACTTTCCCTCACCGTTCTTTCCCACAAATGCCACTTTCTCTCCCCGCTTGATCGTCAGGTTGACATGAGAGAACACCGTATGGTCACCATACGCTTTCCTGACATCCTCACAAATGACGGGATAGTCACCACTGCGAAGACAGGGCGGGAACTTCAGGTGCATGGCAGCATTGTCCACCTCGTCCACCTCGATAGGTACGATTTTCTCCAGTTGCTTGATTTTCTGCTGTACCTGTACCGCCTTGGTCGCCTGATAGCGGAACCGCTCGATGAACTGACGCATATCAGCGATTTCCTTCTGCTGGTTCTCGTAGGCACGCTGCTGTTGCTCACGCCGCTCTCTGCGAAGTACGACATACTCGTCATACTTCACCTTGTAGTCGACGATGTGTCCACAGGATATCTCCAACGTGCGGTTCGATACGTGATTGATGAACGCACGGTCGTGACTGACCAGTACGACAGCCTTGGCACTCTGCGCCAGGAACTGCTCCAGCCACTGTATGGACTCGATATCCAGGTGGTTGGTGGGCTCGTCCAGCAACAGCACGTCGGGTTTCTGCAACAGGATCTTGGCGAGTTCGATACGCATACGCCAACCACCCGAGAACTCCTTGGTGGGACGGTCGAAGTCAGTACGCTCGAAACCCAGGCCAATGAGGGTACGCTCCATCTCCGCCTCATTGTTTTCCGCTCCCAGCATCATGTAGCGGTCATGCTCCTGGGTGAAGCGCTCCACCAGTGCCAGATAGTCGGCACTCTCATAATCGGTACGCTCCGCCAGCTGCTGGTTCATGCGGTCGATGCGGTCCTTCAACTCACGGGTGGAGGAAAAGGCTTTCTGCGCCTCCTCCCTTACGGTGGTATCATCCTGCAGGTTCATCACCTGCGGCAGATAACCGATAGTCGTATCGTTAGGGATGCTCACCACACCGCTGGTGGGTTGCTGCTTCCCACATAGTATCTTGAGTAGCGTCGACTTCCCTGCTCCGTTCTTACCCACCAGGGCAATACGGTCACGGTCGTTCACCACGAAACTGGCATTGGTGAACAACGGTTTGGCACTGAACTCGACACATAGTCCTTCTACGGAAATCATCTTGCTCTTTATTTGGGTTGCAAAGGTAATGAAAAACAGATAGAATGCAAAATAAATTAATAAATATTAGTTGCCGGAGGGGGACTCTCTCATATTTTTTCCGTACTTTTGTAGCACCAAACATCATGATATGGAACATCTGAAGATATTCACCCAATTGATTGCCAGTGAGCTGCACCTGCAAGAGCATGCCGTAGAGAATACCCTGAAACTGTTGGAAGAAGGGTGTACCATCCCCTTTATCTCCCGCTACCGTAAGGAACGGACGGGTGGTCTTGACGAGGTACAGATTACTGCCATCAGCAACCGGCTGACGGGACTGCAGGAGATAGCGAAACGCAAGGAGACGGTTGTCAAGACCATCACCGAACAAGGAAAGATGACTGCTGAGTTGCAGAAACGCATCAACGACTGCTGGGAGTCCACCACACTGGAGGATATATACCTGCCTTATAAACCCAAACGGCGCACCCGTGCCCAAGTGGCAAGGGAACAGGGACTGGAACCACTTGCCACCTTGCTCATGCTCCAACGGGAGCAGCATCCCGAGACCGCCGCCAAGCGTTTCGTCAAGGGGGATATTACCGACACTGAGCAGGCACTCCAAGGTGCCAAGGACATCATCGCCGAACAGGTCAGCGAGGAGGAAAGAATTCGTAACCAGATACGCAGTGCCTTCCGTCGTGAGGCTTTCATCGTCTCAAAGGTCGTCAAGGCCAAGAAAGACACGGATGAGGCAGCGAAATACTCTGACTATTTCGACTGGGAGGAACCGTTAAAACGCTGTTCGTCCCACCGTCTGCTCGCCATGCGCCGTGGGGAGAGTGAGGGAATCCTGCGGGTCAGCATCACGATTGATGATGACGAGGCGGTCAGTAGACTGCAGCGCAATTATGTGCGTGGCAACGGTGCCTGTCAACGCTTGGTAGCCGAAGCCGTGGAGGACGGCTACAAGCGACTGCTGTGTCCCTCCATCGAGACGGAATTTGCCAACCTCAGCAAGGAGAAAGCTGACGAGGATGCCATCAAGGTATTCACGGAGAACCTGCGACAGTTACTGCTGGGGGCACCATTGGGACAGAAACGGGTGATGGGCATCGACCCGGGTTTCCGTACGGGTTGTAAAGTGGTCTGCCTGGATGCACAGGGCAACCTCCTACACCACGAGGCGATCTTCCCCCACCCTCCCGTCAACCACCGCATGCAGGCTACCGTCCATGTCCGGCAGATGATTGCCGACTACCATATCGAGGCGATAGCTATCGGCAACGGTACGGCAAGTCGTGAGACGAAAGATTTCGTAGTCGACACCCTTAAATCCTACCCTACAACACCTACCCTCCCTAAGATCTTCGTCGTCAGCGAGGATGGTGCCTCCGTCTATTCCGCCTCAGCGACGGCACGTGAGGAATTCCCCGACGAGGATGTCACCGTTCGCGGTGCCGTCAGCATCGGACGGCGGTTGATGGACCCGCTTGCCGAACTGGTGAAGATAGACCCGAAGAGTATCGGTGTGGGACAATATCAGCATGATGTCGACCAGACGAAACTCAAGCACTCGCTCGACCAGACGGTGGAGAGCTGTGTGAACCTCGTGGGTGTCAACCTGAACACGGCATCACAGCACTTGCTGATGTATGTCAGCGGACTGGGTCCCGTCCTTGCCAAGAATATTGTGGATTACCGCAGGGAGAACGGAGCGTTCACCAGTCGGGCACAACTGAAGAAAGTACCACGCCTGGGACCTGCCGCCTTCCAGCAATGTGCGGGTTTCCTACGCATCACAGAGGCAAAGAACCCGCTCGACAACAGTGCCGTCCACCCGGAGAGCTATGCCGTGGTGGAACAGATGGCGAAAGACTGCCATTGCAGTGTTGCCGACCTTATCAGTAATAAGGAAAAACGGTCTCAGATTGATATCCGCCACTATGTGACAGATACCATCGGACTTCCTACCCTCACGGATATCATGAAGGAGTTGGAGAAGCCCGGCCGTGACCCGCGTGAACAGATAGAGGAATTTGAGTTCGACCCCAATGTGCAGACTACAGAAGACTTGCACGAGGAAATGGAACTGCCTGGTATTGTGACGAATATCACCAACTTCGGTGCTTTCGTGGATATCGGTGTCCATCAAGACGGACTGGTGCATATCTCCCAACTTGCCGACAAATACGTCAGTGACCCCACGCAGGTGGTTCGCTTGCACCAGCATGTCAAGGTCCGGGTGTTGGAAGTCGACCTGCGCCGCCACCGCATCTCTCTCAGCATGAAGGGTGTGAGCCAGTAGAGCGATATACCTAACGTATGGTAGGCAGAATAACCGAAAAGCGGTATTGCATACCATCCCGAATCACCATACCTTTGCACTCAGAAACTAAATGAGACAAAAGTATGGTGAATTTTATCTTAGCAGACAACCAAGAACTGACGGCGTATGCCCTCAAGACGCTGATCCGTGAGCATGAGAGTGCGACCCTCCAAAATGTCACGGACAAGGAGCAACTGCTCAGACAGCTGCAGGCTGACGAGAAGAGTATTGTCATCATCGACTATACCTTATTTAATATACAGGACGAGGAGCAGTTGCTGATTATCATTGAGCGGTTCCCCAAAGCATTGTGGATTATGACAAGCGACGACCTGACGGTGTCGTTGATGCGCAAACTGGTCTATACCGTCCGTCATGTGAGTATCGTTTTCAAGGACTCCCCTCTCAAGTTGTTCCATCACGCCATTGAGTATGCGGTGCGTGGCGAGCGCTATCTCTGTCAGCGTGCCGCAGAGGTATTGATCTGTCAGCAGGCTGACGAGGAGTTACATTCGAAAGTTCTGACACACACAGAGATAGAGATCCTGCGCGGGGTAGCACAGGGCAAGACCACCAAGGAGATTGCCTACGAGCGTTACTCCAGTATCCATACGGTGAATACCCATAAGAAGAATATTTTCAGAAAACTACAGGTGAATACCGCCCACGAAGCCGTGAAATACGCTTTCCGTGCCGGACTGGTTGACCCGTCGGAGTTTTATATTTAGTTCAAAGATGATTATTGAGAGATGAAGAAACAGACCATTGCTATTGACACCCCATATGTACGCCCCGATGCCTATGGCTCGCTCGCCGTACCAGTATACCATAACGTTGCCTTTGAGTTTGAGAATGCCCAACTGATGGCGGATGCTTTCTGCAACCGTGTCAAGGCACCCGACTATGCCCGGGTGGAAAACCCTACTGTGACGAACCTCGAACAGAGGGTAAGGCTGCTGACGGACGCAGCCCATGTGACGGCGTTCAACTCGGGGATGGCGGCTATCAGCAACACCCTGCTTGCGGTGAGTGCACAAGGGAAGAATATCGTGACATCCACCCACCTCTTCGGCAATACACTCGCCTTGGTCAGCAACACGCTGTTGCGTTTTGGCGTAAAGCCGCGGTTGCGTGACCTCACCAACCTGCAGGCGGTGGCTGATGCCATCGACGAGAACACCTGCTGTGTGTTCCTGGAGGTGGTCACCAACCCGCAGTTGGAGGTCGCCGACCTTCACGCCCTTGCGGATATCGCCCACCAGCGAGGAGTCCCCTTGATTGCCGACTCTACGGTGATTCCTTTCACGGAGACACATCTGAAAGGACTGGGCGTGGACATCGAAGTGGTGTCCAGCACGAAATATCTCTCGGGAGGCGGTACCTCCCTGGGCGGACTGGTCATCGACTACGGTACCTTCCCGCTTATCAACCAGCGCATCAAGTATGAGTTGCTGTTTAACCTCGGTGCCTATATGACACCCCAGGCTGCCTACCTGCAGACCTTAGGACTGGAGACACTCGATGCCCGCTACCAGCGACAGGCTGCCAACGCCCTCCAGTTGGCGAAGGCTTTGCGGGAGCAGGGCGCGATCCGGCAGGTCAACTACATCGGACTGAAGGACAACCCATACCACGAACTCGCCCAGCGTCAGTTCGGGAAGACGGCAGGGGCGATGCTGACCATCGACTTGAGGAGCAAGGAGGAGTGTTTCCGTTTCCTCAACCGCCTGATACTCATCCACCGTGCTACCAATCTCTTCGACAACCGCACGCTGGCGATTCATCCCGCAAGTACCATCTTCGGACTCTTCCCCGAGGAGCAGTTGAAGAAGATGGATGTGCGGCAGACAACCATCCGCCTGTCAGTAGGACTGGAGGCAGTAGATGATTTATTAGAGGATATCCAACAAGCATTAGGAGATGACTTATAGTTTTGACAAGATAGTAGACCGGCACGGCAGCGGTGACCTGAAACACGGGGTACTGCTGGAACGATACGGACGCAGCGACCTGCTCCCGCTGTGGGTGGCGGATATGGACTTCGAGACGCCGCCGTTTATCACAGAGGCGCTACGGCAACGCCTCGACCACTCTTTGTTCGGCTATACGGTGGTACCCGAGGAACTGTGGGACACCATCATCCGATGGGTTCATGACCATCACCAGTGGGACGTACGACGTGAGTGGCTCACCTATATTCCCGGCATTGTGAAAGGGATTGGGATGGCTGTTAATGTGTTCTCGAAGGAAGGGGATAAGGTGATTATCCAACCTCCTGTCTATCATCCTTTCCGGCTGACCCCACAAGGCAATGGGCGCAAGGTGGTGTATAATCCGTTGAAGCGACTGCCTGACGGGAATTACGACATGGACTTTGAGCAGTTGGAACAGATCACTGACGAACAGTGCAAGATACTGATTCTCAGCAACCCTCACAATCCCGCAGGCATCTGTTGGAAAGAGGAGACGCTCCGGCGGTTAGCTCATTTCTGCTATCAGCACGGCATCCTCGTCCTGTCGGACGAGATACATAGTGACATGGCACTCTTTGACAACCGCCACGTACCCTTTGCCACTGTCAGTGAGGAGGCGGCACAGTGCAGTATCACCTTCGGAGCCCCCTCCAAGACCTTCAATATCGCTGGTATCGTCAGCAGTTATGCCATCGTTCCCAACGATAGTCTGCGTCGTCGTTTCTATACATGGTTGGAGGCGAATGAGCTGAACGACCCTCCCCTGTTCTCCCCTATTGCCACCATCGCCGCCTATCAACAAGGCGAGGCTTGGCGCAAGGAGATGCTTCACTACGTGGAAGGGAACATCCGTTTCGTGGAGGACTATTGCAAGGAACACTTGCCAGGCATTAGACCACTTCGCCCACAAGCATCTTTTTTGGTATGGCTTGACTGCCGTGAGTTGGGATTAAGTCATGAACAACTCATCGACTTGTTCGTCAACAAAGCACACCTCGCATTGAATGACGGAGAGATGTTCGGACCAGGCGGTGAGGGTTTTATGCGGATGAATGTAGGAGCACCCAGAAGTATCCTGCTAAAGGCTTTGCAGCAGTTAGAGACAGCATATACCAAACGTTAGGTATATGAAATGCCACAAGAGTGCGATTGTACGGTACGCTAAAAGCCACTACCTTTGCAGACAAATAATTACACAAAAACATCAAGAATATGGCAAACATCGCCCACAACTTATTTGACTTGCTCGGTAACACTCCGTTACTGGAACTAAGTCGTACAGAGAAGAAAGAACGGTTGAAAGCCCGTATCATCGTGAAATTGGAGTTGTTTAACCCTGCACGAAGCGTGAAGGATCGTGTGGGTTTCGCCATGCTCAATGACGCGGAGCGTCGTGGTCTGATCAATAAAGACACCACGATTATTGAACCCACCAGTGGCAATACGGGTATTGGGCTTGCTTTGGCAAGTGCCATACGTGGCTATCGCCTGATACTCACTATGCCTGAGGCGATGTCGCTGGAACGTCGCAAACTGCTCAAGGCTCTGGGTGCAGAACTGGTACTGACTCCTGCCTATGAGGGAATGGCTGGTGCTATCCGTAAGGCACAGGAGTTAGCCCAAGAGATTGGTAACGCCTATATCCCCCAACAGTTTGAGAACAAAGCAAACGCAGAAATCCATCGCAAGACGACAGCAGAGGAAATATGGCGTGACACCGACGGGAAGGTAGACATTTTGGTAGCAGGCATTGGTACTGGTGGCACCATCACTGGTGTCGGAGAGGTATTGAAGAAGTATAACCCCCATATTCAAGTAATTGCCGTGGAGCCCGACAGTTCTCCCGTATTGAGTGGAGGAAAGCCAGGTCCTCACAAACTGCAAGGTATTGGTGCAGGCTTCGTCCCCAAGGTACTGAACACAACCGTCTACGACGAGATTATCCGTATCAAGGATGAGGAGGCATACGATCGTGGACGACAACTTGCACGTACGGATGGCATTCTGGCTGGCGTGTCATCGGCTGCCGCCGTCGCTGCTGCTATCCGGGTTGCGAAGCGTCCAGAGAACGAGAAAAAGAATATTGTGGTCATTTTACCAGATACCGGTGAGAGGTATCTGAGTACACCTATTTATAATTTCGAATAACGATGAGCGATACTAAGAAACTAAGCCTCATCGCCTTCAGCGGTGATTTCGACAAGTTGACAGCAGTCTTCACCCTTGCTACGGGTGCCGCTGCTGTTGGATACGAGGTTAACATCTTCTTTACTTTCTGGGGGCTGGATGCCATCAAGAAGAAACAGGGACGGGCATTCCTTGGCGCTAACTGGTTGACAAAGATTTTCGGTTTCATGATGGGAGGATTGAAGTCGACCCCCACGAGTCGTTTCAACTTCTGTGGTGCTGGTCCTAAGATATTCCGATATCTGATGCGTAAGAATAATGTGGCAACCTTAGAAGAATTGGTTGAGGCGGCAAAAGTATTGGGTGTCAACTTATATGCTTGCGAGATGGCAATGCACGTGCTGGGATTGAAGAAAGAAGACTTCATCCCTGAAGTCAAGGACGTGCTGGGGGTAGCAACCTTCCTGCAACTCTCAGAGGGAGGACGGACAATGTTTATTTAAAATTGAAGATATGGCAACAAAGACATTAGACATCACGAAGGAACATTGCCCGATGACCTTCGTCAAGACCAAGATCGAACTGGCTAAGTTACAGGCAGGCGACATTCTGGAGGTTCTGCTCTCAGAAGGAGAGCCACTGGACAATGTGCCCCGCAATGCGGTAGATCAAGGCTATGAGGTGCTCTCTGTAGAGCATGTAGAGGGAACAACACATAAAGTAATTATCAAGAAATAAAAAAGACTAAACTATGGCAGATTCAAATCTTCAGCGCAGTGTGACCACTGCCACCGCCAGAAAACTGGCGACCACCACTAAGACTGCCCCTCAGATGGGTAGTATCACTCCAAGACTTCTCCTGAAACTCCTTCCATGGGTTCAGGTCAGTGGCGGTACTTACCGCGTCAACCGCACCAAGGTAGAACTCAAGAAGACGGAGCGTCTGAATATCGAGTACCTGAATGGGGTTCCCTCGTTTACCGCAAAGAGTCTGAAACAAATTCCTTTGTTCTCTGCTTTCGATGATGAGATTGTGACTCGTCTGGCAAGTTCCTTCGAGACTGTCGAGGTATCACTTGGTAACCTCTTTGTCAAAGAAGGCAAAGACAAACAGAAGTTCTTCATCGTTGCAAGTGGGCAGGCGGAGGTCATCAACAAAGGTCCTCATGGAGAGGAGTTGCGTATCGCCCTGCTGGGTGACGGTGAGTTTTTCGGTGAGGCAGACCTTCTGAATGACGCAGCCTCCACAGTCAGCGTCCGTGCTGTCACACCCTCCGTGTTCCTCTCCCTGAAACTCTCCGAATTAGAGAAATTCATCAAGGAGGTTCCAGACTTCCGTCAGACTTTCCAGAAGGCTGTCGACAAGCAGTTACGTCTGAAAGCAACTGTCAATGATCATGGTGAGAAACATATCGACCTCGTCAGCGGTCACGAGGAGGATAATATCATCCCAGAGACCTATATCGACTACGAGGAAAATCCGACGGAATACAGTCTCAACACCTTACAGACTGTAGTACGTGTCCACACTCGTGTGAGCGATCTCTATAATAATCCTTACAACCAACTCGAAGAACAACTGCGCCTCTCTATAGAGAGTATCAAAGAGCGTCAGGAATGGGAACTCATCAACAACAACCAGTTCGGACTGCTTGCCTCCGTCAGTCCTGCCCATCGTATCACGACCCGCTATGGAGCACCGACACCTGATGACCTCGACGAATTGCTGTCATTGGTATGGAAGGAGCCTGCTTTCTTCGTAGCCCATCCTCGTGCGATTGCCGCCTTTGAGCGTGAGTGTACATGGCGTGGAGTACCACCAGTAACTACTGATCTCTTCGGAACGAAAGTCATTCTTTGGCGTGGGGTTCCCTTGATACCTTCTGACAAGGTGGAGGTAGAAGGACAGTTCCTGACAGGTCGTGGTGTGGGAACAACGAAGATCATCCTCGTCCGTACTGGTGAGAAGAACCAAGGTGTGGTTGGTCTGCACCAGAGTGGTATTCCTGGTGAGATTGCCCCGTCGCTCAGTGCCCGTCTGATGGGTCTCGACAAGTTTGGTGTCGCCTCCTATTTGTTGACCAAGTACTTCAGTCTTGCGGCATTGACAGACGATGCCATTGCTGTCCTTGAGAATGTAGAGGTAGGCTATTACCACGACTACCAGCATCGTAATAAAGTAGAGAAATAGATAAAGGAATGATAGAGACATTTAATAATCCCTATTCCGCACAAGACACCTTGGTCTTAGAAACCCTACGGCGTGTGGCTCAGGATTTCTGCCCAGACGAGGTACGTGCTGAACGTCAGGCTATCTTGCCTGACGAGCAGTTGAACCTCAATGCGCTGGAACTGCCCTTCGGGATGGAGCGTCCTGCTGAGGGAGGTGCGACAACATCGCATCCCACCCATGAGGCGTTGCCCGACGACAGTGGGTTCGGCATCGGAATCCCTGAGACCCAGAAGTTGCGCCAATTGCACTATGAGGAAGCCGACACGCTGGACTCCGACCAGATCAAGAAAGACTTCCCCATTCTGCGGCAGAAGGTGAACGGGCATGATCTTGTATGGCTTGACAATGGTGCCACGACACAGAAGCCCAACGTGGTAATTGATAAGATCTCGGATTATTACCGTAACTATAATTCGAATATCCACCGTGGTGCCCACACACTGGCGGCACGTGCCACAGATGCCTACGAAGAGGCACGCCAGAAGATTGCCAACTTCATCAATGCACCATCTTCCGATAATATCGTCTTCGTGCGTGGTACCACAGAGGGCATCAACCTTGTGGCACAGACTTTCGGCAGACAATATCTTGGCGCTGGTGACAACGTCATTGTCTCAGAACTAGACCACCATGCCAACATCGTACCTTGGCAGCGTATCGCTCAAGAGCGGGGCGCAGACTTGTTTGCTATCCCTACCGACAAAAACGGAGACCTCATCCTCTCGGAACTGGAGCGTCTCATCACACCCCGTACACGAGTGGTCTCAGTCGGACATGTCAATAACACATTCGGAACAATCAATGATGTGCAGCGTATCATCGATATCGCTCACTCCCACCAGGTGCCTGTCCTCATTGATGGTGCCCAATCGATTGCCCATACACCTGTCGATGTACAGGCTCTGGGAGCCGATTTCTTCGTATTCTCAGGACATAAGATTTACGGTCCCAATGGTATTGGCGCCGTCTATATCAGTCAGGAGTGGCTCAACAAACTACAGCCCTGGCAAGGCGGTGGTAACATGATCAAGGACGTGACGATAGAGCATACAGAATACAATCAGGCACCGGCACGTTATGAGGCTGGTACGCCTAATGTGGCTGATGCCATCGGACTGGGTGCCGCCCTCGACTACGTGAGCCGTATCGGTATACGCAATATCGAGCATCATGAGCATCAACTCACGGAGTATGCCCGTGAGCAACTGGCGCAGGTACCGGGGTTACACCTTATCGGCAATCCCAAGCATCGTGTCTCTGTCGTCAGTTTCTACCTTGACAATATTCCTGTTCCTGAGGTAGGGACATTGCTTGACAAAGAGGGTATCGCCGTCCGTGCGGGTCACCACTGTGCCCAACCTGCCCTTCGTGCCTTGGGACATGAGATGTCTGTACGACCCACCTTCGCCCTCTATAACACCCGTGAAGATGTCGATAAACTCGTTATCGCCCTACGGAAAATAGTAAACAGCAAGTAAAAATTAAGGTATCAGAGTAAAAATGGCAAAGATCATAGTAAATGGTGAGGCTCAGGAAGTGATACTTCCACTCACCCTGACCGAGTTAATCAAACTGAATGACGTACAGCAGCCAGAAATGGTCAGTGTACAGGTGAATGAGGATTTCGCTGACCGCTCCGAATGGGATGGTATACAGATCAAGGAAGGTGACACTGTCGACTTCTTGTACTTCATGGGAGGAGGGGGTGTTTAGTTCATAGTTTAGAGTTCATAGTTTTGTGTTATGTACGATTTTACTGAAGAGCAGATACAACGTTACTCACGACATATCCTTTTACAGGATGTCGGCGTGGAGGGACAGGAGAAGATCCTCAATGCTAAGGTGCTCGTAGTGGGTGCTGGCGGATTGGGAGCCCCCGTCTCCCTTTATCTTGCGGCAGCAGGTATTGGTCGTATCGGCATTATTGATGCCGATGTGGTCGACCTCTCCAACTTACAACGCCAAGTCATTCATTTTACCAAGGACGTGGGAGTACCTAAAGTAGATAGTGCCAAGGAGAAAATCCTTGCCATCAACCCTGATGTGAAGGTGGATACCTTCCATGAGTTCCTATGGTCTGGCAATGCACTGGATATTATCAAGGAATATGACTTCATCGTTGATGGCACAGACAACTTTCCTGTGAAGTTTCTCATCAACGATGCCTGTGTGATGGCTGGCAAGCCCTTCTCGCATGGAGGCATCCTGCGTTTTAATGGACAGACGTTTACACATCTGCCTGGCACAGCCTGCTACCGCTGTTTCTTCAAAGAGCCGCCACCCCCTGGAGCAGTACCCACCTGTTCACAGGCTGGCGTCTTAGGAGCCATCGCCGGTATGTTAGGGACTATCCAGGCTGCGGAGACCTTGAAATTTTTCACGGGCGTTGGTGAGTTGTTGACTAACCGTCTGCTGACTTTCGATGCCAAGACAATGCTGTTCCGTACCATCCCTGTCAAACAACGTCCTTCGTGTGCCATCTGTGGTGAACACCCAACCATCACGAAGTTGATTGACTATGAACAGGCTGCATGTGACTTAAAACATTAAAACGATGAGAATCAACCAAAATGTCATTGACGAGATGATAGCACAGGCTCAGAAAGATGCCCCCAATGAGACCTGTGGCTATCTCTTGGGTGCTGATGATGTCGTCACAGAAAACTACTGGATGGAGAATATCGACCATTCGTCAGAGCATTTCTCCTTTGCACCTAAGGACCAGTTCGCTGCCTTGAAATACGCACGTTCTAAGGGACTAAGGATTCTTGCCAACTGGCACAGCCATCCCGCTTCTCCCTCACGTCCTTCCCAAGAGGATCTTCGACTTGCCAACGATCCTACCATCCGTTATGCCATCCTCTCATTACATGAGGGCATCCACCTCAACTCCTTTAAGATTCTTAATGGGGAGGTGATCAATAAGGAACAGCATCTGTGATGTCCTGTATCACAAGACCCGCAAGCATAAAACCAAAGATGGCGGTGATATGGGCTAACGTACCATTGATTTGCGCTTTGGAAGAGCACCACTCATGGTTCAACAGCGTAGGATCTCCTGGTCCGTTTTTCGCCTTAGGGCACATACACTGCTCTGTGCCACAGGTAGCATTATGACCTCTGTTCTGTAAGAGTTCATCAGAGAAGACACATTGGAATTTCCGCTTCGGGAAACGTTTCTGTTTCTTGAAGCGGTTTCTTAACGCGCGAGCCAACGGGTCACCCTTCACCTTCCAGAACTCAGCCACTTGGATCTTCGTAGGGTCGAGTTTCAAAGCAGCACCCATGGACGAGAAGAACTTCGCCTTTGTCTGACAGGCGAGTTCGATGAGTAATGCCTTGTCTTTCAGCGAGTCAATGGCATCAATGATATAGTCATATGTCTCTATTTGAAACTCATGAGCAGTCTCTTCCGTGAAAATCTTCTGTAGTGCCACTATCTCCGCACTGGGATTGATCGTCAGCAAACGCTCTTTAAGTGCCTCCACTTTCACCTGTCCTACCGTCTTTGTAGTAGCCATCAGTTGGCGATTGATATTGGTGATGCACACCCGGTCAGAGTCGACAATCGTCAACTGACTAATACCGCTACGTACCAGACTCTCAGCACACCAGGAGCCGACACCACCCACACCAAAGATAATAACACGTCGTTGGGCAATACGTTCTACCGTTTCATTGCCCAACAATAATTCTGTTCGTCTGAATATCGCTTTCATTGGTCATGCAAAATTAATAAGAAATAAGCAATCATCCAAATTATTAATGGTTAAAAACATATAACCTTATAACATGATGTGGCTCAAATGCCCTTGTACAAAGGGATTGAGCCATGTTACATGTTGCTCAAACATGTAACATACATGTAACATACATATAACTTTTGTGTGAGAAGTATGTTATATGTTCAGCAAACATATAACATGCTTTAAAGCCTCTGGTTATCGGGGGTTGCGCCCTGTCATGTTATATGGTTATATGTTTTTGCGATTTTCATTACGATTAACGCATCCATTTGACAAAGATATAGTTTATCATTCGTTCCGATACCTCC
>Ga0256405_10001118_pt1 | contig 77821 bp, 64 predicted proteins | sample RumenRJG_02DNA_FD_189096 | JGI IMG/M metagenome (GOLD analysis project Ga0256405, IMG submission 189096) | Bovine rumen microbial communities from Lethbridge, Alberta, Canada - RJG_02 | ecosystem: Host-associated > Mammals > Digestive system > Stomach > Rumen | place: Canada: Alberta... | reverse complement strand
GCGCTCGTCAGGGCGGGCAAGTGGAATGAGAGTATCGACAAGTACCGTGAAACTGGTGATGCTGCGCTTAAACGAAAGCTGCCTGCTTTTATATTCCAGGCTACATTCGATGATACCACATCGAAAGCTGGTAAGATTGGACCATGGCGCAAGCAGGCTGCTACCAAACTAACGGGACTTGTGGTGATGGATATAGACCATGTGGATAATCCTTTGACTTTGTATCAGGGTTGGATTGAGAAAGGTCTTGACCTGAAAGCTTTAGGAATTGTGCTTATTTACATCACTCCCAGCGGCAAAGGCATTAAAATTGTGTTTAAGGCTCGACTTGATTGGGGAAATCTTATTGACAATCAGCATGCTATGGGGAAGTTGCTCAACGTCGTTGTCGATGAAAGCTGCAAGGACGCTTCAAGGATGAGCTTTATTTGTAAAGAATCTGACATTTTGTATATTGATAAAGAACTGTTTACTTATGAGAATAAAGAATTTGCTGAGAGATATAATGCTCTATACAGAGACGGTCATAGCCAGGCTACGAACCCGCGTGATTTAGGCACCCGCCGTGACAAGGGACAGGGCCCAGTCACATCCTGTGACAGGTACCAGTCCCCAGTCACAGCAAACCAGTCCCCAGTCACACCAGAAAAAACTTTTAAAGGAATAGCGTATGAAGACATTATTGAAGAGTGGTGGAAGATTAATGGAGGAGTTCCGCAGGAAGGTGAGAGGAATGTTAAGCTGTATCAACTGGCAGTTAGCCTACGTGCTATTTGCGATAATAATAAGCAGTTGGTTTATAGCGTACTACCTCGCCTGGGTCTTGATAATCTGGAGGTTGAGCGCATTGTAGAATCCGCTTGTAAGGAGCCGCCAAAAGGCCTTTCGAAAGGCATGCAGGAAGTACTTTCTATACTTAACCCCAAGAAAGCCGAAGCGCCAACTGCCAGCGAGATTGACCAATGGCTTTGGGATTGGGGTGCCCAGATTGAAGCGTTGTTTCCTTATTTCCCATTGTTGCAGGATGCCTGTAAGGGTCTTAAGCGTAATCAGTATCCAGCTGCGCTTGTGGTTAGTGGAGCATTCTCTATGACGCTGATGACGCGTTGCAGATATAGTTTCTACCACCGACCAGAGGAATTGCGACGCTTGAATAGCTCAGCTCTCATCATTGGTGATCCCGCTAGTGGAAAGAGCTTTGCCACACGTCTTTATAAGTTGCTAACTGCGCCAATCCTGGCTGCAGACAGGGTAGGTAAGGATGCTATCAACGCCTATCGCGAGCAGATGAAGACGAAGGGGGCCAACAAGGAGAAGCCTAAGAAACCAAAGGTTACTATACGTATCCACCCTGCGCGTACATCAAACGCTCAGTTTATACAGGATATGGTGAACGCAGTGGAAGAGGTGGATGGCGAACCACTACAGCTGCACATGCTGACCTTCGACACGGAGTTGGATAATACCCTGTCTATTCAGAAAGGTGGAAGTTGGATTGATAAGCAGACGCTTGAGCTTAAGGCTTTTCACAACGAGGAAGACGGACAGTTCTACAGCAATATGGATTCTGTTATTGAGAACTTCATTGTTACCTGGAACTACGTTTATACAGGCACGCCGTTGGCCTTAAAGAACAAGGTGAACGATAGGAACTTTGGTTCTGGTCTGCCAACACGCTTGACTTGTATTCCTCTGCCCGCCACTAACTTCCAGATGCTGACACGCGAAAGCACCGTTGACCTTGAGAGCGACAACCGCATCTCAGAGTGGGCTAAGAAGCTGGATAAAACCAAAGGAATATTGCCTTTCGGTAAGATTGTGGACGAGCTTTTTGACTGGACTGCACGCCGCATGGCTGATGCAGAGGAAAATAACTCTAAGGCAGAAGAAATGCTGCTTAAACGTTGTGCCTACCATGCCATTAACTTCTCGGCTCCATTTATCGTGATGCGCCACTGGGCAGATATGAAGCAGGATGGTGAATACTGGCATGGTGAGTTTGAGACTGACGACATAGACTGGAAGTTAGCAGAGCTTATCGTTAACATGCAGTACGCTTGTCAGCGTCATTACTTCCTCGGCATGGCTGAAAAGTATTTCGATGATCAGCAGCGAGAAATCTCTATTAATTCGCATAGAAACAGCAAGACTATAGAGTCGTTTGATAGACTACCAGATGAGTTTGTGGTAGAAGATGTGATGACCTGCTTCGCACTATCAAATATGGCTGTTGCACGCGTTAGGGTTAATCGTTTGGTTAAGGATGGCCTTGTGGAAAGGGTTGGCGAGTTCTTAGAAGGCGGTAATAACAAAGCTGTGTTTAAGAAGACCGGTAAGGTAATGAGGTAAACATAACATGCATAACATACATAACATTATGGAAATAGTTCAATTAAATGCAAATGCAAAACTCTCCGAGCACTTGGCTTCGCCGAGTGAGGCTGCGCTCGGCCATTCGAACAAGCTCGATGGCTCTCACTTATCGCCTAACTTTACGCTCGGGGAGTTGACAAAGAGCGGGAGTCATCCCGAGGTGTATAACATCCCAAGCCATGAGGCGATAGCAAACCTCACAAACCTCTCAAAATGGTTGGAGGTGTTGCGCGAGCGAGCAGGTACACCCATCCGAATCAATAGTGGCTATCGTAGTCCGCAGTTGAACAAGAGGATAGGGGGCGTGCCTACAAGCAATCACCTTACAGGGTGTGCGGTGGATATACGTGTGAGCGGTATGGAGCAGTTAATACGCTACGCAGCAATTCTGCTTGATTATGCTGATGAAAGCAAGCAGGACTTTGATGAACTGCTAATAGAGAAAAATCGTTATGGCGCGATTTGGCTGCATTTTGCGGTGAGACCAAAGGATAATCGCAGAAAGGTGGCGTTTATCAACGCATGAGATGACAAAGGGAGGGTGGGAGGCTTTTTTTTTTACTATATTAGCAAAAGTATGTTAAACTGTTCTTTTTTCATACAAGATTTTAGTAATTTTGCATTCTGATTAATAGAAAGACCATTAAAAGGCTTTTTAAAAGAAACTGTGATTGTATACAATAACGTGAAAAAGTATTTTTTAGGATTAGTATGTACGGCATTGTTCGTACAGAATGTTGGAGCTCAGGAGAAGATATCGTCTTCGAACTACGCGCGCCTGTACGTGAGTGCGCTGGAGCCGCAATACCAGATATGGATGTGGCACGACATCCCGTATTACGGAGGCGATACGGAAATGCGATTGGGCCGTGTGAGCTATCACGGCGTGGTGTATGACAACGTGCGACTGCGATACGACCTGTATAAGCAGCAACTTGCGGTGGTGGCACCCGAGACGAATGTGGTGTGTCTGCCTGAACAGAAGTATATAGACTGGTTTGATTTGGACGGACACCTGTTTGTACACGACCCTGAGGACAGCACGCGATATGCGGCACTGCTGAGCGACGGAACTCGTAACGGAGTTGCGCTGTATCACACAATAAGGAAGATAAACGGAGGTGATAAGAACTTTGGCAAGACATATTTTGAGAAGACTCTTAGCACCGAAGAGCACTACACGTTAGTGACTCCCGACGGAAAGATGCACCACGTGAAGAGGGCTAAGGATGTGGCTAAGCTATTCCCAGAGCAGAAAAAGCAGATAAGAAGATATGCTGCCAAGAACCGCTTGCGCTTCTCGAAGAAAAGACGTGAGGCAAGCTTGGCGATGCTTGTGGAGGGTGTAGATGGAACGTCAAACCCTGTGGAGCTATGGAGGGCTGAGGAACAGGACTTAGCTAAGCTGCAGCCTGCACAACCCGCACGACAGATAGACGAGAAGAAGCTGATAGCGGGAATACCTGTGCTCGACATCGACACAATATCAACGGCTGGATCATCGAAAACCAAGGTGTATGTGGTGCCTGGAGTGAAGAAGGCCAAGGTGAGCGTGGCCGACGACCAGGAGCTGGCAGAGATTGTGGTTGTGGGCGGCCGACAGAGTGCCGTGAACAACATGATGATGGGCGCAGAGAAGTTCAAGCCACAGATTCTGAAGAACATACCATCGGCATTCGGCGAGTCGGACATCATGAAGATTATGCTTACACTGCCTGGTGTTACATCGGTGGGTGAGGCATCGAGCGGATATAACGTGCGCGGTGGTGCTACCGACCAGAACCTGATACTGTTTAACGGCGGAACGGTGTATAACCCATCGCACCTGTTCGGACTGTTCACATCGTTCAACTCGGATGCAGTTGAGGAAGTGGAGCTCTACAAATCGAGCATACCCGTGGAATACGGAGGCAGAATAAGCAGTGTGCTGAAGGTGGTATCGAAGGAGGCTAACATGCGTAAGCTTACGGGCTCGGCCAGCATCGGAGTGCTGACAAGTAAGCTGAACTTAGAGATACCTATAGTGAAAGACCACGTGTCGCTGTTGCTGAACGGACGTACTACCTACAGCGACTGGATGCTGAAGAACCTGCCTGAGGACAGCGGATACAAGAACGGATCGGCTAACTTCTACGACTTCGGCGGTGTGCTTACATGGAAGCTGAACAGTATGCACCGACTGAAGATCTACGGATACTGGAGTAACGATAAGTTCTCGTTCAGCTCGAACGATAACTACGGATATAAGAACCGCAACATTTCGGCTGAGTGGCGATCGATATTGAACGAGAAGATAACTGCCACTGCATCGGCAGGACTCGACCACTACGACTATTTTAACGAGGAGACAAGCGTGCCATCGATGGCCGCACGACTGAGCTTCGGCATCGACCAGCTGTGGGGGAAGCTGCACTTCCGCCACCGTCTGACTGAGAATCAGGTGATGAACTACGGCCTGTCGGTTCAGCACTACAACGTGCAGGCAGGTACATACGAGCCTGTGGGCGAACGCTCGATGATTATGCTAACCGAGCTGCAGAGGGAGAAGGCACTGGAGAGTGCTGTGTATGTGGACTACGAGCGCTCGATTACCGAAAAGCTGTCGGTATCGGCCGGATTGCGCTACACTATGTTCAACGCTCTTGGTCCTCGCGACGTGAACCACTATCTGCCAGGCGAACTGCCATCGGAAAAGACGCTGATTGAGACAACAAGCGAGACGGGTATCATCAAGACTTACCACGCTCCGGAGTTGCGTCTGTCGGCACGTTACACCATACAGGACGGACTATCGATAAAGGCTGGTTTCAACACCATGCACCAGTTTATACACAAGGTGTCGAACACATCAATCATGTCGCCTACCGACATATGGAAGCTGTCGGACCTGAACATCAAGCCGCAGAACGGCTGGCAGGCTGCCGCTGGTATCTACCACGAGACGCCCGACAAGAAGTATGAGTTCTCGGCTGAGCTCTACTACAAGCACATAGGCGACTATCTGAACTATCGCAGTAGCGCCGTGCTGCTGATGAACCCACACCTTGAGACCGACGTTATTGCCACAAAGGGTAGGGCATACGGTATAGAGCTGCAGGCCAAGAAACCACTTGGAAAGCTGAACGGATGGGTGAGCTACACCTTCTCGCGCTCGCAGCTGAAGCAGGACGACAAGAGGGTGGCAATGCCGCTGAACGACGGAGAGTGGTATCCATCGGAATACGACCGTCCGCACGACGTGAAGGCGGTGCTGAACTACAAGATTACCGAGAGATACAGCTTCTCGAGCAACTTCAACTATGCCACCGGCCGCCCGACAACAGTGCCTGCAGGAAGGTATTACGACTCGCACAACCAGAAGTATATGCCGTACTACACCAACCGCAACACATACCGTATTCCTGATTATATGCGACTGGACCTGGCATTTAACATAGAGCCTACACACAAGCTTACAAGCTTCCTGCATACATCGTTCTCAATAGGCGTCTACAACGCCCTGGCGCGAAAGAATGCCTATAACATATATTATGTAACCGAGAACGGAAAGATTCAGGGATACAAGCTGTCGGTGTTTGGCACTGCCATTCCTTATGTTTCACTTAATATTCGATTCAACTAAGATATGATGAAACTCAAGAAAACGATATATTATGTGCTGTGCCTGATGATGGGCATGAGTACACTGACGGGATGTATTGAGAAATACGAGGCCGACATCCCGACAGACGAAACCGGACTGCTGGTTGTTGAGGGAACGATAACCCCGGGCGAGAACAAGTTTATACTGCAGCGCACTACGGCTTTAGACTCGTATTTTACCTATTATATGGAGGGTAATGCCAGCGTGGTGGTGCGTGGCACTGACGGCTCGGCCTATGAAACCGAGGATGATAACGGCACTTACACCTGCTATATCGACGAACTGAAGCCTGATGTGCAGTATTATCTGCATATAGAGGCCAGCGGCGAGGTATATGAATCAGACCCGCAAACACCACTGCCCACAGAGAAAATTGCCGAGGTGAGGGGCGATCAGAGTACACCAAGGAGCAACATCGACATACTGGTTACGCCTGCTGAGCCTTTTGACAACAGCAAGATTAACTACTACACATGGACATACGAGGAGACATGGGAGGTGCATCCCGACTATAACACCTTTGTGTATTACGATGTTAATAACATGTGTTGCGTAAAAACCAACCACTTGCTGTATCCTGAGCGTGGATGGAAGGATGCACCGAGCTCGTCGATAATGGTTGGCTCGAGCACCAATTACGATGCTCAGCACATACAGCAGCTGAAGATATACGACATAGGCAACGATAGTGAGAAGATGTATTATAGGTATAGTGGTCTGGTACATCAACGTGCCATTTCGAAAGCAGAGTACGAGTATGAGCTGGCGCGCCGACAGGCTGGTTCGGAGATGGGCGGACTCTTTACACCGCAACCATCGGCACTGCCCACAAACATACACTGCCTGACATCGAAGAAACACGTGATAGGCTTTGTGGGATGTGCCCTGAACACAAGCGAATACAGATTCTTCCTTGAGCCACAGAACTACAGCATCTACCGCCCTGCAGAGAAGGACATGCGCAGATGGGTGGAGAACCCAAGCTCGGACGACTGCATAGAGCTGGTGAAGAACGGACTGCACCTGTGCGAGTGGGACGATACCTACATGTCGCCCGAGGGGAAGCCCATTCTGCAAACGGCTTGGGCATACGAGTATCAGCTCGACGTGAGATATAGAGGAGCATATATTGAGGAGCCGGACTTCTGGCATTTAACTGAAAACGTAAGTTATTGATATGAATAACAAGATAATATCGCTGATGGCTGCAATGGTGCTTGGCTTGAGCGCCATGGCTGCAAACATTAAGACCGACCGTGAGTGGTATCTGGCCGGCGAGCAGATGAAAGTGAGCGTAACCGTTTACGATTCGCAGATAGCATATGCTGAGCTGTGTGATGCGAACGGATTGGCGGCAAGCACCATAGTTGGCATTAAAGACGGTGTGGGCACAGGTACTATTGAGCTGCCTGCCAACCTGCACAGTGGATTCTACGCACTGAACGTCTATACCCGCAACAGCAGTGAGGTGTGCAACAAACTTGTGGCTGTGGTGAACACCATGAGCAAGAGTGCCGACGACGACGTGGAGTGGGTGAAGGATGAAAACACTAAGGCTGTGGCCGACGGTGAGTGCAAAATGGTGAATGTGGTAAAGACCGACATACCAGAAAAGGAAGGTCACATGATAAAGGCCCACATAAAGAATACCTACGACGGCAAGACTTACCGACGCAATCAGATTACACCTGCGTTGAGTATAATAGGTATGCAGATACACTATTTTGAGGGTAAGATGATAAACGACACCACTGCCGTTTTCTATGTTCACGGCATTCATGGCAAGCTGCCGCTGGTGCTCTCGGCTGTTACCGATACCGACGTGAGTCTGCCTATTGAGATGGTAAGTCAGTTTGCTGCATTGCTGCCCGAGAAACTGCCACACATGGTGTTCCACTACAACCGTAGTGAGGTGGAGGCACGTTCGCTTGAGATGCAGCGCCACCAGATGGCCATTGCGCCTGTGAAGCACGAACTGCAGATAGGTGTGTTTACCGACGAAGCTACTGAAGAGGCAGTGCCATTGGCCTACAGTCCCATGGTGTTTGGCGCCAATCCTGACCTGACTTATAACCTTGATGAGTATCGCCAGTTCTTTACGATTAGAGAGGTGCTGGTAGAATACGTGGATTGCGTGAGAAAGGTGAAGAATAATGGTCGTACGCAGTTGATTGTGCGTAGAGTTGAGGATCATTACAACCCATCGCTCACTACACTGGTGCTGATTGACGGTATGCCTGTGGTTGACGTAGAACGCCTGCTGAGCTATGATGCACGCCGCATTCACTACATCAACATCTACGGCGGACAGTACACATTCGGAAACGGTGTTTATAACGGTATTCTATCGTTTGTTACGCGATCGGGTCAACTTACCAATTATCCTACTGAGCGTAACATGCAATACTTGATTTACGACTTCCCTAATAAATAAAAATAGGTGCTCGATTTGAGCACCTATTTTACTTTTTTATTTTTTTACTTTTACTTAACCTGGACTACCAGATACTTGCTTGTTGACCAGAAGGCCTGTGGATCGGTGATGCGGAGCACATACTGCTTGTTGGCATCCTGCTGCAGTGTGTAAGCACTGGCTGGGTGAGTGGTAAGCAGTTTGGCTGACTTGCTGTAGAGCTTGATCTCCTTGTCGACACGGATATCGATCTTGGTGAAGTACTCCTTGTTGAAGTTAGCCTGCAGTACCTTTCCGCTCTCCAGAATGTGCTGCTTCTTCAGTTCGTCCTTGGTGCCGTAAGCAAACCAAGCGGTGTTGAGCTGCTTGTCCTGAGCGTTGATGGTCTTTGACTGTGCTTCGTTCTCGTCCTGCAGAGACTGAGCATCCTCCTTAAGAGTATTGATGGCATACTTCAGCTCGCCAATGTGGATATTCTTAAGCTCAAGCTGCTCTACCAGGTCGGTAATCTGCTTATCCTTAGTCTCCATCTGTTCGGTAAGGCTTGCGATAACCTTCTTAAGCTTGTCGCCCTTGATAGAGCTCTCGCGAACCTGCTGCTTCAGCTTATTGATAAGGTCCTTATTCTGCTGCATCATCGACTGGATGAACTGGAAGTTCTCAGCGATACGCTGCTTGGTGTTTGTTCCCTCTCCTGATTTTGCTAAGGTTACACGATTCTGTGCCTCTGTAATCTCGCGGAATCCCTCCTCGATGTCAATCAGAGTAGTCATCATGTCGTTGATCTCGTCATCTTTCTGGGCGATTACCTGGTTAAGAGAGTCACGCTCTGCACGAGCCTGAGCTTCTGCCTTCTTGGCACCCTCATTACAACTTGCCAAAGCTATGGCACACATTGCAAAGATAAATAACTTCTTCATAATTACTTTTGTTTATTGATTTGTTCTTTATTATCGTTTCCTGCCAGGATGATTACAATCTCACCCTTGGGCTCATGTTCCTTGAAGTGGGCGATTACCTCGGCCAATGTGCCGCGAACGCTCTCCTCGTGAATCTTTGATATCTCGCGGCATACGCTTACCTGGCGCTCGGGGCCGTAGGTATCGGCAAACTGCTGCAGAGTCTTTACCACGCGATAGGGTGACTCGTAGAATATCATGGTGCGCTGTTCGTCGCGCAGTGATTCGAGCTTGGTCTGGCGACCTTTCTTCTGAGGCAGGAAGCCCTCGAAGGCAAATCGGTCGCATGGCAAGGCGCTTGATACCAATGCCGGCACAAATGCTGTGGCTCCGGGGAGGCACTGTACCTCGATGCCTGCCCGCACTGCCTCGCGAACCAGGAAGAATCCGGGGTCGCTGATGCCTGGAGTGCCTGCATCGCTGATAAGAGCAACATTCTCGCCTGCCTGAAGGCGGCTGACGATGTTGGCCGAAGTGCCATGTTCGTTAAATTTATGGTGCGACATAAGCTGATTGTGAATCTCATAATGCTTAAGAAGTTTGCTCGATGTACGAGTGTCTTCGGCAAGCACAAGATCCACTTCCTTCAGAATTCGGATGGCACGGAATGTCATGTCTTCCATATTCCCAACTGGAGTCGGTACGATATATAATATACCCATTACGAGGGGCAAATATAGCGCAAATTATCAGAATAGACAAAAAAAACAGCAAAATCTTTGCAATTTTTAAAAGGTATTTGTAATTTTGCACTCATTATGACAGAAAACTTAACAGGTGAGGCACACAGACCTGGTAGAATTGAAGTTGTGTGCGGCTCGATGTTCTCGGGCAAGACTGAGGAGCTCATCAGGCGAATGAGGCGAGCTAAGTTTGCGCGCCAGAAGGTGGAGATTTTCAAGCCCGCCATCGACGTGCGTTACTCTGAGGAGGATGTGGTGAGTCACGACCAGAAGCATATACAGTCTACTCCCATCGACTCGTCGGCAAGCATTCTGTTGCTGGCAAGCGACATCGATGTGGTGGGTATAGACGAAGCCCAGTTCTTTGATATGGGCATAGTAGATGTGTGCAACGAGCTTGCCAACCGCGGTGTGAGAGTGATTGTGGCAGGACTGGATATGGACTTCAAGGGTGTGCCATTCGGTCCGATGCCTGCACTATGCGCAATAGCCGACGATGTGACCAAGGTGCATGCCATCTGCGTGAAGTGCGGTAATCTGGCCTACGTTAGTCATCGTAAGGTGGATAACGACCAGCGGGTGCTGCTGGGCGAGACTACCGAATACGAACCACTGTGCAGAGAGTGTTACCAAAAAGCTATAAAGGAAGAGAATGAAAGAAAAGACAATCACGCTTGACCAATTGGTGCGTTGGGTGGGGGTAGGACTGCTGGTACTTGGCATCCTGCTGTTGGTTAACTATCTGAGTAGTGTGCTGTTGCCATTTTTTGTGGCCTGGCTGTTGGCCTATCTGCTTTACCCTATGGTGAAGTTCGTGCAGTATAAGCTGCATGTGGGTAACAGGGCGCTTAGCATTGTTATCACACTGGTATTTGTGATAGCCCTGCTGGGTGGCGTTATCTACTTGATTATCCCCCCGATGATTGAGCAGTTCGAGAAGTTGGGCAGCTTGGCTACCGACTACATCCAGAAGGAGGCGCACATAAGGGATATACCCGGTGCCATACAAGACTGGATCAATCAGAACAATCGCGAGATTGAGAAATTCTTCAAGAGCTCAACGTTTACCGACAGTATTAAGACGGTACTGCCAGGACTGTTTAATGTGCTGGGACAGACGGCTACGATTATCATTGGTATCGTGGCGTCGCTCATCACCTTATTATATATGTTCTTCATCCTGCTGGATTACGAGTATCTTACTGAGAACTGGATTCGTATATTCCCCAAGAAGAGTCGTCCATTCTGGCAGGGCTTGGGTAAAGATGCCGGACAGGCGCTTAACAACTATGTTCGCGGTCAGGGAACGGTGGCACTCATCATGGGTATACTGTTCTGCATCGGCTTTACTATCATCGACTTCCCCATGGCCATCGGTCTGGGTATTATGATAGGACTGATGGATCTTGTGCCTTATCTGCACACCTTTGCCTTGATACCTACGGTATTGCTGGCTCTGCTGAAGTCGGCTGATACAGGGCAGAACTTCTGGGTGATACTGATTATGGCGCTGGCGGTGTTCATCATCGTACAGCTTATTTGTGATATGATTGTTACTCCTAAGGTTATGGGTAAGGCCATGGGTCTTAACCCCGCCATACTGCTGCTTTCGCTGTCGGTTTGGGGTGCTTTGTTAGGTTTTATCGGACTGATTATCGCACTGCCTCTTACCACACTTTTGATAGCATATTATGAACAATATGTGACAAAAGATAAGGAAATTGAGGCTTTAGGAGAAAATAATTCCGAATAAATTTGGCGGTTTCAAAAAAAGTGCGTACCTTTGCACCCGCTTTTCGTAAGAGAAGCATCCGTCATTCAAAGGTCGATCCGTTAGCTCAGTCGGTAGAGCACAACACTTTTAATGTTGGGGTCTTGGGTTCGAGCCCCAAACGGATCACAGAAAAAAGAGAGACTGTGAGGCCTCTCTTTTTTGTTTTATCCGTTTTGTTCTCTCACCCAAGGGTTCTTTCAGTCGCTTCGCTTTGTGAAAGCGTCTCCTGTGGAGCCGAGCGCGAGCCCCAAACGGATCACAGAAAAAAGAGAGACTGTGAGGCCTCTCTTTTTTTTGTTTATCCAAATCTTAATTCTTAAGTGCTTGAATTTGCTCTGGGGTTAGTCTGCCTGAGTCAATAACTCATGGCGCAATTGCTTTTTATCATGCGGTTTATCAAGTTTTTAAGAATATATTCTTACAAGTTTACTTCGATACTGTTTCCGTTGTAGTCGATTGTGCGCTGGGTGCCATCGGGGAGGGTGATGGTGAACTTGCGATCCAGAATCATGCCCTTATAGCCGCCCTGACGTGCGCTGATAGAGAGGGTGCGGGTGCGATTGTTCCACTTGAAGATGATGTTTGAGTAATATCCCTTCTCGTAGTTATAGTTATCGCCTTCGTCCTCATAGAGTGTAAACTCGCCATCAGCACCAGGATAGACGCGTATCTCCAAATTATCCCATGCCTTCTCGCCAACGTACTGCATCTCTGGGCCCAGAGGCAGTATGCTGCCAGCGCGAACAAACATAGGAACCTTGTCGAGCTGAGTGCTGAGCGTTACATTCTGACCACCCTTGTACAGCTTACCTGTCCAGAAGTCGTACCAGTTGGCACCCTTTGGCAAGTATTTGGTAGCAGTCTTGGTTGCGGCCCAGTCTATACCTCTTACATCTTCCTTCTCACCTCTAACCTCTTTACGGTCCCATCCTGTCATTGCATCTTCTTTGATGATCTTCTCCTCAGTATACTGTGGATCAACGATAGGTGCAGCAAGTATGCTCTGGCCAAACATAAACTCATCGGTCATGTCCCACACTTTCTTGTCGGCAGCAAAGTCGCTGAATAGTGGGCGCATGTAGCTCTGGTTGTTGCTTGTTACCTGCCAGGCTGTACTATATAAATAAGGTATAAGGCGGTAGCGCAGGCGAATCATCTTCTCGATGGCATCGTAAACGGGTTCGCCCTTCTTACCGCGCTCGGCTATGCCGCTCCGCTGGTCGGAGAACTGCCAAATCTCGCGAGGGGCATCGGCACCATGACTGCGGAACACAGGACAGAACAGTCCGTACTGCATCCAGCGAACATAAAGCTCCTGATATTGTGGGTTCTTAGGTGCTGAGTTAGGCCCCTTGGTATTGTAAGAACCGCAGAAGAATCCGCCGATATCGGTATTGAAGTTTGGATTGCCTGTGAGCGAGAAGCTGAGTCCGGCAGGAATCTGCTTGCGCAGCATATCCCACGATGATGCCACATCGCCACTCCACATGTTAGAGCCATAATGCTGCTGACCGGCAAAAGCCGAGCGCGTCATGATGAACACACGCTTTTGGGTGTTGGGTGTTGGGTGTTCGGTGTTGGCTAATTCACGCTGTTTTTCATAAACGCCACGCACGGTTTCGAGTGGGAAAGCATTGCGCAGTGAGCGCCAAGTGCCACCAGTAACAGGATGCTGGTAGTCGCTCTCGCGTGGGTTGAAGAAGTCGGGGTCTGTTGAGTCCATCCACCATGCATCAGTGCCGTAGTCGTAGAGTTTCTTCAGGTATTTCCAATAGATGTCGCGTGCCACTGGGCTGAAGGCATCGTAAACCTTTACGCCCGAAGGATAGTCCATACGTGGAGGCCAGATATGCGAAAGTCCGCTCTGTGGCCAGGTCTCAATGGGCAGCAATAGTCCTTTCTCATCGAGCTCGCGGAACTGCTGGGTCTGTGGACCGAAGCTTGCCCAGATGCTAATCATGAAGTGTGCATGCTTCTGGTGAACATTCTTAATCATCTGTGGGCCGTTAACAAAGTCTTCTGAAAGGAAGTCCATCGCATTCCAAAGGTAGTTAGAGCCCCAATACTGCCAGTCCTGAATGATACCGTCAAGAGGTACTTGCAGCTCACGGTACTTGTCGACTATGCTCTCGGTCTCGGCTGCTGTCTTGTAACGCTCCTTCGACTGCCAGAAGCCGTAAGTCCACAGAGGGAACATAGGCACATCGCCACTGAGGTAGCGCATCTGGGCAATCACGCCATCGGCAGAACCGCCATACATAAAGTAATAGTCGATATAATCGCCAGCCTCGGAAGTAAGCGACATTCCATTGGCATCGTCGTCGAATTGGGTAGGAGAGTAGTTGTCCCAGTAAAGTCCCCAGCCCTTGATGCTCTGAATCACGTTCTGGAAGTCTTCAAGGTTCGACTGCTCCATGCGTTTGTGCTCACCGCGGCGGTTCATCTTGCCGTTCTGGATGGTTCCCAGTCCGTAGATGGCTTCACCTTTGTCGAGAGTGAAAGTCTGGTTCAATGGTGAGAAACCATGCTTCTTCTCGCGCAACAGCACCTTGCCTTTTGCATCAGTAAAAGTGATGCAGCCAGTCTTCTCATCCAGCTTTACGCTCAGTTGGCTACTCGATGTGGTATTGCCCTTACGGGTAAGCTTTACATCTTCGGGCTTGGCGATAATTACCTTACTCTCTGGGGTAACGGCCTGACCTTGGTACTTTACTACATGGACAACAGAAGGTGTAAAGAACTCTATCTTTACACCTTGTGCCCAAATTGCTATTGGTGCCAGCAAGGCAAGAATGGATATTGAAATTCTGTTCATAGTTATTTTATTTTGTTGTATGCAAACTCGTCAACATCTACGTATCCTCCAACTTTCTTGGTAGAGTAATTGAAGATTCCGAACTTCTGACCCATAAAGAATCTGCGCCAGTCGAAGCTCATGCGGTAGTCGCCACCCATCTGTTTCCACTCTTTGCCGTCGAGGCTGTAGAAGAAGTTGGCAATATCTGTACGAGGAATGAAGTTGGCATCGATCTTAAGCCATATCTTGTTCTGCTTAAGCTCTACGCTCTCAACAACTTTCTCTTCTACATTTTCTACTTTCTTTTCTCTGTCGCTAAGCGATACCTTCTGCTCGCTCATCTCAAGGAAAAGCTTCTTGCCCTTCTTCTTGACGGTCAGCACACCTGAGTCGCTGTTGAATGCAGCAAGTCCGGCGCAGTCGCCATCCTTCATTTTGCTAAGGTCCATCATGATGGCACCTGTGCACTTGGGCCCCTCCATACGCTGTGTTAGTGTGTTGGGAGCCAGATAGAGGTTGGGTACTATGCGACTGGTCTTGAGTCGCAGATAACCTGGACGCTCGGTAAGGCTCCAAGCCTTGTCAACAGGGTTGTGGTTCCACTGCCAGTGCAGTCCTAACTTCTCGCTGCCGAAGTCATCTGCCTTTACGATAGATGTCTCAGGCTGTCCACTCTTCAGTGGACGAACGCGGGCAGGAACTTTTCCCTCCTCATCGCCAAGCATTGGCCATCCGTCAATCCAGCGGCAAGGCATAACGGTGAGCACACGTCCTACACCTGCACGATCCTGGAAGATGATGCCATACCAGTCGCCATCCTCAGTATCAACGATGGTTCCCTGAGCCTCATACGAAAAACCTCCAAAGTCGCTCTCAAGAATGGTGGCTTTCTCGTAAGGCCCTTGAATATTGTCGGCACGATAGCATACCTCGCGGCGATGGCGGCCAGGAGCATAAACGTGCGAAATCATCATAAGATAGTACTTGCCATTGTGCTTAATCATGCGTGAACCCTCAAGCAGACCGGTCTCATCAGCTTCGCGCTTGAAGATGTGGCGATGTGTTCCTTCGATAACATCGCTCAGGTCCTGCTTCAGCTCCATCATCTCGCCTGTACCATATATTACGTATACGCGATCGTCATCGTCGAAGAACAAAGAGCAATCGTGGAAGTGGCGCATACGCGACAGAATCTTCCAAGGACCTTCAGCTTTGTCGGCAGTAAAGATATATGTGTCGCCCATAGCTCCCTGCTCGTTTGGAGCCAGCAGAGCGTAGAACTTTCCCTTGTGATACTTGAGCGATGTGGCCCACTGGCCGCGTCCGTAAACGGTACCCTCGGTAGCCGAAAGGTCGTACTTTGGCGAGTCGGTAAGCTTGTCGAATATGTAACCCACGGTCTCCCAGTTCTTCAAGTCCTTTGACTTCATGATGGGTGCTCCAGGCATCAGGTGCATGGTTGTAGATACCAGATAGAAGGTATCGCCCACACGGATGACGTCGGGATCGGGTACATCGGCCCACAGCATTGGGTTCTCAATCATGTTGTCACTAGTGTTCTGTGCCTTCAGTTCTGCTGAGGCACAAAGCATCATTGCGATGCTCAAGTAAGCAATAAGTCTCATATACATATAGTTGAATTAATTCTCAATGTCCCCCTTGTAGTGGAACTCGGTGATTTCTGGCGTTACGCCCATATCCACTTCTTGTGGTGCCACAACCTGCTGGTTAAGTTTCTGCTCGTAGCCCTTATGAACAGGACCAACCTCTAACAGAATATCCTGGTAGAGCACTGTTGGGATGATGATGCCAAAGATACCAACACCAACGCGTGTGCCCTCTGGGTGCATGTTGTTGTAGATGTAAGATGTTGAGTAGAACGTGTGGCGATATGACTCCAGACGGTTGTACTTATTATAAGTCTCCAGTTCATCCTTTGGAATCACGGTTGTATCAGCAGTGGTGAAGATAAAAGTAAGGTTGTGGACATAGTCATCCACTGCATCGCCCTTTATTGCATCGTTCACCTCAATACATTGCATTACGTTATCCAGCATCTCTTCGTTCATGTCGCTCTCCTTAGGGGCTGTGAAGTATGCTAATAACAATCCTACCAGTATGATAACGCCTGCGATGAGGATACGTCCCAGACAGCTGCGGGTGAACTCCTGAGTGACCGACTGGTTGGTCTTGAAATTGGTGTTTTCTGCTTGATACATATTTGATTAGTTTTAGATTTGATTATTGTGTATTAAGTTCATGAACTCCTGGCGTGTCTTGGCCTGATTAAAGGCTCCGCTGAAGTCGCTTGTTGTAGTTATGCTGTTTTGTTTCTCAACGCCACGCATCTGCATACACATATGCTTGGCCTCTATTACCACCATCACTCCAAGTGGGTGCAGTGTCTCCTCAATGCAGTCCTTAATCTGCTGAGTCATGCGCTCCTGTACCTGCAGGCGGTGGGAATATATATCTACTACACGAGCTATCTTAGATAGACCAGTGATGTATCCGTTTGGTATGTATGCCACGTGTGCCTTACCGTAAAAAGGCAGCATGTGGTGTTCGCACAACGAGAAGAAATCGATATCCTTTACTATCACCATCTGGTTATAGTCTTCCTTGAACAGTGCGTCAGTAAGAATCTTGTGGGCGTCCATCTGGTAGCCCTTTGTAAGAGTCTGCATAGCCTTGGCCACACGCATAGGAGTCTTCTGCAGTCCCTCGCGCTCTGGGTCTTCACCCAGTAGCTTGAGCACCTCCTTGTAGTGATCCGCCAGTTCTTCTATTCCTTCGCGATATCGCTCTTTGTCGTATTCCTTTATCTCTATGTTCATTGATATTGTACGGTGATTTTTCCTTTTACGATGATTGCACTCTGGTATCCGTTGTTCTTTACGCGTTCAAGCACTGCGTGTGCCTCCTCGTAAGTACGGTAGTTGCCCATGCGGCAAATCCATCGTGGTGAGTAGAAATGTACGTAAACAGGCACTCCGGGAAACAGACTCTTTATCTCGCTGCCTATACGTTCTGCTTTTACTCGGTCTTTGCGGGTGTTACCACCTGCAAATACCTGCACTCTGTATCCAGCCACCTTTACACCCTTCATAATCTTCTTCTGTATCTCTTCGGGGGCGTCGATGGTGGTAGTGTCGTGATGTTCTACTGCAACAGCCTTTGGTTCTAATTCTTTCTTTTCAGCAGGTTTTTCTGTGGTCTTCTGCTGTGTTTCAGTTGGTTTCTGCTGGGTTGTGGTTGTTTTTGTTCGTGTGGGGGCTGTTACTACTGGTCCGTTAACCAGCTCGTCTATTGCCTTATCCTGTGTAACGGTGATCTTGCCTTCGCCGTTCTTGCTCTGTTGGAGTCGCTGTGTAAACGACGACTGAGCATCGGCCGCACTGATGCAGCCGATGCAAAGCGTCATTATGATGATAAATCGTTTCACTTTCTTACTTGAATGCGTCGATAATACCCTTGAAGTCAGCAGCCTTCAGTGAAGCACCACCAATCAGACCACCATCGATGTCGGGCTTAGCAAACAGCTCAGGAGCGTTGCTAGCCTTGCAGCTACCACCATAGAGGATAGTAGTATCGTCGGCTACAGCCTGACCGTACTTCTCAGCGATGATTGAACGGATGTAAGCGTGAATCTCCTCTGCCTGCTCTGCAGTAGCGGTCTTACCAGTACCGATAGCCCAGATTGGCTCGTAGGCGATAACGATCTTGCGGAAGTCCTCCTCAGAGAGGTTGAATACAGAACCCTCGAGCTCGGCCTTAACTACCTCGTTCTGCTTGCCAGCCTCACGCTCCTCAAGGCTCTCACCGATGCAGAAGATAACCTTCAGATCGTTCTTCTGAGCCAGAAGAACCTTCTCCTTCAGGATCTCTGGAGTCTCCTTGTAGTACTCACGACGCTCTGAGTGACCCAGAATAACGTACTGAGCACCAGTGCTCTTTACCATCTCTGCAGATACCTCACCTGTGAAGGCACCCTTCTCCTTGTCAGCGCAGTTCTCAGCACCCAGACCGATGATGTTCTGGTCGAGGAACTGTGCGATAGATGCGAGGTGGATGAATGGAGTGCAGATAACTACACCACAGTTTGGCTTCTCAGCCTTCAAAGTCTCGTTCAGCTCCTTTGCCAGAGCAATACCGTCCTGGAGATTCATGTTCATCTTCCAGTTTCCTGCAACAATTTTCTTTCTCATAATTCTAAATAAATTAATATGTATAAAAACTCTTTTCTCTTAATTCTTACTCTTTCTCACCCAATTCGTCCAGGCCCATAGCCTGTCGGCAATTGTGAGTATCAGCAGCGGCAGCACAAACCACGTCAGCACCCATAGTATCTTTGTGGTAACTGTCTCTGTGGGCAGTTGTCCCAGCTCGCTGTCTTCAAGCTTCTCGCTCAGTTCCTCCTCTTCGGGCAGGTTGTTGTGGCTCCACTTGCGTATCACCTTTCCGTCCTTCATCAGTACCAAGCCTGGGTTTGAACGTACTATCGTCTTCAGCGTTATGTCGTCTGTAAGACAGAAGGGGTATTCTGCACCTGTAAGATCGCGCCATTTCTCGATGGCCTTCTCGCCACTCGCTGTCAGACAGTAGAAGGGATATCCGTTGTCCAGACTATATTCGTACATCTGGTTTATCTCATCCAATCGCGAGTCATCAGCCTGTTCTAGATGTGGGGCTATTAATAAGAATGTGTAGCCCTTTTCTGCCAGAATCTGCTCGGTAATATCCTCACCATCCTCTACCTGCTCTATAAACAGCTCCTGGTATGGCGATTCCTCACCTTCCATCATCTTTGTCCATCCCTCGCGAATGTCGGCTCCGATGTGGTATGGGCGGAAGTCGAACTGGGGTAGGGTGTAAAGACTCTTTGCTGATATGAACAGCAGAATGAACACCAGCGAATAGTTCATCACAATCCATTGGTTTGTTCTGCTTATCAGGCGTGGCATATCAAGTGGCCACTTCCACACCACGATAGCTGCACAGAGCAGTATCACGTTCTTGCCAAAGGTCTGCCAGTTGGTCAGCACCAGTGCATCGCCAAAGCATCCGCAATCGCTTATTGGGTCGGATATGGCAAGCCATAGTGTCAGCGGTGTCATAACCGCCATTACCAGCAGTACCAGCTTCGATACTATGCGTCGCCTTATGGCGAACAGCAGACAGATTCCCAGAATGAACTCTGTCGCTGCCAATAGTACCGATGATGCCAGAGTGGTGAAGTCGGGCACCATCTTAGCTATGCCCCAGGCTGTAAGGTAGTCGTGTATCTTGTACTGTGTGCCAAGTGGATCAACGGCCTTGACAAATCCTGAAAAGATAAATGTCAGTGCCAGCACCAGGCGACAGATGTTTACAGCAACTTTCCTCACTTTCTCACTCTTCTGTAAGTTTAATTACTCCAAAGACCGCGTAGTTGATAATATCCATATAGTTGGCATCGATACCCTCGCTCACGAGTGTCTCACCCTGCAAGTTCTCGATTTCCTTTATACGTTCAATTTTTGTCAGAATCAGGTCGGTATAGCTACTTACCCTCATTCCGCGCCACGCCTCATCGTAGTCGTGGTTTTTACGCTTCATCAGCTCCAGTGCCTCTTTTGCATGCTTGTCGTAAAGAACCATTGCCTCTTCGTTGGTTATATCAACGGTGTCGGCGAATCCCTTGCTAAGCTGTATCAGTCCTACTATTCCGTAGTTTATCAGTGCCACGAATTCAGGACGTATACCTTCGCCTACCAGCGATTCCTTCTTAATCTCCAGGCTGCGAATGCGCTTGGCTTTGATGAACAACTGGTCGGTAAGTGCTGATGGTCGCAGAATGCGCCAAGAGGCTTTATAATCATGAAGCTTCTTCTCAAACAGTGCTCTGCACTCTGCCAGAGCCTGCTCAAACTGAGCGTTTGTCTTATCAAATTGAGTCATATCGGCTGCAAAATTACAAAAAAATAGCGAAACTTGCTATTCATTTTTCATTTTTTTGTGGATATAACGTATTTTAAGCCCTAAGGCTTCGTACTGCGTACGTATTGAATCGCGCTTAACACGGAGTTTGGTAAGTGCTGTCAACTCCTCTTCGGTTGCTTTCAGCGCTTTCTTATGTTCCTCAACCTGCTGCGTCATAGCCTCCAGCTCTTTGTTGGCTATCAACAGCAGGCTGTCGGTCTTCCATAACTCAGTTTCAGCTTTTTTCAGTTCTGTTTGCTGATGCTCCACAAGAGCGGCCTTGCGGCGATTAATCTCCTTTCGGGTCTTAGTCTCGCCGCAAGCCGTTAATAATAGTATTGCCAATAAAGGCAGTATGATCTTTCTCAAAGTTTAATATTTTTTAATATTTACTCTTCGCCAAGTTTCTTTCCGCTCATCAGCAGTTCTACCAGCGGACGATCCTTATAGGTGTGACGCTGCTGATCCCAGAATCCGAAGTCGGCATCATAGCACCATGTGGTCCATGCGATATTGAACTCGTCGAACACTGTCAGCATGTCGCGATACCAGTTGTAAGCCAACTCACGGTCTACTGGCTCGTAAACACCCCACTCACCGCAGAACAACTGCAGGTCGTACTTCTTGGCAGCCTCGATGGCATCCTTGAACTGCTCACGAATCTTGTTGATATCCCAAACCTCTTCGGTATACTGCTTCAGCTCAGGCTTGATGGCGTCAGGAGCAGCATCGTAGTCCTCCTTTGATACCAATACTCCAGGATAGTGTACCTTGCCCTTGTATGCAGCACACAGTGGCGACCACCATGCTCCGTAGTGGGTAAGAATCATTGGGTTGTAGTAGTGGAAGCTCAGAATGATGTTCTTGTCGCCCTCGGGAACCTTCAGGTACTTGATAGTCTGGTGTCCCTGCCACAGGTTACTGCCTATTACCAGTGTACGCTGAGGCTCCAACTCTCTCAGTGCCTTGTGTACCTTGGCAATCAGCTGGTTCCACTGCTCGTGCTCCTCAGCCACAGGCTCGTTCATAAACTCATATGCCACCCAGTCGTTGCTGCGGTCCTTCAGGAAATCCGACAGCTGGCGCCACAGGTTAATCAGGTCTTCCTGAGCCTTTTCGGATGTAAACAAGGTGTTGGCAGCCTTGCCGCCCTCGTTTACTGCGTTAAAGTAGTGGCTGCGGATTATGTGAAGGTCGACAATGGCGCGAAGGTTGTGCTTGCGGCTCCAGTCGAGTGCGTTCTTCAGCAGATCCCAAGCCTCAGGCAGCTTTGTGCCTTTCTCGTCCCAGAACTGCTCCTCGTCGATAGGGATACGTACAAAGTCAAAGCCCAGCTGCTCCAGACGTGCAAAGTCGTCCTCCTGGATGTGCAGTCTTCTTGCCTCACCTCTCTGCTCGCTCTGAGAGAGCCAGTGGCTGATGTTGGTACCACGCTTGATGCGGAAGTCGTTAACTCCGTTTTCAGCCTTCTCCTGGTTCTGTGCCTTGTTTGCACACGATGTTGTTCCTACTAGCAGAGCCGCAATCATCACGGCCATTGCAAAAATGTTTTTTCTCATACCTTTTTTTGTTTATTAGTTATTCGTTAATCACTATCAAACTCGTCCAAACGATTCTCCCACAGGTACTTCTTCGTTTCCCTTGCTGCTACACCACTAAGTAGTAACAGCGCTATAAGGTTTGGTATCGCCATCAGCGCATTCATGCAGTCGGCAATATTCCAGATAATGTCAAGATTGATAATCGAACCGAAGAAGAGCGACACTATAAAAAGAATGCGATAGAATCGGTTGGCTTTTCTGCCTTCCAGATAGTTTACTGCACTCTCGCCATAGTAGCTCCAGCCAATGATGGTGCTGAATGCAAACGTAAGAATACCGAATGCTAACAGGGGTGCACCTACATATGGAATCTTTGAGAAGGCTACCTTGGTAAGGACTGCACCATCGGCGTAAGTGATGTCGGGGTAGGCTAAGATACTGCTTACCAATACTAAACCTGTAAGTGCGCAGATAACTACAGTGTCCCAGAAGGTAGCTGTGCTCGAAACCAAGGCCTGACGCACTGGGTTGCGTGTCTGGGCGGCGGCTGCTACAATAGGGGCACTACCCAGTCCGCTTTCGTTACTGAACAAACCACGAGCGATACCATAGCGGGCGGCCATCATAACTGTGGCACCAACAAGACCTCCTCCAGCTGCCGATGGGTTGAATGCCGATTCTGCTATCAGCTGTATGGCAGGCCACACAAAACTGCAGTTTATACACAGTATCACTATGCATCCCAATACGTATAGTCCGGCCATAAACGGTACCAGTATGGTACACACTTTTGCTATCATCTTTACTCCTCCAAGTATAACAAGGGCTGATAGCAGACATACTATCATACCTATTATCCATGGGCTTATGCCGAATGTCTCTTGGGCAAGTAGTGCTATCGAGTTAGCCTGCACTGTGCAGCCTATTCCGAATGATGCCAACGCAGTGAATATAGCAAAGAGTATTCCCAGCCATCGCATGTTCAGTCCGCGCTCCAGCACATACATCGGTCCTCCGTATGTGCATCCGTCGTCACCTTTTACGCGATACTTGACAGCCAGAAGTCCCTCTGCATATTTCGTCGACATTCCGAAAACACCTGTAAGCCAGCACCACAGTACAGCTCCGGGACCGCCAAGTGCCACAGCTGTTGCCACTCCCACTATGTTTCCTGTTCCTATTGTCGCAGCCAGTGCGGTGGCAAGTGCTCCAAACTGGCTAACGTCACCATCGGCCTTATCGTCTTTCTTTATCGACAGGCGTATGCCGGTCAGCAACTTACGCTGTGGAACACATAGTCTTATAGTAAGGAATAGGTGCGTGCCAAGTAGTAATATAATCGTTGGCCATCCCCAAAGGTATGTGCTCAGGAGTGAGAAAAAGTCGCTTATTGGTTCCATTTTTGCTATAATTATGCCTCTTTGCGGTGCAAAAATACAAAAAAAGTTTCAAAAACATTACGTTTTATAAAAAAATGTCTTATCTTTGCCGCGGTAAATCATAAACGTGACCAATAAATAAAATGAAAAAAACTATCTTAACTATATCCGCCCTAATGTTGGCGTGTCTGGCTTTCTACGGTTGGAAGCCATTACTTGAGCAGCCCTCAAGTCCACAGATGCAGTCGTATTTCCAAGAGTCGGAAGTCCTTGGCACAATGCCTGCTGACAGTGCAAGTCGTTTCATCGTCGACTTTATGGGATATACTATGCTCAATCCCCGCGCAAAGCTCGATCCGCTCTATCCCGAAATCGAGTCAAATATCTATAATTACTCCGTGTCGCACTAGTTGCATTGTGTTGCGTTTATGCGTAATAGGCGCAAAATAATGTTTATTAATCCTTAATTAGTTGGTGGAATGGAATATTTTCTGTATCTTTGCACCCATAAATGAGAAAAATTGAGGATGAAACTATATAGCGACGGGGAGTTAGCAGAGATACTAAATCAGGAAATATTTCACCAAATAAGTGAGGCCGCAGACAGTCTGGGGCTGGAGTGCTATGTTGTAGGGGGATACGTTCGGGATATATTCCTGGAACGCCCATCGAACGACATAGATGTTGTAGTTGTAGGTAGCGGAATTAAGGTGGCCGAGGAACTGAAACGTTTGGTGGGAAAGAAGGCTCACCTGTCTGTGTTTAAGAACTTCGGTACTGCACAGGTAAAATTCCGCCAGAAAGGCGTGGAATACGAAGTGGAGTTTGTTGGAGCCCGGAAAGAGAGCTACAGTCACGACTCGCGCAAACCTATAGTAGAGAATGGAACATTGGAGGACGACCAGAATCGTCGTGACTTTACCATCAACGCCATGGCAATATGTCTGAACAAAGCACGATTCGGTGAGCTGGTGGATCCGTTTAACGGGTTGGCTGACCTTGAGGATGGTATAATTGCCACACCGCTGGAGCCTGGTATTACCTTTAGCGACGACCCTCTGCGCATGATGCGATGCATACGCTTTGCCACACAGCTTAACTTTGAGATAGAACAAGAGACGTTTGAGGCACTGCAGCGCATGGCCGACCGTATAAAAATTGTGAGCGGCGAGCGTATAAAGGACGAGCTGAACAAGATTATTATGGCTCCGCACCCAAGCATTGGTTTTGAATACCTGCAACGCAGCGGACTGCTGCAGATAATACTGCCTGAGCTTTCCGCACTCGACATTGTAGAGGAGAAGAATGGCCGTAAGCATAAGAATAATTTCTATCATACATTGGAGGTGCTGGAGAATGTATGTCTGCATTCTGACAACCTTTGGTTGAGATGGGCGGCGATACTGCATGACGTAGGTAAGACTAAGTCGAAACGTTGGGACGGTAACATTGGCTGGACATTCCATAACCACAATCTGATAGGAGCCAAGATGGTACCTCAGATATTCCGCAGGCTGATGCTGCCTATGGACATGAAGATGAAGTATGTGCAGAAACTGGTGGAGATGCATATGCGCCCCATTGTAATAGCTGATGACATAGTGACCGACTCAGCCGTGCGCAGACTGCTGAATGATGCGGGTGAGGATATTGGAGACCTGATGGTGCTATGTGAGGCTGACATAACATCGAAGAATGAGGTACGTAAGAAAATGTTTCTCGAGAATTTCCGTATGGTGCGTGAAAAACTTACGGACCTGAAGGAAAAGGACTACAAGCGACTGCTGCAGCCTGTGATTGACGGAAACGAGATTATGGAGATGTTCAACCTCAAACCGAGTCGCGAAGTTGGTACACTTAAGCAGTATCTTAAGGATGCTGTATTAGATAATAAGGTAGAGAACGAGCGTGAACCGCTGATGGCTCTGCTCATGGACAAGGCAAAACAAATGAAGCTGATATAATCATGAAAAGACTACTAACTATTATCGGAATTATGATGGCTCTGAACGTATGGGCTAATCCAGTGGATGACCTGTTGGAGCGTGTAGATAAAGGCGCTTCAAAGAAGTTTAAAACCGAGTTGGTTAAGAGCGAGAAAGACTTTTTTGAACTCGACCAACAGGGACGGAAGGTGGTGATTCGTGGTAATACCTGGGTGAACATCGCCTCGGGACTGAACTGGTATCTGAAGTACTATGCTGGGGTACACCTGAGCTGGAACCAGATGCAGGCCAAGCTGCCCGCCGTGATGCCAACGGTGCAGAAGACGGAACGCCATGAGACTGACCTGACACTGCGCTACGATTTTAACTACTGCACATTCAGCTACTCGATGGCGTTCTGGGACTGGAACCGCTGGGAGAAGGAGATTGACTGGATGGCGCTGCACGGCATCAATCTGCCATTGGCCATTGTGGGCGAAGAGTGCGTGTGGCGAAACATGCTGCTGAAGCTGGGATACAGCGAGAAAGAGGTGGGCGAGTTTATTGCCGGACCTGCTTTCCTGGCATGGTGGGAGATGAATAACCTTGAAGGATGGGGTGGACCGCTGCCCACATCGTGGTACGCCCGACAGGAGAAACTGCAGAAACAGATTCTGACCCGTATGAAACAGTTGGGCATGCACCCTGTGCTGCCAGGCTACTGTGGAATGGTACCCCACGATGCAAAAGAGAAGTTGGGCTTGAATGTGGCCGATGCAGGCTTGTGGAACGGATTCCAGCGCCCTGCAAACCTGTTGCCTACTGATAACAGATTCAGTGAGATTGCTACCTTATATTATCAAGAGCTGACCAAACTGTTTGGTAAGGCTGATTACTACTCGATGGACCCCTTCCACGAGAGTAACGATGATGCTTCGATAGACTATGCCAAGGCTGGAGAGGCTATGATGCAGGCTATGAAGAAGGTGAACCCAAAGGCAGTGTGGGTGATTCAGGGATGGACAGAAAACCCACGACCACAGATGGTGGACGGCATGAAGACGGGCGACCTGCTGGTGCTCGACCTGTTCTCAGAATGCCGCCCTATGTTCGGCATCCCAAGCATCTGGAAGCGCGAAGAGGGATACAAGCAGCACGAGTGGCTGTTCTGTATGCTTGAGAACTTTGGTGCCAATGTAGGCCTCCACGGTCGTATGGATCAGTTGCTTTGCAATTTTTATTCTTCTAAGAAAAATTGCAAAGGTATCGGCTTTACCATGGAGGGAAGTGAGAACAACCCCGTGATGTTTGAGCTGATGAGTGAACTGCCCTGGCGCCCTGAGAAGTTTACCAAGGAGGCGTGGATAAAAGATTATGTGAAGGCACGCTATGGCGTGGCAGATGCTGTCATCGAAAAGGCTTGGCAGATACTGGTGGCCTCTATTTACAACTGTCCTGCAGGCAACAATCAGCAGGGCCCTCACGAGAGCATCTTCTGCGGGCGCCCAACGCTTAACAACTTCCAGGCATCAAGCTGGTCGAAGATGAAGAACTACTATGACCCATCAGCAACCCTTGAGGCTGCACGCCTGATGAACAGTGTGGCTGGGAAATATCGTGGCAATAATAATTTTGAATACGACTTGGTGGATATCACCCGTCAGGCTTTGGCCGATCAGGCTCGCAAGCAGTATCAGCATACCATTGCCGATTACAAGAGCTTTGACAGAAAGGGGTTTGATAAGGATGCCAAGCGCTTCCTGGATATGTTGCTGATGCAGGACAAACTGTTGGGTACACGCACTGAGTTCCGTGTGGGACACTGGACTCAGGACGCTGTGAATGCAGGCAACAATGCTGCAGAAAAGAAACTGTATGAGTGGAACGCCCGCGTACAGATAACCACCTGGGGTAATCGCTACTGCGCTGACACCGGTGGTCTGCGCGACTATGCCCATAAGGAGTGGCAAGGTCTGCTAAAAGACTTCTACTATGTGCGCTGGAAGGCTTATTTCGATGCTTTGGCAGCACAGATGAAGGCGCAGACAGGTACACAGCCAGAACTGCTGGGTGGTGGTCCGAATGCTACAAAGACAGCTGCTGAGCTGTTTGCTCTGGCTCTGCCACAGGAGGTAAAGCTTGATTACTATGCGATGGAAGAGCCTTGGACGCTCGACCAAAAGCCATACTCAGCCGCTCCCGAAGGCTCGCCTGTAGACGTAGCCAGAAAAGTGATCGAGTTGATAAAATAAATCCGTATAATCCGTAAAATCCGTAGGCAAAAATATGGCAAGTAACAGTCAACGTCTATTGTCGCTCGATATCCTGCGCGGAATTACAGTAGCAGGAATGATACTGGTGAACAACGGTTGGGGAGAGTCGTTCGAGATGCTGGGACACTCTGAGTGGAACGGTATGACACCATGCGACCTTGTGTTCCCCTTCTTCCTGTTTATTATGGGTATCTCGTGTTATCTGTCGTTGGTGAAGTCGGAGTTTAAACCCACTCCGCAGGTTATCCGACGCATTGTTAAGCGCACTGTGCTGTTGTTTGCCATCGGACTGTTTATCAACTGGTTCGATCATGCGATTGAGGGCGACTTGCTGTGCTTCGGACATCTGCGCATTTGGGCTGTGATGCAGCGCATCGCACTCTGCTATGGCATCGTGTCGCTGTTTGCCTTGTTCTGCAATCACAAGTACACCCTGCACACCATTGCAGCACTGCTGGTGGTTTACACGGCTATATTAGTGCTAGGCAACGGCTATTCCGAGAATGCCAGCGAGAACATTCTGGCTCAGGTTGACTTGAAACTCTTTGGCTACGACCATCTGTATCATAAGAGTGCTGTTGACCCTGAGGGACTGGTAGGCACCATCTCGAGTGTGGCTCATGTGCTGCTGGGATTCTACTGTGGTATGCTGATACGTAAGCGTGAGACGATAGAGCAGAAGATCATCGCCCTGTTTGTGGTGGGTGCGATAGGCGTGATAGGCGGTTATCTGCTGAGCTACGGCCTGCCTCTGAACAAGCGCATCTGGAGCCCCAGCTACGTGCTGATGACTTGTGGTCTGGCATCGCTTTTGCAGGCCTTGCTGATGTATATTATCGATATACAGCAGAAAAGCGGTTGGACCACCTTCTTCCACGTGTTTGGCGTGAACGCACTGGCGCTGTATGTATCGAGTGAGCTGCTGGCTATTTTGTTAAATAATATCGGGGTTTCTACGGTGGTGTATAACGCCATACATTCCGTGATTCCTGTACTCAAGTGGACATCGCTGGCCTATGCCGTTTATTTCGTATTGCTGAACTTTGCGATAGGCTATATGCTTTACAGAAAGAAAATCTATATCAAGCTGTAGATATATTTGTATTATTAATTTAATTCTTAAAAAACTGTTATGAAAAAGTTTTTGATGATTGTTAGCGTGATGATGTTCAGTATGACATCTTTCGCTCAGGTAGGTAAGACAACTTTTGGTGCACACTTCGACTACATGGTTGATTCGCCTAATAATGCCGGTCTTGGTGCTAATGTGGGCTATGAGTTCATGAATAATGTTCGTGGTGTAGGCCAGTTCGATTATTTCTTTAAGAAGGATGGTGTGAGTGCTTGGAATGTGAACGCCAATGTAGAGTATCTGTTCCGTATTCCTAACAGCACTGTTATTCTCTATCCTCTGGCTGGTCTGAATGTATTGGGATGGACTGGTGATACCAGCGATTCAAAGCTTGGTCTGAACATCGGTGCTGGTATTGAGGTGCCCCTCAACAGCAACCTCGGTTTCAAGGTTGAGTACAACTACAAAACCCAGTACGATGGTAAGAGTACATTGAACATCGGTCTTATTTTTCCCTTGTAAACAATAAACTTTGTTAAAAAAACATCGTTTGGGATATATCTTTAGATATATTTTTAGTATCTTTGCACCCCGAAAACTACACGCAACTCGAAAAGTTTTCGGGGTGCGTTTTTTAACGAAATAAATTAGATACAAATAGTTAGTATGATGAAAAGTAAGTTTTTGGTTATGGCTGCAGCGTCAATGATTTTGGCGTCGTGTGGCGGTGGTGGTGGTCGCCCAACCTTTGGCGACAACGAGTATCCTGTAGTAACAGTTGGTACTCAGAGTTCAACAACTCAAACCACTTATCCTGCTACTATCAAGGGTGTGCAGGATGTGCAGATTAGTCCTAAGGTGGCTGGTTTTATCACACAGATTAATGTAAAAGAGGGCCAGACAGTAAGTGCCGGTCAGGTTTTGTTTGTTATTGATAACGTTACTTATCAGGCACAGGTGCGTCAGGCTCAGGCAAGCGTAAATACAGCAAAGGCAAGTGTAAACACCGCAAAACTGAGCTTTGAGAATTCACAGAAGTTACATGAGAGTGGTGTGATTGGTGACTTTGAGTTGCAGAGTGCCACAAACGCTTACGAGCAGGCTAAGGCTGGTCTGGCTCAGGCAGAGGCTTCGCTGTCTTCGGCCAAGGAGATGCTGAGCTACTGCTACGTGAAGAGCCCAGCAGCTGGTGTGGTAGGCACACTGCCATATAAGGTAGGTGCACTGGTAAGCACAGGCAATGTGCTGACAACCGTATCAAACAACTCGTCGATGGAGGTTTACTTCTCAGTAACAGAGAAGGACGCACTCGAGATGAGCAAGGATGCAGGTGGTCAGAAGGGTGCTATCGAGAAGTTCCCAGCTGTGAAGCTGCGCCTGGCTGATGGTAGCATGTACGACCTCGAGGGTACAGTAACCAAGATGAGTGGTGTTATCGATGCTGCTACTGGTAGCGTACAGCTCATCGCCCTGTTCCAGAATCCACAGCGTGTACTGAAGAGTGGTGGTTCTGGTGCTATCGTTATTCCTCACAACTCTTCATCTGCTATCATCATCCCACAGTCGGCTGTATTAGAGGTACAGAACAAGAAGTTTGTTTACCTGCTGGGTGCCGATAACAAGGTTAAGTACAGCGAGATTACCGTTGCTCCACAGAATGATGGTATGAACTATATTGTTACTGGCGGTTTGAAGACTGGCGACAAGTATGTTACTAATGGTATCACCAAACTGAGCGATGGTATGGAGATTGTGCCCATCACTCCTGAGCGCTATACACAGAAGATCGAGGAGCAGGCCAAAGCTATGACTGCTGGTGACATCGTTGGATCGATGAAGAAATAGTGAATAGTGAATAGTGAAAAGTGAATAGTTAGATTATGACATTTACGAATTTTATTAAACGCCCGGTATTGTCTACGGTGATTTCTATCCTCATCGTACTGCTGGGTTTTATCGGACTGGTCTCGCTTCCTATCGAGCAGTATCCGAATATTGCGCCGCCTACCGTGGTGGTCTATACCAGCTATCCGGGTGCTGATGCCGAGACTGTGAAGAATTCCGTCATCGTGCCCCTTGAGGAGAGCATCAACGGTGTGGAGGGAATGGACTATATCTCCTCGTCGGCCTCTTCGGGATCGGCTCAGATCTCCGTGCTCTTCCGCCAGGGCATGAATGCCGATATGTGTGCCGTCAACGTGCAGAACCGCGTGCAGCAGGCTCAGGCTTTGCTGCCTGCCGAAGTTACGCGTATCGGTGTGACGGTAATGAAGCGTCAGACCTCTCAGGTGCTGATGTTCACCCTGACCTCCGACGGCCGCTATGACGATGAGTTCCTCACGAACTACAATAACATTAATATTATCCCGGCCATCAAGCGTATCCAGGGTGTGGGCGACGTGCAGTCGCCTGGTCTGAAGACCTACTCCATGCGTATCTGGCTGAAGCCAGACGTGATGAAGCAGTACGGCCTGATGCCCTCGGATATCTCCGGCGTGCTCGCCGAGCAGAACATCGAGGCTGCCCCTGGTTCGTTCGGACAGGAGTCGAATGTTGCCTATGAGTATGCCATGCGCTATACGGGCCGACTGAAGACGGCCGAGGAGTTCGGCAATATCATCATTCAGAGCAAGAACGATGGTACCACCCTGAAGCTGAAGGATGTGGCCAAGATTGAACTTGGCGGACAGCAGTACTCCGTGTCGATGAAGAACAACAACATCCCCTCCGTGATGGGTATGGTGCAGCAGATTGCCGGATCCAACGCCAACGAGATTGCCAAGCAGGTGAAGGCCGAGCTCGAGGAGCAGGCCAAGCTCTTCCCGCCGGGCATGACGTATAAAATAAACTACGACGTGACGGAGTTCCTTTATGCCTCTATCGAGGAGGTGGTGTTCACGCTGTTCTTCACCCTTTTCCTGGTGTTCATCGTGATTTACGTGTTCCTGCAGGACTGGCGCTCCACGCTCATCCCGTTGATCGCCGTGCCTGTGTCACTCGTGGGTACGTTCTTCTTCCTCAGCGTGATGGGCTTCTCCATCAACCTGCTGACGCTGTCGGCCCTGCTGCTGGCCATTGCCATCGTGGTCGATGATGCCATCGTGGTGGTCGAGGCTGTGCATGCCAAGTTGGATCAGGGCTATAAGTCGCCGCTGACGGCCTCTATCGATGCCATGAACGAGATTTCGGGTGCCATCATCTCTATCACCCTGGTGATGGCTGCCGTGTTCGTGCCGGTATCGTTCATCGGCGGCACTTCTGGTTCGTTCTACCGTGAGTTCGGTGTGACGATGGCCGTCTCCATCCTGATTTCGGCCCTGAATGCCCTGACGCTGTCGCCAGCCCTCTGCGCCATCTTCCTGAAACCGCACGATGGTGAGGGGCATAAGAAGCTGTCGCGCATAGACCGCTTCCATGCAGCCTTCAACACGGCATTCACCACCACTACCAATAAATATAAAGGTATTCTCGAGAAGCTGGTGCGCAAGCCGGTAGCCATCATTGCAGCCGTACTGGCGGGTGCCGTGGTGCTCGGCATTACGATGTTTACCACGAAATCAGGACTCGTGCCCGATGAGGATACGGGCACCGTGTTCTGCACCGTCTCGATGCCGCCAGCAACGTCGGTGGCCCGCACGCGGCAGATCATCGACGAGGTTGATGCCATTCTGGCTGCCGACCCTGCCATCCAGAGCCGTGAGCAGATCCAGGGCTACAACTTCATTGCCGGTGCCGGTTCCGACCAGGCCACGTTTATCATCAAGCTGAAGCCGTTCTCCGAGCGCCAGAAGGGATTCTGGTGGAAACTCAGCGGACTCTGGCAGGGCGACGGAATCTACCGTTTCTTCCTCAACCCGTATGAATCCACTGGTGTCATCGCCCAGATATTCATCAAGACAGCCCACATCAAGGATGCCCAGATTCTTGCCTTTGCGCCGCCTATGATCCCTGGCTTCTCGGCCAACTCGGGTGTCTCGCTCGTGATGCAGGACCGCACGGGTGGCGACCTGACCAAGTTCTACAACATTGTGAAGGACTACCTGGCAGAACTCAACAAGCGTCCTGAGATCCAGGCGGCACAGACGTCCTATAACCCGAACTATCCTCAGTACATGGTGTCGGTGGATGTCGCCAAGTGCAAGCAGAGCGGCATCTCGCCCTCTACGATCCTCTCCACGCTGCAGGGTTACTATGGCGGTCTCTATGCCTCCAACTTCAATGCCTACGGTAAGCTCTACCGAGTGATGATCCAGGGCTCGCCCGAGACGCGCAAGACGCTGGAATCACTTAATAGTATATATGTACGCACGCCCGCGGGCATGGCTCCCATTCAGGAGTTCTGCTCCGTCAACCGCGTGTATGGCCCGTCAAACATCAACCGCTTCAACCTGTTCACCTCCATCACGGTGACGGCGACGGTGGCCGACGGCTATTCCTCCGGTGAGGCCATCAAGGCCGTGCAGGAGGTGGCTGCCGACATGCTGCCCACGGGCTACACCTACGACTTTCAGGGTCTGACGCGTGAGGAAGCCAAGGCCACCAACTCCACAGGTATCATCTTCCTGCTGTGTTTCATCTTCATCTACCTCATCCTGTCGGCACAGTACGAGTCGTACATCCTGCCACTCTCTGTAGTGCTCTCTGTTCCATTCGGTCTGGCAGGCTGTTTCCTCTTTACTCAGCTGTTCGGCCATGCCAACGATATCTACATGCAGATCTCGCTCATCATGCTGATTGGTCTGCTGGCTAAGAACGCCATCCTAATCGTACAGTTCGCACTTGAGCGCCGTCAGACGGGTATGGCCATTTCATGGTCAGCTGTTCTTGGTGCTGCTGCTCGTCTGCGTCCTATCCTGATGACCTCTCTGGCCATGGTTATCGGTCTGCTGCCAATGATGTTTGCCAGCGGTGTTGGTAAGAATGGTAACCAGACACTGGGTGCTGCTGCCGTAGGTGGTATGTTGATTGGTACTATCCTCCAGCTGTTTGTGGTTCCAACTCTGTTTGTTATCTTCCAGACTATCCAGGAGAAGTTCAGACCTCTGGTATTCGAGGATGACGAGAACGAGGAGGTTGCTGCTGAGTTGGCTCAGTATGCCCATGCAAAACCCGTAGACTATGAGCTTGAGAAGTAGTAGAAATGTAAAAATTAGAAAATGTAAGAATGTAACAATTATGAAGCAATATAGGAATATAATTTTTAAATTTTTGAATTTTTACATTGCAGCTATGCTGCTAACAAGCTGCGGACTTTATAACAAATACGAGCGCCCTGAGGTAGACACCAAGGGATTGGTTCGCGACACACAGTCGCTTACCGATACGCTGGCTGTTCAAGATACAACCTCGTTTGGCAACCTGCCATGGCGCACGGTGTTCACCGATCCACAGCTGCAGTCGCTGATTGAACAGGGCTTGAAGAATAATCCCGACCTGCTGAATGCTGCCCTGAACGTGCAGATGGTGAATGAGGCACTGAAGGTGGCCAAACTGGCCTTCCTGCCATCAGTAGCTATCAGTCCACAGGGAACACTCTCGTCGTTCGATGGCGCTGCTGCCACCAAAGCTTATTCGCTGCCTGTTTCAGCCAGCTGGAATGTAGATTTGTTTGGCAATCTGCTCAGTGCTAAGCGCTCTGCACAGATGCAGCTCATCGCTACAAAGGATTATCAGACTGTGGTGAAGACCAATATCATCTCTGCCATTGCCAATCTGTATTACACGCTGCTGATGATCGACCGTCAGCTTGAGATTGTATCAGATATGGAACAGCTCACCAAGGAGACCTGGGACAAGATGAAGTTTATGCACGACAACCGCGTGGGCTATCGCTCTACAGCTGTTCAGAGTGCTGAGGCTGCCTACTATCAGGTACAGTCACAGCGTGTTGACCTGCTGCGCCAAATGCGCGAGGCTGAGAACTCACTCTCGCTGCTGCTTGGTCAGCCTGGTCAGACTATCGCCCGTGGCAAGTTCGCTGAGCAGAGCCTGCCCACCGAGTTCTCTACAGGCGTAGGCATCCAGATGCTGGCCAACCGTGCTGATGTTCATCAGTACGAGATGTCGCTGGCACAGTGCTTCTACGATGTTGAGAATGCTCGCAGCCGTTTCTATCCTAACATCACCATTACAGGTACCGCAGCCTTCACTAATCAGAATGGTATGGTTAATCCTGGCAAGTGGTTGCTTTCGGCTGTTGGTTCGCTGGTTCAGCCCATCTTCCAGCACGGTCAGATTGTGGCTGGTTTGAAGGTGGCAAAGATGCAGTACGAGCAGGCCTTCAACAAGTGGCAGAACGCTATTTATAAAGCCGGTAATGAGGTTAGCAACGCGCTTGTAGCCTATAATTCTTATTCACAGAAAGTAGAGCTCGATGGTAAGCGTGTACAGGTGCTGAAGCAGAATGTTGACGACACCAGAAAGTTGATGGAGTCATCTGCCAACACCACTTATCTCGAGGTTATCACCGCTCAGAGCAATCTGCTGAATGCTGAGATAGCAGAGGTTAGCGACCAGCTTTCAAAGATGCAGGCTGTAGTGAGTCTTTACCAGGCCCTCGGTGGCGGAGCTAACTAATTGATAATTGAAAATTGAAAATTGAAAATTATGGCAAGCGAAATATCCCCAAAAGCTGAGATTAGCCCAAAGGCAAAGATTGGCGATAACTGTAAGATATTCCCCTTCGTGTATATCGAGGACGACGTGGTGATTGGTGATAACTGTATCATCTTCCCCTTTGTCAGCATCTGCGACGGCTCGCGCATTGGCAACAACAACAAGGTCCATCAGGGCACTGTTATTGCAGCCCTGCCTCAGGATTTTAATTTCCGTGGCGCGAAGTCGTATGTGGAGATTGGCGACAATAACATTATCCGCGAGAATGTGGTTATCAACCGCGGTACTCAGCAGGATGGCGTTACTAAGATTGGTAATCACAACTTCCTGCTCGAGGGTACCCACATCAGCCACGACACCGTGGTAGGTACCAATTGCGTGTTTGGCTATGGTACTAAGGTGGCAGGCGACTGCGAGATTGGTAACGGTGTTATCTTCTCGTCAGGTGCCATCCAGAATGCTGGTACCCGTGCTGGCGATCTCGCGATGATTCAGGCTGGTTGTACTTTCTCGCACGATGTTCCTCCTTATGTCATCGCTGGTGGTAGTCCTATGGAATATGGTGGTCCTAACACCACGATGATGAACTACGCAGAGATCGATCCAAAGGTGCAGAAGCATATTGCCAATGCCTATCGATTGCTGTTCCATGGTAAGACAAGTGTCTTCGATGTGATCAAACAGATCAAGGAACAGGTGCCCGATAGCCCCGAAATCCAGAACATTATCAAGTTCCTGGAAAACACCAAACGAGGCATTATGTGTAAGTAATTAAGAAAAAAAATTCCGAAAGTTTGTTCTTTCGGGATTTTTTTTCTACCTTTGCCGCCGAAACTTAAAAGGCCCAATGATTAATCGATGAAGAGAACGTTACTCCTGCTTATTGCAATTATCTCGTTGTCAGTCACAATCGCTGTTTCTGCCCCTGCAAATGCAGAACAGATGGAGATGTTGCAGAGACGCTCGCAATTTACAAATGGCGGTATTGCCATGGTTGTATGTATCGGAGCACTGCTCGTGTTCCTGATGGTTAACAACCGCTGGCAGCATCGTCTGGAGGTTAAGAACCTGCAGCTACAGCGCGAACGCAATGTGGTTGTTGCCCAAAACAAACAGTTGGCTATTGAGCGTGACCGTGCTGAGGCAGCCCTGCAAGCCAAAACATCGTTCCTTCGTAGCATGACTCACGAGATACGTACTCCTCTTAACGCCATCAGTGGATTTACTCAGGTTCTCACCATGACAGGTGTCGAAATACCTGAAACAGAGCGTATCGACTTCAGTCAGCGTATTCAGGAGAATACCCGATTGCTTACAAATATACTCGACGATCTTATTCTTATATCAGATACCGAGAGTGGTGCAGCCTTGCCTGATGCTGAGCTGTGTGTTGCTGCCTCAATCATCACTCAGGCCCGCGATGCTGTTGAGCCGATTGTTGCTCAGGGCGTAGAGTTGAAGTGCAGCTGTAATATACCCGAGACGGAGATGATTACCACTCATCCGCAAATGATTAACCTGATACTTGTCAAGCTGCTTGATAACGCCGCGAAGTTTACCACTCAAGGCAGCATAACAATCAGCCAGAATAAAGAGAATGATAAACTTCACTTTGCAGTGGCTGATACAGGTCCTGGTATACCATGCGATAAGCGTGATTATATCTTCGAGCGATTCTCTAAGCTCGACAGTTTTGCGCAGGGCGCAGGTCTTGGCCTGTCTATCGCTCGTATGGTCGCCGAACGTCTTGGAGGTACGCTGACGCTTGATGAGAGCTATAGCGGAGGCTCTAAATTTGATTTGATAATACCCATTACAACAAACGCATGAAAGATAAACTCCTATCGTTAGTAGGATTCTCGTCGCAGCGCGACGATTTCAGAACCGAGGTGATCTCGGGCATTACCACTTTCTTTACTATGGTTTACATCCTGGCTTTGATGCCAGTAATGTTTGCACCGCTTGGAGAAAAGGGATTCCCTGTAGAATCCATGTTCACAGCCACTGCCCTTTCGGCCATTGTCGGCACACTGCTCATGGCTTTTGTGGCCAAACGCCCGTTCGGACTTGCACCAGGACTTACTCTTAATGTGTTTTTCATCGAGACTGTATGCATCTCGTTGGGCTATCCTTGGCAGTTTGCACTCACAGCGGTATTGATAGAGGGTATATTGTTTATACTTATCTGTATCAGCAGTCTGCGTCGCATCATCTTCGAGATGGTGCCCACATCGCTTAAGTACGCCATTGCTGCAGGTATTGGTTTCTTTGTGGCCATGATTGGATTCAAAAATAGTGGTATTCTTGCCCATGGTACAATGTTTAACCATCTCGATACCCTTGCCACCCCGTCATCCCTGTTGTTTATTTTGGGATTGATACTCACAGGAACATTCTTTATTATGCGCTTCCGTGGCAGTCTGTTGCCAAGCATCATAATCATAACACTTATCGGCATTCCTTTTGGTGTAACGCAAATACCTGATAACATCTTCTGCCTGCCACCATCGCCAGCACCTCTGTTCTGTCAGTTCTCATTCGATTTTATCTTCTGGCCCGACTTCTGGGTGTGTGTGTTGACTATGCTGTTCTTTGATGTGTTCGACAGTCTTGGTACCGTAGTAGGTGTCATGGCTTGCTCAGGTATAATACGTAAGGATGGTCGTATTCCTCACCTGCGCCGCATCATGCTTAGCGATGCCATTGCCACTGTTACAGGCGCCTGCCTGGGTTGTAGCACTGTTACCACCTATGTCGAGAGTGCCACGGGCTTTGCCGAGGGCGGTCGAACAGGTCTTTCGGCCTTTGTGGTGGCCATTTGCTTTGTTATAAGTCTCTTTCTGGCTCCGCTGTTCCTTGCCATCCCTAATGCAGCTACAGCGCCAATCATGGTTATTGCCGGACTCTACCTATTTGGTATCGTCCGTCATATAAATCTTGAAGATGTAAAGGAGAGTTTCCCCGCTTTCCTTATTATCCTGCTTATGACCATAACAGGCAGTATCACCGATGGTATCATCATCGGTCTGTTTACCTACATATTGTTATCGTTTATCAACTCGTGGATAAATAGGAAGAAAAAGAATCTTGTTTAATATGATGCTGTGCAGGGGATGCCTTGGGCAATGACGCGGTCGCGGATGGCGTCGAGTTGCTCATGGGTCGCTTTCTGTAGACCTTGCACAGGTGTCTCGCGGTCGATGGTGTAGATCATTACCTGTTGTGGGGCTATCTCTTTAACAGCATCAAGCCATGGGCTGACGTATTCATCGCCAGTGTTATCTACAGATTCGCCGTTAACACAACCTTGCATGAACATAGTCTGGATGATTACATGACCATTAAAAGCCTTTAGACGTTCTATAATCTTGTGTACATCGTAATTACCATTAGGCTGATCCACCTTATTAATATATGAAGGATTGATGGTGTCGAGCTTAAGGATGTTGTTGTCAACACGCATAAGCGCATCGTGGACCTCAGGACGATGAATCATGGTGGAGTTGCTGAGTACAGAAACCTTGGCCTGCGGGCAATACTGATTGCGCAGACGTATTACGTCGTCGATAATCTCTGGGAAATGGGGATTACAAGTAGGCTCGCCATTGCCGGCAAAGGTGAGCACGTCGGGTAGCTGACCTTCGGTTGTCATTGACTGCAGTTTCTCTTCGAGCTTAACGGTTACCTCTTTGCGCGTAGGCATGGGCAGGGTAGGGCGATGAGTCTCATTGAGACCGCACTCGCAATAGATACAGTTAAAACTGCACACCTTGCCATCGGCTGGCAAGAGGTTGATGCCGAGCGAAATGCCCAGGCGACGACTGTGAACAGGCCCGAAAATGGGCGATGGATAAATAATTGTACTCATATCGGCTGCAAAATTACAAAAAATTATATGTTCTTATGTACTTATGTCTAAAAAAATATGTAACTTTGCAGCCGAATTCGAATTTTTACGTACGTAAATAAATGAAAAGACGAAAAAAATATGCTGGCAACCGTCGTGGTGTGCAGTTGGTTACACTTTGCATAAGTACTGCGATGGTGCTGGTTCTTCTTGGTTTGGTGGTATTCTCAGTACAGACCAGCCGTAATCTGTCGCAGTGGGTAAAGGAAAACCTTACTGTGACTGTTATGCTTAGCGATGATGTTAGTGTGAATGGTGCAAAGATGTTGTGTCGCGATCTTTATCATCGTCCTTACTCAAGGAATATTGACTATATTAGTAAGGAGCAGGCACTGAAGGAGCAGACTGAGGCCATGGGGTCGGACCCATCGGAGTTCCTTGGTGTGAATCCTTTCCCTGCCACACTTGAGCTACAACTTAAGAGCGACTATGCAAACCGCGACTCGCTGAAGTGGATAGCAAAGGAACTGCAGAAGAATCCAAAGATTACCGATGTGGCTTATCAGGTTGATTTGATGGATAGCGTGAACCGCAATCTTACGAAGCTGAACCTGCTGCTGCTTGGACTTGCTGTGCTGCTGACGTTTGTTTCATTCTCGCTGATCAACAATACTGTAAGACTGAGTGTCTACTCGCGCCGATTCCTCATCCACACCATGAAACTGGTTGGTGCATCTTGGGGCTTTATCCGACGCCCGTTCATGAATCAGGCTCTGCTGATAGGTGTGATTGCTGCTATCATGGCTATTGCCGTTCTGGGTGGACTGTTCTACGGACTGTATTATTACGAGCCCAATATCGTGGCAGTTATCAGCTGGCGCGAGCTTGCCATAACGGCTGGAGCCGTGCTGCTGTTCGGAATAATCATAACGGCTGCATGCTCATATATTTCGGTAAATAGATTCCTCCGCATGTCGGCAGGAGAACTTTATAAAATTTAAAATGCAATAATTAGAAATGGATAAAAAGAATTTTGCATTCGACAAAACCAACTTTATATTGTTGGCAATAAGCATGGTTATTGTAGTTATTGGATTCCTGCTGATGGTAGGTCCAAACTCATCGGATACGGTATTTGAACCGGATATCTTCAGCGCACGTCGTATAAAGGTGGCACCGATAGTATGTCTGGTGGGATTTGTATCGATGATTTATGCAGTTGTAAGAAAACCAAAAGATATAGAATAAGATATGGATTGGATTGAAACAGTCATTATCGCCATTATTGAGGGCTTGACAGAGTTCCTGCCTGTGTCGTCTACAGGACATATGATTATTGCACAGAACCTGTTGGGTGTGCCTCAAGGAGATCCCTTCGTACATGCATTTACATTTATAATTCAGTTTGGTGCTATCCTGTCGGTAGTATGTCTGTATTGGAATCGATTCTTCCAGTTCGACAATACACCTGCACCCGAGGGTAGCTCACTGTTCAAACGACTGAAGCACAGATTCTACTTTTATTGGTTGTTGTTAGTAGGAGTGCTACCTGCTGTGGTTATCGGTCTGGCTGCCAAGAAGTCGGGACTGCTCGATTGGCTGTTGGATAGTGTAGAGGTAGTAGCTGTGATGCTGGTTCTTGGTGGTGTATTCATGCTCTTCTGCGACAAACTGTTTAATAAGGGAAGCGAGGTGAATAAGGTTGACGAGCGCCGTGCATTCAAGATCGGTTTGTATCAGTGTATATCTGTTATCCCTGGTGTTTCACGTTCTATGGCAACTATCGTTGGTGGTATGACTCAGGGGCTTACACGTCGTCGTGCAGCAAAGTTCTCGTTCTTCCTTGCCGTGCCAACTATGGCAGGTGCAACACTGCTAGATCTGCTTGACCTGCTTAAGGAAGACACTGCCTGGGCAACAAGTCATAACATAACCATGCTTCTGTTGGGCTGCGTAATAGCTTTTGTGGTGGCTCTGCTGGCAATGCGCTGGTTTGTTGATTATCTTACAAAATACGGATTCAAGGCCTTCGGTATTTATCGTATAGTAGTGGGCACAATAATCATTGTGCTGCTTCTTACAGGTCATTCACTTGCAATGGTTGACTAATGAATTTCCAGGAAGGCGCATACATATATATAAACAAACCCTATCGCATGTCAAGCTTTGGGGCGCTGGCACACATCAGATATGTGTTGTCTAAGCGTTTGCATGTGAAGCGTGTGAAAATGGGACATGCCGGAACTCTCGACCCGCTGGCAACAGGTGTGCTGGTGTTGTGTACAGGTAAGGCAACAAAGAAGATCGAGGAGTTTCAGAAACACTCTAAGGAGTATACTGCTACACTGCAGCTGGGAGCCACAACTCCAAGCTATGATCTGGAACATGAGATAGACCAGACATATCCTACAGAGCATATAACCCGTGAACTGATAGAGCAGACCCTGCCTAAGTTTGTAGGTGACATAATGCAGCGCCCACCGCTGTTTTCGGCATGTAAGGTGGGTGGCGACCGTGCCTATGAGCTGGCCCGCAAGGGTAGTGACCATCAGCTGGAACCAAAGCAGATTCGCATAGACGAGATAGAGCTGATGAGTTTCGAACCAGAGAAGATGCAGCTACAGATTCGTGTTGCATGTGGCAAGGGAACATACATACGCTCGTTGGCTCGTGACATTGGCGAGGCCTTGGGCAGTGGAGCCCATCTCACGGCATTGTGTCGTACACGAGTAGGAGATGTAAGAATTGAGGACTGTCTGACATTTGATAGTTTCCCTGCTTGGTTGGAAGAGAATTTGTCGGATAATATAGTAAAATCGTAAAATTAAGATATGAAGTTATCACAGTTTAAGTTTAAGTTACCAGAAGAGCAGATTGCACTCGAGCCATCTTATCATCGTGATGAGTGCAAACTGATGGTGTTACATCGTAAGAGTCAGAAGATTGAAACGGGGTTAGACTTCCGTAATATCCTTGACTACTTCGACGAGGACGATGCCTTTATCTTTAACGACACCAAGGTGTTCCCAGCACGACTGTATGGCACCAAGGAGAAAACTGACGCAAAGATTGAGGTATTTCTGCTGCGCGAGCTTAATGCCGATCAGCGCCTTTGGGACGTGCTTGTAGAACCGGCACGAAAGATCCGTATTGGAAACAAGCTGTTCTTTGAGGAGGATGGTCCAATGGTTGCTGAGGTTATCGATAATACCACAAGCCGCGGACGTACACTGCGTTTCCTCTATGACTGTCCTCATGATGAGTTCAAACAGCTTCTGTTCGGACTTGGTGAGGCTCCACTGCCACGATACATCATTGACCGTCGTCCTGCTAACGAGGATGATATGGAGAGATTCCAGACCATCTACGCAAAGAACGAGGGTGCTGTAACAGCTCCTGCCACAGGTCTGCACTTCAGCCGTGAGCTGATGAAGCGTATGGAGATCAAGGGTATTAACTTTGCCTTTATCACACTGCACTGCGGATTGGGTAATTTTGATGCCATCGAGGTTGAGGATCTTACTAAACACAAGATGGGTAGCGAGCAGATGTTTATTCCTGCTGAGGCCTGCGATATTGTTAACAAGGCTAAGAGCGAAGGTCGCCGTGTTTGCTGCGTAGGTGTAAGTACTGCCCGTGCTACTGAGAGTGCCGTAGGTACCGATGGTATGCTGAAGGAGTATGAGGGATGGACCAATAAGTTCATATTCCCACCATACGAGTTCGGATTGTGTAATGCACTTATCGGAAACTTCTATCACCCAGAGTCGCCAATGATGATGACCGAGGCTTCGTTCGTAGGTTACGATCTGCTGTACGAGGGTTATCAGCGTGCACTTAAGGAGGGATATATGTTCGGATGCTACGGTGATGCACTGTTGATGCTCGACGATTAATGCATAAGATATATCTGGGATTAGGTAGTAATCTCGGTAATCGTAAAGAGAACCTTGCTTACGCTATTCGCTTGATAGGCGAAAGGGTAGGCAAGGTTCTTCGCGTATCGTCATTTATAGAAACCGAACCCTGGGGTTTTGAGTCGGAGAACACTTTTGTTAATGCTGTGATACTATGTGAAACCGATCTTACTCCCCGTCAGCTGCTGGGTGCCACACAGAAGATAGAACGCGAGATGGGGCGCCAGAAGAAAAGTACAGATGGAGGCTATTCCGACCGCTGTATAGATATAGACATTCTGCTATATGACGATCTGAGGGTGGATGAACCTGACTTGCAGATTCCCCACCCCCTGATGCTGAAGCGAGACTTTGTTATGATCCCGCTTCGGGAAATTAGAGATTGAATTGATACTTAGAATTTGTAATCCAAACCTACGCCAATCACGTGATTGGTGCGGCTGTATGTTTCTAAACCATAGCTGTTTTGTTTGTCGTAATCGCTGTATAGTGTGCAGAAGTAGCTCACGTTCAGGCGCATCTTATCGCTGATGTTCCAAGCGCCACCGCAACCTACACTGTAGCTGTCGCAAGCAAACGAGGTGTTCTGCTGGTAACCATCAGAGAGACCATAGTCAGTGCGCTGACCACCACAGCTTACTGTGAATTTGTCGTTGATGTCCCACTCGATACCAGCCAGGATTTCGTGAGTGCCATGGGTTAACTCCTTCTGACGGTCGTTTGCCATCTGGGCATTCTTGTCGTCGAAGAAGTGATACTCCAAAGCTGCGCGCAGATTCTTGTTAAACTCATATCCAGCAGCTATGCTAAGCATGGCAGGCATATCGTAGCGTGTCTTTACGCCGTCCTGATAAGGCTGGATGTAGCCACCCAACGAACTCTCAACCTTAGTGCGGATGCTCTGTGCCATTGCAATGGCTGTCTCTGCTGGCAAAGCGCCTGCAGCAACCAATTGTGCCAGTGGCTCCTCAACTAGTGTGGCGGTGTTTAAGTTGGCGTTCAGACTGTTTGTCTCGTTCTTGGTCTCAATCTTTGTGCGGAACTCATAGCGAGCGCTCAGTGTGAGTGGACCTTTATGGAATGCTAAGCTAACAATAGGAGTAAAACCCCATCCCTTCTGGTCTACATCCAGCGAAAGATTTGCCAGTTCGCCCAGTGTTGACTGCGCTGCTTTTACGTGGCCACGATAGTAGCCATCGTAGTAGTTGGCACGGATTCCGACAGCTGCCGAGAGGTAATCAATAATCTTATAGGTGAAATTCAACTGTCCACCATAGATATACTGCTTTCCCTTCATCTCAGCGTCGTACTGGTCGGGTGTTACTACAGGAGCGAATCCGCTGGTAGCGTCCGACAGACTCTGTGTCAGCGAGGTTATTGTTCCACCCAGCAGTGCGTTGAACATGGGTACACCCTCTTTGTACTCAACAAAGCCACCACTGCCCACAATGCCAATCATGGTTGAGAGGGCCCAGCGATCTTTCTTGTACGAAGCAAATAAAGCAGGAACGATAGGTGCAGATGCTTTGCCTTCATAGGTGTGACTACCTACAGATGTGGTCAGCTCGATGTCGCGGTACTGCCAAGGTTTCTGGAAATTAAGAGAGAACTGCCAACCTTCATGTCCCCATGCCAAACCAGCTGGGTTACTGTAGGCAGCATCTATCTCGGTTGATGCACCACGGGCGAACATGCGGTCGAATGCTATGTGATAATTTGTGTTGGTCATAAGTCCACCTGCATGGACTGAAGTGAATGTGGCCAAAGCCACAATAGCTGAAAAGATAAATTTTCTCGTCATTTTCTTCTATGTTCTTTAAATTCGGCTGCAAAGGTAGCCAAAAAATCTAAAACTTGCGAGAAAATGACGAGAAAAATGCCGAAAAAGAACAATTTATTGCTCAGAATGCTCCTTAAAACGTTCTAAAAGCCATTTTTTCTGTTCTGGAATGGTCATATTACTGTTGTCGAGTTCGATAGCATCATCTGCCTTCCGCAGTGGACTAACCTCGCGGTGAGAGTCGATATAGTCGCGCTCTTCAACATTCTTCAGAATATCATCGAAGTCAGCTGGCATTCCCTTGGCCTTAAGCTCGTCATAACGGCGCTGGGCACGAACCTGAGCCGAGGCGGTTACAAAGATCTTAAGTTCGGCATCGGGGAATACGGTGGTGCCTATGTCGCGACCATCCATCACCACCCCTTTGTCCTTACCCATCTGCTGTTGCTGTGCTACCATAGCAGTGCGTACAAAAGGTACTGCTGCAATAGGACTAACATGACTGCTAACCTCGAGCGAGCGTATCTCTTTTTCAACGCATTCGCCGTTGAGATATGTGTCGGGACGACCTGCCTCGGCATTGAACTTGAACGAAATCTGGATATTGGGCATCTCCTTCTCGAGCTCGGCAGTCTTAACGCTGCCATCCTCGTTAAAAAGATTGTGGCGCAGAGCATAGAGTGTTACGCTGCGATACATGGCACCAGTGTCTACATATACATAGCCCACTTCGCGGGCCAGGTCTTTTGCCATAGTGCTTTTTCCGCAAGAGCTATGGCCATCGATTGCAATTGTTATCTTCTTCATAATGTGTATGATATATTAATCAGTAGTGATGATGTGCTGACATGATACTTGCCCCAGCCCAGATGTAGCTTGAAACGCTGAAGCGACAAGCCTGCACCAAGTGACAGTCCGGCTCCGTGAGCTGATGAACCATCTGCATCTGAAATCTTCATCTGTTGCGCTTTCCGGAAATTATAACCAGCAGCGATATAGATGTTGTCACCCATTAGCACATCTGCTCCGATTGACAGATGACGCCCGAAAGCTTCATCCCAATCGGTTAGTCGGCTGAGTGTGGCGTGGAATCGAAAAGGAGAGTTCAGCAAACGCTTGCTTACGCCTACCTGCAGATCGAAAGGAATACGCTCAAACTCTTCTTCGTATGCCTTTATCTGTCCACCAAGATTACGTGCCACAGCCGAAAGACTCCATCCGTGGCTCGCGTCAAGGTAGTTTAAACCCAGATCAACACCTACTGCCAATGAGTTGTAGTCGGCAATGGTAGATGTTATGAACTTGGCTGTGATACCACCGCTGATCCTGTCGGTAAGCTCGTAGGCATATGTTCCTCCAATAGCGATGTCGCGGGCAGAGAACTTTCCAAGATCTTCGTTGTATATGGTGGTCTGGTTTATTCTTCCGTAGTCCATCAACTGAGCCGATACTCCCCATGATGAGCGCTCACCAACCATTTTTATGAATGATGCGCTTACGTTTTTAGCCCCCTCCATATACGTCATGTAGTTTAGGTTGATGCTCTTGTCACTAACACCGCAGATGAGTGATGGATTATGGAATATCATCGTTGCGTCATCCTCTGCCAGTGTTATGTTTTCGCCTCCAAGGGCGGCAACATGAGCACTTACGGGCAACCTGAGGAAACTGTAGGCTGTCTCGCTGTCCTGAGCGCATATATTTGTTGATGCACAGGCAAGTAATAACGGTGTTATGACATTTCGAATGCTCATTTCTCCTAATTTGGTCGCAAAGATAGCAAAAAAACTTAATATATATCTATTTTACCGAAAAAATAACTATCTTTGCACTCGGTTTTATATAAAACAGATGGAAGTCAAGAAGAGTAAAGAGGCTGATTTGGAACAAAAGCGCACACAAGGGTTCCTTTTAGGAGTGATTGTGGTGCTGGCCTTGCTATTCGTACTGCTGGAATGGAATAGTGGAGATGGCGGATGGTCTTTTTTTGACGACGACGATAGTCTGGAGGCCGAGGTAGAGCTGTCGCCACTGAAGCGCGATAAAGACGAGGTGCCAATGATGATGCCTCAGGAGCAGAAGGTGGAGAAGCAGGAGTCGCAACAACTACATCTGGTTGATAATGATGTGGAGTTACCACCAGAGCCTGTCCTGCAGGAAGAGGCCGAGGAGGAAGAGCCAACACTGAAGGCAGAAGAAGAAAAGCCACAAGTGGTGGATATGTATGATGAACCTATCGACTTCCGCGTGGTCGAAGACCTGCCCCAGTTCCCAGGCGGAGCTGCCGAGTTTATGAAGTGGCTGACAAAGAACCTTAAGTATCCTGCATCTGCCCAGCAGCGTAAGATAAAGGGTAAGGTTGTGGCACAGTTCATCGTTAATAAAGATGGTTCGTTGAGCGACCTTCAGGTGGTGCAACCTCTTGAGCCTGCCTGCGACCAGGAAGTGCTGAGGGTGCTGAAGATGATGCCGCAATGGAAGGCCGGCATGATGAATGCAAAACCATGCAGAACTATGGTCTGCATACCAGTAGTATTTAATTTATAAAAGATATGTATACATCAGAAGAACTTCTCAAGAAAGTGAATGAGGCATTAGACAATGTGGTTTACGACCGCCAGCCTGCCTCGTTGTACGACCCTATCAAGTACGTACTCTCGATAGGTGGTAAACGTGTGCGCCCTGTGCTCACTATGTTATCGTATAACCTCTATAAGGATGATCCACTGAGCATTATGCCTCAGGCCATCGGACTTGAGACTTATCATAACTTCACGCTGCTGCATGACGACCTGATGGATCATGCTGATATGCGTAGAGGTCATGAGACAGTGCATAAGAAATGGGATGCCAACCGCGCTATTCTTTCGGGTGATACCATGCTGCTTCAGGCTTTCGAGAGAGTAGAGGATTGCGACCCTGCTAAGTTGCCTGCAGTATTCAAGGTGTTTATCCAGACCACACTTGAGATTGGTGAGGGACAGCAGTTGGACGTAGAGTTCGAGACTCGTAACGATGTTACCGAGGATGAGTATATTGAGATGATCAGATTGAAGACCAGCGTGCTGTTGGCCTGCGCTTGTAAGGTAGGCGCTATTATGGCCGATGCACCTGCTGAGGATATTGAAAATATGTATAAGTTCGGCGAGAAACTGGGATTGGCATTCCAGCTTCAGGACGATCTGCTGGATGTCTATGGCGATCCTGCTGTGTTCGGTAAGAACATTGGTGGCGACATAACATCAAACAAGAAGACCTATATGCTTATCAATGCCGTTAACCGTGCTAATCCTGCCCAGCGCGAACAGTTGATGAAGTGGATTGATGCAAAGGAGTTCGATCGCAACGAGAAGGTTAAGGCAGTAACCGAACTGTATAATGAGATTGGTATCCGCGAACTCTGCGAGCAGAAGATTGAAGAGTATTATCAGAAGAGCCTGGTATATCTGGCAAAGGTAAATCTTCCTGAGGAGCGTAAGGCTGAGTTGAAGGCATACGCTGCAGAGATGATGAAACGACAGAGTTAATGCAGTTTATAGATACACATTGTCATCTGGATGGCGAAGAGTTCTGCGACGATCTCGATGCCGTAGTAACCCGAGCCCGCGAGGCTGGGGTTGCTGCTATTGGTGTGCCAGGCATAAATCTGGAATCGCTCGATACCGTACTTGAACTCTGTCGTCGATATCCTTATTTCTGCTATCCGATGTTGGGCCTCCATCCTGAGGATGTAAAGGCCGACTGGCGTGATGTTCTGGCTGCTATTAAGCCGGCATTGCAGTCGGTTAAGGCAGTGGGCGAGGTTGGCCTCGACTATTATTGGAGCCGTGAGTTTGAGAAAGAACAGTTGGAGGCTTTCGAAGAGCAGGTGCGTTGGGCTGTAGAGTTCAAACTTCCGTTGATGATTCATTGTCGTAAGGCTCAGAACGAGATGGTAGCGATAATAAAGAAGTACCAGAACGACTTGCCCGGTGGTGTATTTCACTGCTTTACTGGTAATGAGCACGAGGCTGCCGAACTGTTGCAGTTCGATAAGTTCGTATTGGGGATAGGCGGTGTGTCTACTTTCAAGAAGTCGCACCTGCCCGAAGTCCTGCCTGCAGTGGTTCCTCTCGACCGTATCGTTCTTGAGACCGATGCACCTTACATGGCACCCGTGCCAAAGCGAGGCGAGAGAAACGAACCGGCCTTTGTAGCATATGTTCTGAAACGTCTTGCTGAGGCTTATGGAGTAAGCGAAGAAGAGGTGGCACAGAAGACAAATGAGAATGTGGCGCGCGTGCTCGGAATTATACTTTAAAGAATATTAAATATTCAATTGTTGATTATCAATTATCAATTAATAACGCTAACTTTGCATCCACTAAACAAAAGGAGAGGTGCTCGAGTGGTTGAAGAGGCACGCCTGGAAAGCGTGTAGCCGGCAAAACCGGCTCGCAGGTTCGAATCCTGTTCTCTCCGCCAGGAAGAACAAGGATTCAAAGCACCGAGGCATAGTGCCGAGGTTTCCTGTTCTCTCCGCACATCTTAATAAAAATATGAAACGACTGTTTTTTATATTTACACTGATAAGTTTGCTAAGCATTTCGCAAACCAGTGTTGCCCAGAATAAGGTTGACTCTGTGGCAATAACCGATACAACAGCTATCACTGCTGATGTCGACTCGATGGCTGTGATGGCCGAGGATATCGATGAACTTGCAGGCGATGAGGCTGAAGGTGGGTTACACAAGCAGCTTAAGACAAAGTTTGTTGATGGAAACGTGGCATTTATGTCGCTTGTTGCTCTGGCTCTCGTACTCGGACTTGCTTTCTGCATAGAGCGTATCATCTATCTTACACTGTCAGAGATCAAGACACACCAGCTGATGGGTGACATTGAACAGAAACTGAAGGCAAACGATGTTGAGGGCGCCAAAACCCTATGCCGCAATACCCGCGGACCAGTGGCTTCGGTATGTTATCAAGGACTTCTGCACATCAAACAGCCCATGGACGCCATTGAGCGTAGTATCACCAACTTCGGTGGATTGCAGACGGCCAATCTTGAGAAGGGATGCACGTGGATTAAATTGTTTATCGCAATGGCACCATCACTCGGATTCCTTGGTACGGTGATAGGTATGGTGATGGCTTTCGACCAGATTCAGATTGTGGGTGATATCGGTCCTACCGTGGTTGCCCAAGGTATGAAGGTGGCACTGATCACGACTATCTTCGGTATTGTTGTGGCATTGGTTCTGCAACTGTTCTACAGCTATATCCTCTCTAAGATTGAGCGCTTGACAGCTCAGATGGAAGAGGCTGCCATCATGCTGCTTGATATGATTAGCGAGTATAAAGTGAATAGTGAAAAGTGATGAATAACTTCATTTCGCCTGCCATAGCTGATGTGATGCTGGGACTGATGTACCTGGCATTAGCTGTTGCCATTCTGGCTACAGCCTTTTCGGTATGGCATGGATTACGATTCCGCAGAAAGGGCGACGATGTGGTGAATGGTGTGCCTGCAGGTAAGATAGGGTGGATGGTGGCCCTCGGCTTTGTGTTGTGCATGGTTGTTACATTCGCACTTGGTTCCACCAAGCCCATCATGACCAATGGGCAACTGCTTACCGACGCGTTCTGGTTGCGTGTTGCTGATATGTTTATCTACACCTCTATTATATTGATTATCGGATGTTTCGTAAGCGCTATCGTCAGCAGATTCCGGAGCTGAATACTACATCTACAGCCGACATATCGTTTATGCTGTTGATATTCTTCCTCGTGACATCATCGATGGACACGGAGAAGGGATTACTGCGCCAGATGGCTCCACCGCCATTGGAGCACGAACAGCCGAAAGACATCAATCGCGACAATGTGATGCAGGTGAAACTTGATGCTGATAACCAGCTTACATGCGATGGCAAGACTGTTACCTATCAGCAGCTTACTGCCGAGGTGCGCTCGTTGGCATTTGTTAACCGCACTGGTCATGTGGTATCCATACAGGCCGATCCTGCTACAACCTACGAGGCATATTTCCAGATGCAGGATGCCATAGTAAGTGCTTATCAGGAACTGCGTGAGGAATATGCAAAGAAGCATTACGGTCATAGCTATGCTGCATGTACCAATGATGAGAAGACTGCATTGAACGAGTATTACCCACAGCGTATAAGCGAGTCGCCAATACAGGAAGGAGGTGTACAATGAGACCGATGAAGAGTTTGTTCCATCAGAGTCGTAAGAGTGTGCCGTCGCTTAATGTGGCGTCGATGCCCGACCTGATCTTTACTGTTCTGTTCTTCTTTATGATTGTTACCCATATGCGTAGCGATGAGGTTAAGGTGCGCCTGCAGGTGCCTCAGGGTGTTGAGGTGCAGAAACTGGCCAACAAGCAGGCCGTGGTGAACATATATATTGGTAGAGAAGGCACCAAGGAGAGTAAGGGCGAGGCAGGCCGTTGGGCTGTTCAGCTTAATGGCGATATTGTCAATCCTAATGATATCCCTGCTCTGATAGAACAGATACGAGGCGGATTGAGTGCTGAGAACCAGTCACGCCTCACCGTATCACTGCGTGTAGACCGCAAGGCGCCGATGGGTCTTGTCAGTGAGGTTAAACGAAACCTGCAGAAGGCCTATGCCCTGAAGATAAATTATAGTGCAACTGAAATCAAAAAATAACTGCTATTATGGTAAAAATTGACGAACTCGACAGACAGATACTTAGTCTGATAGCCGCCGATGCCCGCATTCCTTTTCTTGAAGTGGCACGTGCATGTAATGTGAGTGGTGCTGCCATCCACCAGCGTATTCAGAAGTTGAATAGCCTGGGTGTTCTAAAAGGATCGCAGTTCCTTATTGAACCCGAGAAGATAGGTTACGAGACATGTGCTTATATCGGATTGAATCTTAAGGATCCTGCACGCTTTGACGAGGTGTTGGATAAGTTAAAGCAGATCCCTGAGGTTGTGGAGTGTCATTACACAACAGGTAACTTTGATATGTTTATCAAGTTGTATGCCCGTAATAATCATCATCTGCTGACGATTATTCACGATAAGCTTCAGCCCCTCGGGCTTTCTAGCAGTCAAACGCTGATTTCATTCCATACAGCGATTGACCGCCAGTTGCCCATTGCCGACATCCTTACTACAGATGTTGAGGCTGCGGATTCATTTAAATAGATTCACTTGCCCTTCTTAAGCAGATTCAGTTTCTGCTTAGGAGCAAGGGCATTAGTTGTCTTTTCTGTATATTCAGCAATCTTAAGTGTTGCTGTAGCTGCTATGTCGCGGCTGCTGTTACCGATACGGAAGGTGTATGTACCAGCTTCTGTAATCCACTGACTACCTGCCTCGTCAAAGCTTGCCAGATCGCGTACTGGGATTGTCATGGTAAGAACCTGACTCTCACCTGGCTGAAGCTCGCGGGTCTTGGCAAATGCCTTCAACTCCTGACATGGCTTCTCCAACTTTCCTTCTGGAGCCTGAACATAAACCTGTGCAACCTCCTTACCGCTAACCTTACCGGTGTTCTTTACTGTGATGCTAACCTCTACAGCATCCTTGCCCTTTGCCTTTACTACAGGCTTTGAGAATGCAAATGTAGTGTAGCTCAAACCATAACCGAATGGGTAAGCAACGTTCTTATTGAAGGTGTCAAAGTAACGATATCCCACGTAGATGTCCTCTTCGTGGTTTGTGTAAGCATGTCCTGGAATCTGCATCTTGTTACCAACCATCATCTTGAAGGTATAGTCATCAATACTTCCAGGGAAGTTCTTTGTTGATGCATGATCGGTGGCAGCGATAGGCCATGTCATGGTTAGCTTACCTGATGGGTTTACCTTACCTGTAAGCAGGTCGGCGATAGAGTTTCCGCCTTCCATACCAGGCTGCCATGCACACAGGATAGCATCGGGATATCCGCTCCATGAAGCTGTCTCGATAACACTTCCCGAGTTGATGATTACGATTACCGGCTTACCAACAGAGTGGAATGCGTTACATACGTCAACAATCAGATTACGCTCCTCGGGAATCAGGTTGAACTCTGTGTCGATATCACGGTCGATACCCTCACCGGCCTGACGTCCGATGGTGATGATTGCTGCATCGGCAGCCTGGATTTCCTTGTTGATGGCGATAGGTGCAATTGATATCTCGGGATATTTCTGCTGACCCATCATCTCTGTCTGGAACCATTTTGCTGGATGACGCTCTGCCTGGAACTTTACGCGGGCAAACTCGATGTACTTACGATAGATGTCGGTAAGAGTAGCCGATGAGCTGATACCTGCATTCTTCAGACCTTCAAGCATGTCAACAACATATGGTGGGTGAACGCAACCAGAACCGGTACCACCGCTCAGGAAGTCGTATGAGTTCTCGCCAAACAAGGCAACGGTCTTTACAGCACCGTTCTTCCAAGGCAGGGCTCCGTTGTTCTTAAGCATCACGATACCCTCGGCAGCACTCTGACGTGTGATGGCTGCATGAGCCTTGAAGTCGGGGTTGTTAGATGCTGGATATTTGTGGAAGCTTGGAGTCTTAACGATGTACTCAAGCATGCGACGGACATTGCGGTCAACATCGGCAATGTCAAGCTTTCCGTTCTTTACGGCATCGATAATCTCCTGAACCTGGGCAGGCTGTCCTGGCTCCATAAGGTCGTTTCCGGCATGAACCTCGCTGGCTGTGGTAAGACCTTGGCGTATTCCAATCCAGTCGGTCATGACAATACCCTTATAACCCCAGTCCTCACGCAGAATCTTGGTCAGCAGGTCGTGATTACCCATAGAGTACTCACCGTTCACCTGGTTATAAGATGCCATGATAGTCCATGGATTACTCTCGCGAACTGCAATCTCGAATCCACGCAGATAGAGCTCACGTGCTGCACGCTGTGATACTCGCTCGTCAACAGCTGTACGGTCGGTCTCCTGCGAGTTGATTGCAAAGTGCTTGGCACTTACGCCGGCACCCTGACTCTGTACGCCCTGTATATAAGCTGCTGCAATCTTACCGGTAAGCAGAGGATCCTCAGAGTAGTACTCAAAGTTTCGTCCGCAGAGTGGGTTGCGATGCAGGTTCATTCCAGGACCTAGGATAACGTCGCAACGATACTCCTTTGTCTCGTTTCCGATAGCCTCACCAACCTTGCTCACCAGCTCGGTGTTCCAGGTAGAAGCCAGACACGAACCAATTGGGAACGCTGTAGCGTAGTAAGTCTTTGTTGTACCCTTACGTGTTGGGTCGATACGTACTCCGGCAGGACCGTCGGTAAGTACTGTAGCAGGAATACCCAATCGTGGGATAGCTGGTGATGTACCGGCTGCTCCGGCTACGAGGTCGGCCTCGCCGCCAACAACGGCACCTGCACCGAAGAAATTATTAGCACCGCCAACAAGTAGTTTGGCTTTCTCTTCAAGGGTCATAGCCTTGATAACTTCGTCGATGTTATCTGCGCGAAGTTGTGGCTGAGCATTTGTTGTCATTGCGAATGTTGCTGTAAGTAAACAGGTTGTTAGTAATCTTTTCATTGTTGTTTATTTTTTGTTTTACGGAAATATTCTGAAGCTATAGCCTTGGTCTTTAAGCCACTGCAGACTCTCTGGCAGTGCGGTTTTTAGTTTGTCGATGCTCTTTAGCGAATCGTGGAATGTGATGATCGATCCATTACGCGCGTACCTCTTTATATTATTAACCACATCCTCTGCAGTCATCCATTTAGAGTAGTCGCGGGTAACAAGGTCCCACATCACAATCTTGTATTTCCTGCTAAGCCAGGCATACTGTGCCATACGCATCCATCCATGGGGCGGGCGCACATAGTGACTGTGTATATAGGCATTTGCCTTTTCCACATTATAGCTGTATTCCTTTATTGAGTGGCGTAGTCCGCCGATATGGTTGTGGGTATGGTTCCCCACTTGATGACCTTCGGCCAGAATACGTTTGTAGAGTTCCGGGTATTTCCGCACATTGTCACCCACCATAAAGAAGGTGGCTCTAACACCGAACTCCTTCAGTGTGTCGAGTATGAATGGTGTAGCCTCTGGGATGGGACCATCATCGAAAGTCAGGTAGACTGACCTTTCGTGACGGTCCATTCGCCAGTATGCTCTTGGGTAGAGCCAGCGCAGATATATTGCCGGTTGCTCTATAAACATATATTATTGTCCGTAAGTTCCTCCTTTAGCTGTATAGATCTTGTTGATGGTCTGGAACTGCTTGTCCTTCTCCTCTGCCTTCTTCTCGTCAACAGCCGACTGCAGGTCGAGAACCTGGTTCAGGATATAGAGATGGAGTATGCAGTCCTGCTGTGAGCTCTCGAAACGTTGTCCGTCAAGTGAGCAGTACCACATCATATACTCAGCTGATTTACGCCACAGCTGGTCTATCAGATCCTGGGCTTTCTTGGTCTGTCCGGTAAGTGCATATGCACGGGCCAGGTCCATCGAACCGCTCTGGTAGTCATGAGGTATGTTGTAGCTTGGCAGCACCTTCTCACACTTGTCCAGCACCTCCATGGCCTTCTTGTCCTTGCCTTCATGAACAAGGTTCATGGCCAGCATTGACAACAGACGGCGATGGGTATAGCACATGCGCATCACTGTCTCATCAAGATAGATGCCAGGCTTGTCAACACCACCGAACTTGAACTTGTTCATAACATTGTTATATGTCTTCTCTGTGTCGAAGTTCTTAGCACCTGGTGCGTTGGTGGTGAATGGTGTTATGCGGTTTGCCAGTCCCTCCTGAACAAAGTTGTCGCCCAGGTTCATGTAGTTCTCAGCACCAACGGTTGTTGCTACGTAGATAGGACGTGTCCAGTTGCACTGTGCAATCATCTCAAGCATCATCAGGTCACCCTTATACAGAGCGTTCTTTCCCTTCAGCGAGATTACCATCTGGTCAGGGATACTGTCAGCTGCCATCATCATACCACTCTTACGTACAGCTTCCTTGTCGATGGTTACATATACTGTATCTGTAGGAATAACGTGCAGATCCTTGTTTGTTGTACGAACCCAGTACTTAAGAATGTTCTTAAGTTCGAAAGGTTTGTCGCCGAACTGCTTTGTTGCTTCCTCTGGGTTCTGACGGTATAGTTCCTCAACCTGCTTCTTCAGCGATGGGTCAACCTGTACATACTCGTTTGTACCAGCACAATACTCCAGTCTGCTCCAGCTTATGGGCACTGATGGAGAGTCGTATGCCGGACGGCGCATCTGGTCGATGTACCAGTCGGTCTGCAGATATGAGAGGTTACATACTCGTGCATCGGTACGGAATCCCTCTGTATCCTGGTTGTACCACAATGGGAAGGTATCGTTGTCTCCGTTTGTGAAGATGATTGGGTTACCCTCTTCCTGCAGTGTCATCAGGTAGTTCTGACCGAAGTCACGACAGCAGTAACGACCCGAACGGTCGTGGTCGTCCCAAGTCTGACTAGCCATCTGGATAGGTACTATTAAGCATGCCAGACCTATAACGACGGCTACTACCAGATTCTCCTTCTTTATCTGACGGTTCAACCAGTCAATGATTGCTGCTACTCCCATACCACACCAGATGGCGAAGGCGTAGAACGAACCAGCATAGGCATAGTCACGCTCACGTGGCTGCATTGGGGTCTGGTTCAGATAAATTACAATAGCCAGACCGGTCATGAAGAACAGGAAGAATACAACCCAGAACTGACGTATTCCTATAGGATCGTCGATGGTCTTCTCCTGACCGTTCACAGTAATCTTGCGCTTACGTGTGTACCAAGCTTGCCAGAAGAGTCCCAGCAGTCCCAGAATCAGAGGCATGCAGTAGAAAACGTTATGTCCCTTGTTCTCCTTCAGCTCCTGTGGCAGCATGCTCTGGTCTCCCAGTCGTGCATTGTCTATGAACGAGAATCCTGTAAGCCAGTTTCCATGCTCAAGCTCGCCATTGCCCTGGATATCATTCTGACGTCCGGCAAAGTTCCACATGAAGTAGCGCCAGTACATGAAGTTGCACTGATAGCTCAGGAAGAAACGTATGTTCTCCAGTTGGCTGGGAACCTTAACCATCATCTGCTCGCCGCAGCGGTCGTAAGGAACCTGCGAGCCGTCAACACCGCCCATCCACGACTCGTATGCTGCGGCATGACCGGCATCATACATACGTGGGAACAGCATGTTCTGTGCATACTTATATTCGTCCTTTGTACGAACTACAAAGTAAGAGTCCTTCTCGTCGGCCGAGGCCTTCTCCTTGCGCTGATATACAGGCTTGCCGCTTGTCATAACAGGCTTGCAGTAGTTGCCTTCCTGCTCCAGTGCCACCTGCGATGTATAGGCCTGACCGTAGAACAATGGGCGCTGACCGTACTGCTCACGTCCCAGATAGTCACCGAGTGTGAAGATATCCTCAGGAGAGTTCTGGTCCATTGGTGGGTTGGCCGATGAACGTATAACAATCAGTGCATAGCTTGAGTAGCCAATCATAAGCATCAGCATGCACAGCAGCATGGTGTTCTTTACGCGGGCTGTAATAAGTGGCTGGTTGTTCTTGGTGTACTTCAGTAGGAACCAGAGTGCAGCCAGAACTACAACACCGATGAAGAATGCGCTCCATCCCCAACCGTAGAAGGGGATACCCAGCATACCTATCGATGCAAGGAATGCAATATTCTGTATCTTCAGAGAGTGCTTCTGTGTCTGAGTCTCGTAAACAGCCCAGATAACACAACCCACCAACAGGAATATATAGATAATCTCACCGGTATTGAATGGCATTCCGAGGGTGTTAACAAAGAACAGCTCGAACCATCCGCCAACGGTAATGATTCCTGGAACAACGCCATAGAGTACTGCTGCCAGTATAACTACCGATACAGCGAGAGCTATGAGCGAACCCTTGAGGTTAGCATCGGGGAATCGGCGATAGTAATAAACCAGCACGATAGCAGGAACACAAAGCAGGTTCAGCAGGTGTACACCTATCGAGAGACCTGTCATATACATGATAAGTATAAGCCAGCGGTCACTGTGAGGCTCGTCGGCATGGTCTTCCCACTTAAGAATCAGCCAGAACACCACAGCAGTAAATGCTGATGAGTAGGCGTAAACCTCACCCTCAACAGCCGAGAACCAGAATGTGTCACTGAAGGTGTATATCAATGCTCCAACCAGACCAGATGCTTCAATGGCAATCATCTTTGGCATTGTCAACTCATCCCAGTTGCTGATAAGCAGTCGGCGTGTAAGATGAGTGATGGTCCAGAACAGGAACAGTATACAGGTTGCCGATAGCAGTGCACTCATGGTGTTCACCATTCTTGCCACCTGTGTCGGGTCGCTTGTAAACTGCGAGAACAGGTTTGCGGTAAGCATGAAGAATGGTGCCCCGGGTGGGTGACCGATTTCAAGTTTGTAACCAGTTGTAATAAATTCCGGACAGTCCCAGAAACTGGCTGTCGGCTCGATGGTAGAACAATAGACAAAGGCTGCAATAAAGAATGCCAGCCAGCCAAGGGCGTTGTCTATTAACCTGAATTGTTTCATTACAGAATATTATACTTTAACGTTAAAAATCTAAATAGTGGTGCAAAGTTACACAAAAATATTTTATATAAACAGACCGGCTCCGTAAATTAAGATAATATAACGGAACAACTTGCCCAGTGTAATAGCGATGAATGTTATGATCACGTTCGATCTCATCAGTCCTAAGGCTATCGTTATCGCACTGCCCAGTACCGGCAGGAATGCAAAGAATCCCATCCATGCACCGCGACCGGCCAGAAATCTGTGGGCTTTGTCAAGGTCTTGTTTCTTTACATGCAGATATTTCTCTATCCACTCAAGCTTACCCATTCTGCCCACGCAGTAGTTGAACACGCTTCCCATCACGTTTCCTATGGTACCGTATATCATAAGCACCCATGGGTCAAGCCCTGTAGCCATCAGTGCCACCATCACAGCCTCGCTCGAGAACGGGAAGAAACTGCCTGCCAGGAAAGCTGCCAACAGCATTCCCCAGTAGCCGTATTGCGTCAGTAGGTTTATTATGAAATCCATAGGTTCATGCCTGTTAACATAAATATCACTACCATCAGTACCAAAAAGAATATGTTCGACAGTCTGGTATGTGTCAGCGATACAAAATGCGCTATTATCGGACTCACGGCTATTGTCAGCATGTATATAAGTACATCATATATCTGGGGCTGCACTGCTAGCAGGATTAAAGTGTAGAGTGTAAGCATAATCAGACTTGTGTATGTCTGTCGTACTCGTATCTTGTCCATATAGCTTGTAATCCAGAAGTGTATTGTTCCCACCAGGAATACTACCACCAACAGTGCCAGATATATAATCTGTGGTCTGGTCAGTGCACTATAGTCTGTTGCCCATTGTATCTCAGTGAACCGCGACATGAAGCTCAATGCCATCTCCGGGTTATGTCTGTTGTTATACAACAGCCAACCGGCATAAAGCCAATAAGGCGTTATCAAACCAATAAGCGATGCAAGGAAAGTGCGGAAACACAGCGAGTACACTGTTGTTGCCATAAGTAGCCATATTATAGGTACAAACAGCAGGTAGCGTGGCTCCAGCAGACTAATCAGACTTGCTATCAGGAATATGTAGAAAGCCCTGCCTCTTGTCTGATGGTCTTGATAGCACGAGAACAACAGTAACAGTATCAGTACCGATCCTAGCTGAATAACAGCCCCGTTTACCGAAGGGAACAGCCAAACAGTAATACATGATAGCAGAATGTATGCAGCCGACACAGAACGACTGTATATCCTTATCATCAGGTTCATGTTGTTCAGATGAATCATGGCATAAACCGATGCAAAGAAACACAGGAACTGGAACCACCAGCCGTTATTTACCAACCCGGCCAACAGCCATATGCCGACACCATACATTATGGTAATCGGCAATGTCTTTCGGCTCTCGGCTATGATGTTCTGTGTATGCTTCTTGCTCATGATGCTTTACAGGTCCGCTCCGATGTCACGACGGAAATACTTGTCGGTAAACTGTATTTTCTGTGCCTCCTCGAATGATTTCTGCAGAGCTTCTGCCTTGTCTTTTCCGTATGATGATACAGCTATCACGCGTCCTCCGGCAGTAACCACTTCACTATCCTTCAAGGCTGTTCCGCTGTGGAACACAATCGAACCCTCAACATTCTCGATGCCCTTGATGGGGTAGCCCTTCTTATACTCCTGTGGATAACCACCGCTCACCAGCATCACACATACTGCTGCACGTGGGTCGAACTCTATGGCACGCTGGTCAAGGTTGCCCTCTGCCACACCTTCAAACAGGTCTACTATGTCGCTCTTCAGTCGCAGCATCACACTCTCAGTCTCAGGGTCGCCCATACGGCAGTTATACTCAATTACGTATGGCTCTGGCTCCTTGCTTGGAGTATTAGTGCGGTTGATAAGTCCGAAGAAGATGAATCCCTTGTAGTCGATGCCGTCGGCAGCCAGTCCCTCAACAGTAGGACGGATGATGCGGTCCTCAACCTTCTGCATCCACTCCTTTGTGGCAAAAGGCACAGGTGTAACACTACCCATACCACCGGTGTTCAGGCCGGTGTCATGCTCGCCGATACGCTTGTAGTCCTTAGCCTCGGGCAGGATCTTGTAGTTTTTACCATCAGTAAGTATGAATACCGAGCACTCTATACCGCTCATGAACTCCTCGATGACCACGCGACTTGAAGCATTGCCGAACATACCGCCCAGCATCTCCTTCAGCTCTTTCTTTGCCTCGTCGAGTGTAGGCAGTATAAGCACTCCCTTACCTGCACACAGTCCGTCGGCTTTAAGCACATAGGGTGCCTCAAGTGTCTCAAGGAACTTCAATCCCTCTTCCAGATGCTCACCGTCAAAGGTCTGATAGCGGGCTGTAGGGATGTTATGACGCTGCATGAATGCCTTGGCAAAGTCCTTCGAGCCTTCAAGCACTGCACCGGCCTTCGATGGTCCGATAACAGGTACGTTCTTTGTACGCTCGTCTGCCTTCAGCTCATCGTAGATACCCTTTACCAATGGGTCCTCAGGACCAACCACCACCATGTCAACGCCCTTCTCAACCACGAAGTCCTTTATAGCCTCGAAGTCATCGGCTTTCATGGCTACATTTTCGCCACAGTTGCCTGTACCTGCGTTACCTGGTGCTATGTACAGTTTCTCGCATTTGTCACTCTGAGCAATTTTCCAAGCCAGGGCGTGCTCACGTCCGCCACTTCCTAATAGTAATATCTTCATGTCTATAATGATTATTTTTCACCTTTTCACCCTTTCACCTTTTCACCCTTATTTAAGGTAGTCTTCAAAATACTGGGTCATGCGCTCATGTAGATGTACTGAGGCATGACCTCGCATGTTGTGCTCCTCACCGGGGTAGGCAAAGAAGTCGGGCTGTGTACCGGCCTTCACACATGCATCCAGGAAACTCAGACAGTGCTGTGGTACCACGGTGTTGTCGTTATATCCTGTGATGATCTGCAACTTTCCCTTCAGGTTCTTGGCCTTGCTTATAAGACTGCTCTTGGCATATCCCTCAGGGTTGTCCTGTGGTGTTCCCATATAGCGCTCACCATACATCACCTCATACCATTTCCAGTCTATCACCGGACCGCCTGCTACAGCTACCTTGAACACGTCGGGATAGTTCAGCATAAGCGATATGGTCATGAATCCGCCGAAGCTCCATCCGTGAACACCCAGTCGGTTCATGTCTACGTATGGCTGCTTCTTCAGAAACTCCACACCTGTCATCTGGTCTTGCATCTCTACCTGACCTAACTGATGCCATGTGGCCTGCTCGAAGTCTCTACCGCGATTCTCCGATCCTCGGTTGTCAAGAATGAATACTATGTATCCCTTCTGAGCCATATATGTCTCCCACGAGCGACTGGCATAGTGCCACGATGCATCAACATTGTGGGCATGCGGACCGCCATATACATATACCACTGTTGGGTATTTCTTGTTCGGGTCAAAGTCGTGAGGCTTTACCATTCTATAATATAGGTCGGTCTTGCCGTCGGCTGCTTTTATGTTACCGCAGGTGAATATAGGCTGCTGGTACTCCTTCCATGGGTCGGCTGCTTTCAGCAGGGTGATGGGTGCTGCCTTATGGGTGCTTGTCACCTCAATAGCATTTGGTACGGTGGGCTCCTGATACTTGTCGTACAGCAGTGCGCCTGTTGCCGACAGTTCTCCATGGTGTATTCCCTTACCGTTGTCCAGCAGTGTGCGCTTGCCTGTGCTGATGTTTACAGCCCAGAGATTGCACTGCACAGCACTCAACTCGTTCGATGCGATGATCACCGATTTGTCCTTCTGGTTGAAACCCAGAATATCCATCACAACCCACTTGCCGCTGGTAATCTGCTTAAGCTCCTTACCGCTCTTGTCCATCAGGTAAAGGTGGTTGTATCCGTCCTTCTGACTCTGCATAATGAACTTCGTGCCATCCCAAGGCAGGAACTGTATCGGGTTCTGTGGCTCTACATATTTGTCTGAAGTCTCGCGATACAGCTCGGCAATCTTCTTGCCCGATACTGCATCGTACGATACCAGTCGACAGTCGTTCTGTTTGCGGTTCAGTTCAAACATATACACGGTCTTCTCGTCGGGGCTCCATGCTATGTTTGTGAAATAGCGGTCTGTTGGTTCGCCGGCATGCAGATACACGGTCTTGTCGGTGTTCACGTCATAAACACCCACGGTAACCTTATGACTGGTCATGCCAGCCATAGGATATTTGTCGGGCTCATAACTTGCCGAACGGGGGAAGATGTCTACCTGTGGATAGTCGGTCACCATGCTCTGGTCCATACGATAAAAGGCCAGTCTGTTGCCTTTGGGGCTCCAGAATGTACCTTTTCTTATTCCGAACTCATTGCGATGCACGCTCTGTCCGTAAACTATCTCCCTGCTGCCGTCCTTGCTCAGCTGGTGCTTCACACCCTTTCCGTCAACCACGTACAACTGGTCCTTCTCGACATAGGCAGTGGCGCGCGATACAGGATTCCAGTCGTTAGCTGTCTGTCCTGATATGCTGTCTTGCCATATTATCTTCTTTGCCTCGAAGTCAAGCAGTATAAACGCCTTTCTGTTCCCCAGAGCCACAATGGGTTTGTCGGGGTAGGGGAATGTGGCGTTCATCAGGTGGCGCACGTATCTTTCATCGTTACTGCCGGCCCATGTGTTTATGTCGTCGAGTGTAAACAGGCATTTCTTCTTACCAGTCTTGGTGTCTATAACCTTACACTCTTCCACACCTGTCTCAATAAGTTTCTCGCCCCACCATGTAAGCCACATGCTCTGTGGTCGCAGGTTGGCATAGTTGGTACCGCCGAAGTTCAGGTCTTCGAGTGTAAACAGTTTCTTATCCTGAGAGCTCATGGTTGCGGGTATTGCTATCATGGCGATGATCGCCAACAATGATTTAATCTTCATCATCGTCAAATCTCTTTTTCTTTCCACCAAAGTCCTTGCCTTTGCCGAAGTCTCTCTTTCCGCCACGCTTGAAGTCCTTACGGTCCTTGCCGCCAAAATCCTTACGGTCTTTGTTGAACTCCTTACGTTCCTTGCGCTCTCTGCGCTCCTTACCGCTGCGGTCGAAGCTCTCATGACCACCGCGGTTCTTGCTCAGGTCGTGGCGATGGAAGGTGAAGCTCAGGATATCTGCCTCTTCGTTCTCCTCTTTCTCTTCCAGGCGCTTCTTGAACTCGCGCTCCTTCTTGAAACGGTGCTTCTCTGCCATCTGGCGCTTCTCCTCTTCGGTCTTTACAATACCACCCTCCGAGCGGAAGTCCTTAAGCTTTCCGTCAAACATCTGGTACTTGCGGAACTCGCACTCCAGACTGCCGTTGTAAAGAGGTATCTTTATGCTTGGCTTCAGTCCTATCTGGTCGAAGCACTCCTCGCGATAGCTCAGTATCCATGCATCATTACCCTTGAACTGGTGCTTCAGTCTCTCACCTATCATCTTGTATGTACCAAGCAGGTCGGGTGTTGAGATGCGCTCACCATAAGGCGGGTTCGATATCATGATACTCTTGTTAGCAGGCTGTGTGAAGTTCTTGAAGTCCTGCTGCTCTACGCTGATGATGTCGCTCAGTCCTGCAGCCTTTACATTCATGCGGGCGGTGTTTACTGCCTTCATGTCAATATCGTAGCCGTAGATCTTGTGCTTGAACTTGCGCTCCTGGCTCTCATCGTTGTAGATCTCATCAAACAGGTCTGCGTCAAAGTCAGGCCACTTCTCGAATGCAAACTCCTTGCGGAACAGTCCCGGTGCCATGTTCTTGGCTATCAGTGCTGCCTCAATAAGCAGTGTTCCGCTACCGCACATCGGGTCGATGAAGTCAGTGTCAGCCTGCCATCCTGAAAGCAGTATCATTCCTGCAGCCAGCACCTCGTTAAGTGGTGCCTCTACGCTCTCCTGACGGTATCCGCGACGGTGCAGACTCTCACCGCTTGAGTCCAGACTCAGTGTACACTTGTCTTCGGCAATGTGCATGTTCAGTCTGATGTCAGGGTTACTTATCGAGATATTAGGGCGCTTGCCGGTCTTCTCGCGGAATTGGTCTACAATCGCGTCCTTAACCTTATACGATACAAACTTAGAGTGGCGGAACTCCTCCGAGAATACCACCGAGTCTACAGTAAAAGTCTTGTCTGTACCGAGATACTCGGTCCAGTCAATCTTTTTGATTTCATCATACACATCGTCAGCGCTTCTTGCTTTGAAATGGCGTATAGGCTTCAGAATTCTGATAGCCGTGTGCAACTGAAAGTTTGCACGATACATCATTTCCTTATCACCTGTAAACGATACCATTCGTCTACCGATCACTACATCACTAGCCCCCAATTGGGTCAACTCTTTTGCCAGCACAGGTTCCAGTCCCATGAACGTTTTGGCAATCAATTCGTACTTTTCCATTATATTAATGTTTACAGGGTGCAAAGTTACTGCAAAGTTGCCGAAAAACGCACTTTTTTTCTGTTAATCTAACAAAAAAACTTTGTTTTTATGAAAAAACGTGCTAAAAATGTCGTTTTTCCAAATAAAATTCTTACTTTTGCCCATTGAAATTACGAACCTATGTATAGTTTACTACTCTATACCCAGACAGAGAACAAGTATCTCATCCCGATGCTGTGGGCTATCGGCATCGTGTTCCTCATTGCGCTTATCATCATGCTTCTTCTTCAGCGCAGGGCTGGTGGCAGGCTTAAGCGCGAGCTGCGCGATCTTGATAAGGTAAAGCAGAACAGTATCGAGTACGAGTTCGTCCTCAAGGCCATGCATCTCTGTACCTGGCATATCGACTGTAAGAGCCGCACCATCGGTGTGGATGCTGATTTCCGTGATGATAGGGGCGATCTGGTTTCCATCCCAGAGGTTCCTATCGAACAGCTGTTCAGTCTGATTGATAAGAGCGATGCCCAGCGTATTCGTATTTCCCTCAATAACTTGTGTAGTGGCGAAAGCTTCTCTTATCACGAGACCTATCGTGTGTTGGCCGGTAAGTCGGGACTTACTTATTGGGAAGAGAGCTTTGGTACCATATCATCCCGCGATGAGGATGGTAATCCGGCCCGAGTGGTGGGTGCCTCTTTCCGTATCGATGCTCAGAAGGAAATGGAGGCTTTGCTGATTGCTGCCCGTAACAAGGCTGAGGAGAGCGACCGCCTTAAGACTGCCTTCCTTGCCAACATGGGTCATGAGATCCGCACCCCGCTTAATGCCATCGTGGGATTTGCCGATCTGCTACCTGTTGTCGAGAGCGAGGAGGATCGTAATCAGCTTATCTCTGAGATTCAGAAAAATAACTACAAACTGCTCAGTATTATCGATGGTCTGGTTAGCATGTCTAAGGTTGAGGCCGAGGCTAAGAGTCTTGTCAAACAGCAGATCAATCTTGTGCCTGTACTCCAGCAGATTGTCGATTCCTTCTCGGGAATGGTCGATCCTCAGTCGGTTATCCTTGCTACCCAGTTCCCCATCACCGAGCTTATGGTTACTACCGATATTGACAAGGTAAAGGAAATTGTCACAAATCTTGTTCAGAATGCCGTTAAGTTCACAGCCCAGGGGTCTATCACCGTTGGTTTCGATCTGCCTCATGGCGATAAGATAATGATGTGGGTTCTCGATACCGGTAAGGGTATTGCCGAGGCCGATCAGCAGCGCATCTTCGAGCGCTTCGTCAAGGTCGACGAGTATATCCCTGGTACTGGTCTTGGTCTTTCTGTTGCCAAGAGTCATGCCGAGAGCCTCGGTGGTTCTATCGGTGTCGATTCTATCCTTGGCGAGGGCTCTCGTTTCTGGGTAGAGATTCCTATGCGATAATTTTTTTTATGCTTCGTGCAACTTTTTCTACGTCTGTTACGTCTAACAGGTAGAAATATTTTAAATTAAGTTCGATATGAAAAAAATTCTTCTTCCTGTTTTGTTAGTTGTCGTGGCTCTTACTATGATCTCTTGCAGCACCTGCAGCGACAGTGGTTTTAAGTTCAGCTATACCTCTTCCGACGAGATGGAGGTCTCAACCCGCGATATCCGTGGCTTCGAGAAGATCGAGGTCATTGGATCGCCCACGGTGTTCTATACCCAGGCCGACTCGTTCTCGGTACGTGTAAAGGGCCCCAAGGACCTTGTCCCCAATATCATCACCGAGGTTAATGGTAACACCCTCTCCATCCGTAACAAGGGTAAGATCGGTATCGTTAATGTTGATTTCGGTCGTAAGAAGGGTCTCTCGGTCTATGTCACCTCGCCCGATCTTACCGGTGTTGTTCTCAGTGGCTCAGGCGATTTCATCAGCGAGAGGACTGTCGATACCGATGTTCTAAACATCCAACTTAAGGGCTCGGGCGATATTAAGTTCGCCGATGTTGTGTGCGACCGCTGCGATGCCGAGCTTGTAGGCTCAGGCGACCTGGATATCGAGCACCTCGACACCCGCGAGACTTCTGCCACTCTTATCGGCTCGGGCGATCTTGACATCCGTCAGATGAATGCCGCCAACACCCAGCTCCAGCTCCGTGGTTCTGGCGATATCGATGTAGAGTTCCTTTGCGGTTGCGGCTCTGTCACTGCCGAGCTCCAGGGTTCAGGCGACATCAGCCTGAAAGGCCGGGTCAAGCACTTCGAAATGCGCAAACGAGGGTCGGGCGATATAAACTCAAACGATTTAAAGGTAGGACAGTAAGTCCTACTTTTTTTGTGTTTTTATTATAATAAAACCTAAATAAGTGTGCAAAGTTTTCTACATTTCGTAAGAAATGCGTAACTTTGCACGCTGAATTAGATTTAGTTTGGAAAGATGAAGTATGCAATTATAGCTGCTGGCGAGGGATCGCGATTGGTGCAGGAAGGCGTGGCAGCGCCCAAACCGCTTGTAAAGGTGGGTGGCGAGATGCTTATTGACCGACTGATTCGCGTGTTTATGGATAACAATGCCAGCGAGATATGCGTGATTTGTAATGAGCAGATGACGGCAGTAGCCGAACATCTCAAACAGATATTAGAGGCAGGACGTGTGCCCCTGAAGTACACTGTTAAGAGCACTCCCAGTTCCATGCACAGCATGTGGGAGCTAAGCAAGTGGCTCGGCGATGAGCCGTTCATCCTTACCACGGTCGACACCATATTCCGCGAGAACGAATTCAAGGTGTATGCCAACACCTTCCAGCTCTTCGCTGCCGAGGGCGTTGTCGACGGACTCATGGGAGTAACCGACTATATCGACGACGAGAAACCGCTGTATGTCGGCACTGCCGATGGAATGGACATCACAGGCTTCTTCGATACCTGCGACAATCCTAAATTCATCAGTGGCGGTATCTATGGTCTCACACCTAAGAGTATCGACACTCTGCGCCGATGCATTGAGCGTGGCGACAGTAGGATGCGCAACTTCCAGCGTGCACTGGTAACCGATGGACTTAAGCTCAAGGCTTATGGCTTCTCTAAGGTGCTGGATATCGATCATGCAAGCGACATTCAAAAAGCCGAGGACTTTCTGAAAATGTAAAAATTGAAAAATGTAAAAATTAAATAATACGGGAGCGTGAAGATACTGATGATTCAACGGGCGGAGAAGTTCTCGCCCAACTCGGTCGAAAAGGATAAGGCAATACTGGATACAGTAGCTGCCCGACTGATGACTGCCGGTCATCAGGTCGACACTGTCAGCGAAGAACAGCAGTATGCCCCCGAGCAGTACGACCGCATCATGACTATGGGTCGCTTGCCTGAGACATTAGACCGTCTGAGGTCTCTTCCCGCCATCAACTCATCGGTAGGCATAGAGAACTGCTCTCGTTGCAAGCTCGAGACTATCATGCAACATACAGGCATGCCCATGCCTCCGCGCCAGGGCAACTATGGCTACTGGCTCAAGCGTGGCGATGCTGCTGCCCAGAGCGAGGGCGATGTGCAGTATGCTGTCACCAAGGGCGAGCTGGAGCGAAAGATAAGCGAGTTCGAGGCTCGTGGCATCACCCGGTATACCATCAGTGCCCATGTCCCGGGCGATCTTATCAAGTTCTACGGTGTCGAAGGCACAGGCTTCTTCCGTTATTTCTATCCCACCGACGATGGCGATACCAAGTTCGGCGATGAGCACCGCAATGGCGAAGCCCGTCATTTCCACTTCGAGGTCGAGGCCATGCATGCATGTACCGAACAGTTGGCCAAGGCAGTAGGCATAAAGGTGTACGGAGGCGACTGCATAGTAGGCGAGGATGGTTCGTTCTGTATCATCGATTTCAACGACTGGCCCAGCTTCTCCCGCTGCCGCGAAGACGCCGCCACGGCAATCGCGTCTCTTGTTGAGACAATGTAAAAATTTAAAAATGAGACAATGTAATAATTAGGATAATAATGGCAAGTTTTAAGGAATTATTGAAATTATCATTTAAATCAGAAGATACTGAAGAGTGGTTGGATGTGCATTTCACGCGCCCCATTGGTTTGGCGTTTGCCTTGTTCTGGAACAAACTGGATGTCCACCCCAACGTAATCACAATCATATCCATTTTCTTGGGTGTAGGCGCAGGCGTCATGTTCTCTTACACCGATCTGATGCATAACATCTATGGCGTGTTGCTGCTGATGTTTGCTAATTTCTGCGACTCAACCGACGGTCAGATGGCCCGCATCACAGGCAAGAAAACCCTCATCGGACGAATGCTTGACGGTTTTGCAGGCGACTTGTGGTTTGTTAGTATCTACCTTGGCATTGTGTACCGTCTGTGGGACCAGCCCATGCCTTTCTTGGATACCAACTGGGGCATCTGGGGCTTTGTGCTCTGTGCTGTGGCAGGATTCCTGTTTCACTCCGACCAGAGCTCCCTGGCCGATTACTATCGTCAGATACACCTGTTCTTCCTTTTGGGTAAGGATGGTAGCGAGCTCGACAACTACAAGCAGCAGCGTGCCACCTACGAGTCTCTGCCAAAGGGCGACTTGTTGGCACGTACCTTCTACTTCAACTATGCCAACTACTGCAAGAGTCAGGAGAAGCGTACCCCCGAGTTCCAGAAGTTCATCGTCCGTTGGAAGCAGAACCCCAGCGAGGACATCCGTCAGAAGTTCCTCGAGGGCAGTCGTCCTCTGATGAAGTACACCAATCTGCTTACATTCAACACCCGTGCCATCACCATCTACGTAACATGTCTACTAGATTGTCCATGGGTGTACCCTCTTGTTGAGCTTACCGTTTTCCAGGCCATGTACATGTACATGCACAGCACCCACGAGGCACTCTGTGCCAAATTGTAATTTTTACATTTTTACATTTTATAATTTTTACATTTTAAAATGCTCAAGGGTTATATATTCGATTACGGCGGAACGCTCGACACTGGTGGTCAGCACTGGGGTAAGGTGATATGGCATGCTTATGAGCACCTGCAGGTGCCTGTTAGTGAGGCCGACTTCCGCGATGCATATGTTCATGCTGAGCGTACACTTGGCAAGAACCCCATCATCCAGCCCGATTTCACTTTCTATAAGACACTGGAGACCAAAATCCGCCTCCAGCTTGAATACCTGCAGACATCATACATCACCCCTCTAACTTCTTACATCTTACCTCTCACCTCTTACTTGTATGAGGCAACAGTTGCCGAGACAAGTAAAAGTCGCGAGGTGCTGCTTTCTCTTAAAAAGCAATATCCCATGGTGCTGGTAAGTAATTTCTATGGCAACATAGCCACCGTGCTTAAGGAGTTTAAACTCGATGGCATCTTCGATACCATCATAGAGAGCGCTGTGGTGGGTGTACGTAAACCCGACCCGCAGATATTTACTCTCGGTGTCGAGGCTCTTGGTATGCAGCCCGATGAGGTTTTGGTTGTTGGCGACAGCATGGATAAGGATATCATCCCTGCCTCTAAGGCTGGTTGCCACACAGTATGGTTCAAAGGCGAAGGCTGGACTAACGACCCTGTAGATGAGTCGCCAGCCGGAAAAGTGATAACAGACTTAACACAGATATTAGTAAATAATGAAGAGAAATAACCAAAGTAAAACGCAGTGGATGCTGAGACTAGTAGTGATACTATTCACTATTCACTGTTCACTAATCACTGCTGATGCACAGCATACTATTACCGGTCAGATCATCGATGCCAAGACCGGTGAGCCAATACCTTTTGCCAGTGCCCAGTACCTGGGTCATGGAGTGGGTGTGGCTTCCGATATCGATGGAAACTTCCAGATAGCACGTCATAATGGTTGGCAGCTTACGTTCACCTCTGTAGGCTATGTGTCGCAGACCATCAATGTTAACTCTGGCATAAAAAGCAACATAAAGATCAGTCTTAAGACCGACAATAAGATGCTTAAGGAGGTCACCATCAAGACCAAGCGTCAGCGCTATAGCCGTAAGAACAACCCGGCTGTAGAGATGATGAAGAAGGTTATTGCTGCTAAGAAACAAACCAATCTCAGCAATCGCGACTTCTATCAGTACAACAAATACCAGAAGATAACTCTGGCGCTGAACGACTTCCGTCCTGAGGTGCTCGACTCGCCTAAGTACAAGAAGAAACAATGGCTCATCGACCAGATCGAGGCCTGTCCTTATAACAACAAGCTTATTCTGCCCATCAGTGTCGACGAGACGGTGTCGCAGAAGATCTATCGTAAGAAACCTCACGATGAGAAGACCATCATCAAAGGTATCAACACCCAGGGTATCAACGACCTGATACAGACTGGCGATATTCTTAACACGGTGATGAAGGAGGTGTTCACCGATGTGAACATCTACGACGACCAGATACGCATGCTGCAGTATCCATTCACGTCGCCTATCGGAAAAGATGCCATTGGCTTCTACCGCTATTATATCGAGGATACACTCTATGTCGATAAGGACCTGTGCTTCCAGCTTCACTTCCTGCCAAACAACCAACAGGACTTTGGTTTCCGTGGCGACCTGTATATCCTGGCCGACTCCAGTTGGCAGGTAAAGCGCTGCGAGATGACCATCCCTAAGAAGAGCGATGTCAACTGGGTTGAGAACATGCAGGTGGTACAGGAGTTCACACAGTTGCCCGATGGCAGCTGGGTGCTCAGTGTCGACGATATGTTCACCGAAATAAAGGTGGCCAGCTTCCTTCAGCAGCTGGCGGTGATTCGTAACACCCGCATCAACGACTATGCCTTCGACGAACTGCCCCGTCAGCTGTTCAAGGGCACTAAGAAGGAGGTAAAGGATGTAAACGCCATGATGCGCAGCGACGAGTTTTGGAATCAGTACCGTCAGGTAGAGCTCACCAAGGGCGAGAGTCAGATGGGCTCGTTCATCAGCAACATCGAGAACATCAAGGGCTTCAAGTATATCATCTTCGGTCTCAAGGCTCTCATCGAGAACTTCGTTGAGACAGGCACCAAGCAGCACCCCAGCAAGGTGGATATCGGTCCTATCAACACCATGATTACCAAGAACTTCATCGATGGCATACGTACCCGTATCTCTGCACAGACCACTGCCAATCTCGACTCCAACCTGTTCCTGCGTGGCTATGTGGCCCGTGGTTGGGACTCTAAGAAGTGGTACTATAAGGGCGATGTCATCTGGTCGTTCAATAAGAAGGAGTACCTGCCCCGCGAGTTCCCGCAGCGCACACTCACCTTCTCCAGCACCTACGATGTCATGTCACCATCGGATAAGTTCATGCGTACCGATAAGGATAACGTGTTCACCGCATTCAAGTGGAGCAAGGTCGACAAGATGATGTTCTATAACCGCCAGACGCTTACCTTCGAGCGCGAGGAGGACTGGGGCTTCCGCACCACCTTGCAGTTTAAGACCGAGGAGAACGAGGCCTGCGGCAATCTGTATTTCATTCCTCTGTCGGAGGATGGCGACCGTAGCCGCTGGACCAACTGGAGCAACCCGACATTACCCCCGGTCGAGGGATTCAGCACGGGCAGGTTGCCAGTGCAGTCGCAGAAAATCCGCACTACAGAGCTACGCGCTGAGCTGCGCTTCGCTCCGGGCGAGACATTCATCAATACCAAACAGCGCCGACTGCCCATCAACCTCGATGCACCGGTGTTCACCGTTAGTCACACCCTGGGTCTCCGTGGTGTCCTTGGCGGCGAGTACAGCTATAACTATACCGAGGCGTCTATCTACAAGCGCTTCTGGCTCAACTCGTGGGGTAAGATGGACTTCAAGATCAAGGGTGGTATAGAGTGGGAGAAGGTTCCCTTCCCATTGCTCATCATGCCCGAGACCAACCTCTCGTATATCGTACAGGACTATACCTTCGAGGCTATCAACAACATGGAGTTCCCAACCGACCGCTTCCTGTCGGGCCAGCTCTACTGGGACCTGAACGGAAAGATTCTCAACCGCATCCCGCTCATCCGCAAACTGAAGTGGCGCGAGTGGTTTGGCTTCCGTATCCTGTGGGGCGAACTGTCGGAGAAGAACAACCCGTATCTCGACAAGAATGCAGGCAGTCCTATGCTCATGTACTTCCCCGAGGGCAGCTATGTCATCAATTCTAATCGTCCTTACATGGAGTTCAGCGTGGGCATCCATAACATCTTCAAGATTATACATGTTGAGTATGTGCGCCGCTTGAACTATAACGAGCTGCCCACTGCCCATAAGCATGGCATCCGACTGAAGGTGCGCGCCACATTCTAAAAAAAATACTTGTAAACGTTTGCTATTCACAAAAAAAAGTGTACCTTTGCAACGTCGCACTTTTTTGTAGATGAAATAAAAACCTCTATATATGAATATTAAGCAACTGTTTACCTCTATTATATGTATGGCTTGCTTGTCGGTGAGCGCTGCTAATGCGGTAATCCCCGACATGAAGTTCCGTAGGCTTGATGCACGCGATGGTTTGTCTAACTCGCAGATAAACTATATGTTCCAGGACTCTCGCGGATTCATCTGGATTGGCACCTCTTATGGTCTTAACCGCTACGATGGATACCGCTTCCGCACATATTACTCTGATCCGAGCGACTCTACCACTCTGCGCAATAACTATGTCGACCAGATTTGGGAAGACAGCGATGGTAAGCTGTGGCTTAAGCAGGGCATGAACTACAGCGTGTTCGACCCTGTCACCGAGAAGGTAACCCGTAACCCTACCACCATCCTCTCTAAATGGGGCATCAAGGGCGGTATCGACAGGTTCTATATCGACTCGCAGAAACGCTTCTGGGTTAAGACCTACGACGAGGGCCTCTATTGCTATAACCCCCGCAAGAAGACTCATAAGCTTATCAAGTACGGCTACGATGCCGACCAGATAAACAAGGAGTATTATTTCTCTAACTTTGCCGAGTGGAACGATAAGTTGCTGGTAACATCGAGCGACGGTGATATCATGGCCATCGATGGCGATAAGGGAAAGGTGCTGTGGAAAGATGACTTCATGAAGACTCATGGCGGACAGCCCAGTCAGGCTTACTACTGCTATGTCGACAAACACAGCAACTACTGGATTCTTACCACCAACCGCCTGTTCATCTTCAACCAGAAGGATAAGATCTGGTATAGCTCACTCAACGATTATCTCGCCACCTTCGGCATCGCTCCGTTAGCACCCGACCTTCAGGCGTGGGATGTCTGCATGGACCAGCGAGGCTGGATATGGCTGGCTACCGACCACTACGGCATCTATGTCATCGACACCAAGAATGCCGAGATAAAGCAGTTTGTCAACAATAAGTTCGACGCCACATCTATCAGCGAGAACACGCAGAAGAAGCTCATGCTCGATAAGAGCGGTAACATGTGGATAGCCTGCTATCGTAACGGCTTGAACCAGTACATCGAGAAACTCATGGGCTTCAACACCCTCGAGCTGGGCGATATCAACACCACCACTGTCGATGCTGCCGGTAACTACTGGTTCGGTACCGATAACCGTGGTATAATAAAATATGTACGCGCGACGGGCGAGACCGAGGTCTTCGACAAGGCTCGCTTCGGCATTGCCTCCGATATTATGGTTGCCAGTCATGGCGCTAAGGATGGCTCTGTGTGGTTCGGTACATATAACGGCGGACTGATTCACATCGCCAATGGTCAGGTCAAGAACTATACCATGGCCAATACCAACGGCGAGCTGCTTAATAATAATGTATGGTCGGTAACCGAGGATAAGTGGGGCGACATCTGGCTTGGCACTCTTGGCAGTGGTGTGCAGAAGCTCTCTCCCAAGTCGGGTAAGTTCAAGACCATCAACTCGCATAACTCCACACTGCCAGGCGACTTCATGACTTCCGAGTACTGGACAAAGAAGGGCTGGCTCATGGTCGGTCACTCTGAGTTCTACTCGCTCATCAACCCCGTAAGCGGCAAGGTGGCAAACGTCAAGATACCCGCCATCCAGGGGCAGACGGCTGCCATGGCCACCACCACATGTGTCATGGAGGATAGTCGTGGACTTATATGGCATGGCTCTACGGCGGGCTGCTGTGTTGTCGACTTCAAAACCAACAAGCAGAACATGCTCGACATGAACTCGGGTCTGATTGGCTCAAGTGTTGTGGGCATCGTCGAGGACCAGCTCCACACCATGTGGGTCATCACCGAACATGGTGTGTCAAATGTTGTTCCTAAGAAGGATGCTAATGGCGAGTGGAGCTTCAATGTGCGTAGCTTCAGCAGTAAGGACGGACTCCAGCAGGGCCCTTACAACCAGCGCTCTGTAAGTGTCACCCCCGACGGACTGATCCTGGTAGGTGGTATGAATGGTGTCGACGTCATCAATCCCAAGCTCATCACCAGTACCGATAATAACGAGACTCCTATCTTCAGCGGACTCAAGCTGTTCGGACAGCAGATGGGCGTTGGCGAGGAGTACGATGGTCGTGTCATTCTTGAAGAGGATCTTAATGTAAGCCATGAACTTGTGCTCCGCCATTACGAGAGTCAGTTCACCATCCAGCTGGCCACCGACAAGGGTGAGATACATAACGACTCGCGCTTCGTCTACCAGCTTGAGGGATTCAGCGATAAGTGGATTACCACCGAGGAGAACGATCCTAACATCACCTACATGTCGCTCCATCATGGCAACTATGTGCTGCATGTACGCATGCTCAACGAGGATGGAACAATGGGTAAGAACGAGGCTATTCTCAATATCACCGTCACACCACCATTGTTGCGTAACCGCTGGATTATGGTCATCTTCCTGAGCATCATAGCTCTCGGAATCTACCTGTGGCGTAAGCGCTTCCTCAAGCAACAGGCTGACAAGACCGAACGCGACTATCTGCGCATGGAGGTGATGAAGAAGCAGTGGATGAATGAGATGCGCGCTGAGCTGCAGAAACAGCAGGAGAGCGACCAGAAAGCTCAGGCCGAGGAACTCTATGCTCAGGCATGGTCTATCGAGGAGACTGTCAAGAAACCTCACGACCTGCAGCACTTCATGAAAGAGCAGTGCGCCCTGTTCAAGGCACCTCTTGGCAAACATGTCAAGTTCTCATTCTTCCCGTTGGCCAACGACCTCACGGTCGACTTCGATCACGACCAGATGGCTCAGGCCGTTCAGATGATTCTGAGCAACAGTGCCCTGTTCTCGCCAACCGACTGTAAGATAAAGGTGTTTGTCGATAAGACCTCAACCTCAGGCACCATCCGTATCTCCGATAATGGTGTGGGTATCCCTGAGGGAGCCGAGGAGAGCATTTTCGATCCTATGATTAGTGACGACGACTCTGGTATGAGCCTGTTCTTCGTCAAGGCTATCGTCGAGATGCACGGAGGTACTATCGTTGCCGAGAATAACCCGAGTGGCGGTTCTATCTTCACCATCAATCTGCCTGTTGACGAGGAGGCGAGGGCAGAGGAGGCTGTCATGATGGACGATGATTAAAGGCCTCGATTAAGTGAGAGCAATGTCAAGTTCGCTTGAACTTTGCCGAACGTGAGAGGGCTCGATACGAAGTATCAACATTAACAATAATAACTGATGAAACGAATTAAGATTTTTGTGTCTGCACTGATGCTGTGTTCTTCAGTGATGGCAGCCGAGGTGCAGACCAGCGGAAACAATGTGACTATTCGCCCTGATGGTGGTCAGGCAAAGGTAATCAAACTCGAGGTGATGAACGACAACATCATCCGAGTGCGTGCTACATCCAAGGATGCTCTGCCCGTAAAACCTGCCTCGCTTATGATTGTCCCACAGGTTGCCCCAGCCAAGGGCTACACTATTACCGACGAGGGCGGCAATGTAGTTGTAAAGGCAAAAAACGTAAAGGCAGTGGTGTCTAAAGCCACCGGTCAGATAACCTTCTTCGATGCCAATGGTAAGCAACTGCTTGCTGAGGCTAAGGACGGAAAGCAGTTCTGGAATTTCACTGTCCCCGAGCGCGAGCTCGGTATGAAGACCGGCTATACAGTGCCCGAGGAACAGAAACACGGACTCACCTGGCAGATGAAGTTCGACTCGCCCGATGATGAGGCTTTCTACGGCCTCGGTCAGCATCAGAGCGAGGAGTTCAATATGAAGGGAAAGAACGAAGACCTCTTCCAGTATAACACCAAGGTGTCTATCCCATTCGTCCTTTCTAATAAGAACTACGGACTGCTCTGGGATTCGTACAGCTATTGCCGTTTCGGTAATCCCAACGACTATCTCCAGCTCAACCGCGCTTTCAAACTTTACGATAAACAAGGTCGTGAGGGTCATCTCACTGGTACCTATATTGATGCCCGTGGTAAGAAACTGGTACGCGATGAAGACTCTATCTATTATGAGTATGGTACCCCCGAGAAGTCAGCCATTGCCCTGAAGACCGACAATGGCGGTATCAAGAACTTCCCCAAGGGCATCAATCTCTATGGCGCCACCGTTACTTACGAAGGTTTTATCGAGCCTGAGTGCTGCGGCCATTGTAAGGGAAAGAGTCAGCTCTATCAGTTCATCCTGTACTATTCTGGCTACGTCAAGGTCTATATCGACGGCCGCGAGGTCGTTCCCGAGCGCTGGCGTACAGCCTGGAACCCCAATACCTATAAGTTCTCAACCGAATTGCAGAAAGGTAAGCGTGTGCAGCTTCGCATAGAGTGGCGCCCCGATGGTGGTGAGGCTTATTGCGGTCTGCGTGTGTCAGAGCCACGCAACAAGACTGAGCGCGAGCAGCTCAGCGTATGGAGCGAGATGGCCAAGGATATGGACTACTACTTCATCGCAGGCGAGAATCTCGACCAGGTCATCTCTGGCTATCGCACACTCACTGGTAAGGCTTCGCTCTATCCTAAGTGGGTACTTGGCTTCTGGCAGAGTCGTGAGCGTTATAAGACCTCCGCAGAGATCGAGGAGACACTCGCTGAGTTCCG
>Ga0256405_10001117_pt1 | contig 77838 bp, 71 predicted proteins | sample RumenRJG_02DNA_FD_189096 | JGI IMG/M metagenome (GOLD analysis project Ga0256405, IMG submission 189096) | Bovine rumen microbial communities from Lethbridge, Alberta, Canada - RJG_02 | ecosystem: Host-associated > Mammals > Digestive system > Stomach > Rumen | place: Canada: Alberta... | reverse complement strand
GGGATACCATCGATTTTCGTGGTACCAGCAAGACACACATTGACAACGAGGGTAACCCCTACACCACTACCTCAATACGACTTATCTGCCGCGCAGAAAAAGATTAATTTGCACATATCAGAAAAAAGTTGTACCTTTGCAAGCGAAAATGATTACGACATTTTTCGTAACGACATTTTTCGTAATAAAAATAATCGTTCAACTCCCGATCGGTATATGTTCGCAGGTAAAGAGCGAGATTGGGAGTCAGGATATGATTACTTCTTCTGTTAGTCCAGCTTGTTCCTTTTCTTGCATCAAAAGGAACAACCCATTCCCCTCTACATACAGCTTGTTCCTTTCTTGTGTCAAAAGGAACAAGTTGAATCGGGTGCAAAATTTCAGTATGCGCTTTTAGAAAGCGCGTAGATGTCAAGAAGCTCGTCAGCATACGCTTGCTGCAAGACGAACGCGTTCGTAGGGCAGCCGCGATGCTTCCTCTCCACTCAGAACAAGTTCTTTCGCGGGATTTTAAACGGCCGGCCGGTGAGGGTCGGTCGTTTGGGTATTACCAATTGAAATAAAGTTTACTTGCGCACCTTATAGTAGAGGAAAGCTCCGATAGCGAGGAAGACGAAGTTGGGTAGCCAGACAGCCATAAAAGGAGACATAACGCCGCTAACGGAGAAGGTAGTGGAGACGGTGGAGAAGAGGATATACAACGCCGAAAGGGTAATGCCGACGCCTAAGTTCTTACCCATGCCGCCGCGCACTTTCTTACAGCTCATAGTTACTCCCAACAAAGTCATGATAAAAGCTCCGATAGGCGAAGCCCAACGTTTCCACCACTCGGTCTCGAAGGCCTGCAGGTTGCCCGAACCACGTTGGCGCTGGCGAGCCATATAAGCCTTCAACTCGGGATTGGTCATCTGCTGCGCCTGTTCGGCGGTAATGAACATCTCTTCCGGTAAAATGTGGATAATCGTATCGAGCCGTAAGCCGCGCGACATATGTTCACGCAGGCCGTCAAAGTCACGACGGACGTAGTTATCCATATGCCAATGATAGAGTGAGTCGTATTGGATACGTTCGGCCGTTATACGCATCTTAAGGGTCTTTCCGTCAAAATGCTCCAAGGAAGAGCGATAACCCAGGTTGGTATTGAGGCGGAAGGTCTCGATATAGAGTATGGTACCCGGCTCCACTTCCAGTTGGACATTGCGGACGTTCTCGGTAGTAAACTTAGAGATATACTTATCTTCGAAGGAGAGCAACTTACCGGATGCAGGCGGGATAATATAGCCGGCCATGAAGAAGAGCATCAGGAAAAGAGTGATAGCCGAGAAGAGATAAGGCCACATCAAGCGGCGGAAACTCATTCCCGTAGCCATCATAGCAATAATCTCGCTGTTGCCCGCCAGTTTACTGGTAAAGAAGATAACGGAGATAAAGATAAACAGCGGCGCGAACATATTCGCGTAGTAGGGAATGAAGTAGATATAATAGTTGAGGATGACCTGCTTGGCCGTCAGTTGATATTCATAGAAGTCATCCATCTTCTCGGTCAGGTCAAAGACGATACCGATACTCAGGATCAGAATGATGCTGAAGAAGAAAGTCCCCAAGAACTTACGGACGATATACCAATCCAAGCGTTTAAGAATGCGCCAATCGACATTCTTCCAATCTATGTCTTTCAAGTTTATCATAGGCGGACGGTGAGTTGACGAATCATTTCTTCTTTCCACGACTTAAAGTCGCCCTGCAAGATGTGTTGACGGGCTTCGCCCACCAACCACAAGTAAAAAGCCAAGTTATGGATACTAAGTATTTCCAAGCCTAACATCTCATCGCTATGGATGAGGTGGCGGACATACGCCCGGGAATATTGTTGGTCGACATAGCTGGTGCCATCCGGGTCAAGGGGCGAGAAGTCGTTTTCCCATTTCTTATTGCGCATATTCATCACGCCATTGCGCGTGAAGATCATACCGTTACGCCCATTACGGGTAGGCATAACGCAGTCAAACATATCTACGCCCCGTTCGATAGCCTCCAAGATATTCCACGGTGTACCCACGCCCATCAAGTAACGAGGTTTAGAAGCCGGTAGGATATCGTTGACCACCTCAATCATCTCATACATGACCTCGGTAGGTTCCCCTACAGCCAGGCCGCCGATAGCATAGCCATCGCGGTCGAGGTCACGCAAACGCTTAGCCGCCTCCTGACGCAAATCGGGATAGACGCAACCTTGGACGATAGGGAAAAGGTGCTGGCGGTATCCGTATAAATCCTCGGTTTCATCGAATCTTTTAATGCATCTGTCGAGCCATCGATGAGTGCGATGCATCGAGTTTTCGGCATAGGTTTTATCTGCCGTTCCCGGGCAACACTCATCAAAAGCCATCATGATATCTGCTCCTATCTCGCGTTCTATATCCATCACCGATTCGGGAGTAAACATGAGTTTGCGTCCATCGATATGAGAGGAGAAGCGTACACCTTCTTCCGTCATCTTACGTATATCGGTAAGCGAGAAGACCTGGTAGCCGCCCGAGTCGGTGAGAATAGGTCTGTCCCACCCCTCAAAACGATGCAGTCCTCCGGCTTGGCGTAAGATAGCCGTACCGGGACGGAGATACAGGTGGTAGGTATTGCCCAAGATGATTTGAGCATGTATATCGTCTATCAAATCACGACGATGCACTCCTTTGACCGTTCCGACAGTACCTACAGGCATAAAGATAGGAGTAAGGATATCTCCGTGGTCCGTATGCACGACACCGGCTCGCGCCCATGTCTGAGAGTCAGTATGTAGGAGGTCAAAAAACATTCAATTACAGATGGTTATTGGTGGGAAATATTACGCTCGGTTGGAACGAACGATGCTCGTCAGGTGTCATCCAGCAATAGGACATAATAATCACTATATCCCCGACCCGCATCAGATGAGCCGCAGCGCCATTCATGCATATACATCCACTTCCACGCCGACCGGGGATGACATAGGTCTCGAGCCGAGCGCCGTTAGTAACATCTACCACCTGCACGCGTTCCCCGCTGAGCAACCCGGCAGCCTCCATCAAACTTTCATCAATAGTAATGGATCCTACGTAATCGATGTTCGCTTCCGTTACGGTAACACGATGAATCTTAGACTTTAGAATGTTTACGAGCATACTTTTGATTTTTTTGCGCCGAAGCGATTATTGATTGGCATTCTTCTATTGTCAGGGCATCGACATTCGCACTCTTAGGCAAGCGGAAATTACCTTCTGGCGTCTTGATATACGCGCCAAAACGTCCCTGCATAATGTGAATATCCCCAAAGGTACGCAAGGGTTGCATCTGTTGTTGATGCTGCGCAATCACCTCCCGCACATTGTCTTCGCTGATAGTATGGATATCCGTTCCCTTGGGCAGGGAGATAAAGGCACCCTCATAGCGGACATAAGGTCCATACTTACCGGTACCGAGTGTAGCCTCCTCACCGTCGAGCATCATCGTCTTAGTAGCCGACTTAAGTTCCTCGAATAAATCGAGTGCTTCGGCTAAGGTAATAGTAAAGAGCGATTGACCGGGTTTAAGGCTGGCAAAACGCGGTTTACCTTTCTCGGCATCACCAATCTGGATACAAGGGCCTATCTTACTCACCTTAGCCAAGACCTGTTCACCCGTCTGCGGGTCGGTACCCAGCAGCCGTCCGGCTACCTTACCTACAGGTACATTGACGATATCGGGATGGAAGGTGTGGTAGAAATTATCCACTATCTGCGTCCATTCGGCCTCTCCGGCCGCAATGCGGTCGAAATTCTCTTCCTCTTTAGCCGTAAAATCGTAACTCAAGATAGAGGAGAAATGTTCTACCAGGAAATCATTGGTAATGCGTCCCAAGTCGGTCGGCAGGAGTTTATGCGCATCCTGTCCGACCATCTCGGTCTTTTGGCGGTCGGAGAGTTTGTCATTCTTCATCGTGACGACGTTAAACTCGCGTTTGTAGCCACTCACATTACCGCGCACCACGTAGTTGCGTGTTTGAATAGTCTCGATAGTAGTAGCATAGGTAGAAGGACGACCGATACCCAGTTCTTCCATTCGCTTCACCAGCGAAGCTTCCGTATAGCGCGGAGGAGCCTTGGTGAAGGTTTGCTGCGCTACATATTCGTCAGCCTTAATGGCCAAGCCGAGAGATACTTTAGGTAAGACATTGGCGGCACTATCGTTCTCATCGTCCGTAGACTGGACATACGCTCTCATAAAACCGTCAAAGAGAACGACTTCGCCATTGGCCACAAAACTATAGGGTAAATCGGAAGAGGCTATCTCCACACGGGTGGCCAACAACTCCGCATCGGCCATCTGACTGGCCAACGTACGGCGCCAAATCAATTCGTACAGTCGTTTCTCGTCGGCATTGGCTCCGGCCGAGTGCACATTCATATAGGTAGGACGAATAGCCTCGTGGGCTTCCTGAGCACCCTTACTAACCGTATGGTATTGACGTGCCTGGTGGTATTTAGCGCCCAATTTGGGGTCGCCGACAATCTCTTGTTTAGCAGTAGCAATAGCCAACGACGACAGGTTCACCGAGTCGGTACGCATATAGGTTATCTTACCGGCCTCGTACAAAGCCTGCGCCAGACGCATCGTTTTAGATACGGTAAACTTCAGTTTACGTGCCGCTTCCTGTTGCAGGGACGAGGTGGTGAAGGGCGGTGCGGGTGTGCGTTTAACCGGCTTGTCGCTGACCTGAGAGATATGGAACGACGTAGCCGCACACGAGCGCAAGAAGTCAACAGCCTCCTCTTTAGATGCAAAACGATGGTTCAACTCAGTATGCAAACGGAAGTCTTCCGCATTCTGATTTTTCCCGATGAAATCGGCACTTATTCGATACTGCGACACCTCTTTGAAGTCCTCTATCTCGCGTTCGCGTTCGACGATCAGGCGCACCGCCACCGACTGCACGCGTCCGGCACTCAGACCGGTCGTCACCTTACGCCACAGGATAGGAGAGAGTTCAAAACCAACGATACGATCCAGCACGCGGCGAGCCTGCTGGGCATTCACCAGGTTGTAGTCTATTTTCCGGGGATGCTGTATGGCATCCTGAATAGCGGTTTTTGTTATCTCATGGAAGACGATACGATTGGCCTCGTTGGGATTGAGGTTGAGCACTTGCTGGAGATGCCAGGCAATAGCTTCTCCCTCTCGGTCCTCATCGCTTGCCAGCCAAACCTTATCGGCTTTTTTAACTGCGTCATGAAGCACAGCAAGGATATGAGTCTTCTGCGGGTCGATTACATAATTAGGTGCATAGTGGTGGTCGAAATCAATACCCATGCTATTTTTGCCCACTCCTTCGATATCACGGATATGACCTTTAGAGGACAAGACATGATATTCAGCGCCAAGGAATTTCTCAATCGTCTTAGCTTTCGAAGGAGACTCAACAATAACTACGTTTTTGCTCATTTATAATATATAAGGTGTATTTTGAGTGTTCGTTTTCCGTTTCGGGCTGCAAAAGTACACAAAATTTTTATTATATGCAAATTTATTTTTTTATTTGCGTATATCAAAAATATTTTGTATTTTTGCACCCTGAAAAAAAATTTTTGGACTATGAACATCTTTTTAGTGGTACTATTAGCGGTCTTTGGAGTCGCACTCCTGATGGTCGAATTGTTCCTTATTCCCGGCTTCGGTATAGCCGGCATAGCAGGGTTTGCAAGCCTATGCGGAGCCGTTGCGTTGGCGTATATTAAAATCAGCGTCACAGCAGGGCACATCACGTTAGTGGCTTGTATTGTACTATCCGCGATAGCAGTTTGGTGGATTCTGCGCTCCAATGCCATGGACAAGATGGCTTTGGATGCCCAGATTGACGGTCAGGTAAAATTGGCGGACAACAAGTTGCAGAAGAAGCAAGAGAAAGAAGAAGACAAGTAATCGGCTAACTAATAAATTATAATATTATGGACATTTTCACTATTATCCTGGGCTTTTTTGTGTTTATAGCCCTCTGTATTTTCCTGTATTATGTGCCCTTCATGCTGTGGATTAACGCGGTAGTAAGCGGTGTACATATCAGTTTGATTCAGTTGTTCCTCATGCGCATCCGTAAGGTGCCGCCAGCAAAAATTGTCAACTGTATGATTGAGGCTCACAAGGCCGGATTGACAGATGTTAAGCGAGACGGATTAGAAGCCCACTATTTAGCGGGAGGTCATATAGAACGCGTAGTACATGCTTTAGTAAGCGCCAGCAAGGCGGGCATTAACCTGCCCTTCCAGATGGCTACGGCTATTGATTTGGCCGGTCGTGATGTGTTCGAAGCCGTTCAGATGTCGGTAAACCCGAAAGTGATTGACACGCCTCCCGTAACGGCTGTAGCGAAAGACGGTATCCAGTTGATTGCCAAGGCCCGTGTAACCGTGCGCGCCAATATTCGCCAATTGGTAGGTGGTGCCGGTGAAGACACTGTACTGGCCCGCGTAGGTGAAGGTATTGTAAGTTCTATCGGTAGCGCCGAAAGCCATAAACAAGTGCTGGAAAATCCCGACTCCATCAGTAAGTTAGTATTGTCCAAGGGACTGGACGACGGTACGGCATTCGAGATTTTGAGTATTGATATTGCCGACATCGATGTAGGTAAGAATATCGGTGCACAGCTCCAGATGGACCAGGCAGAAGCCGATAAAAATATTGCCCAAGCCAAGGCCGAAGAGCGTCGTGCTATGGCCATTGCCAATGAGCAGGAGATGAAAGCCAAAGCTCAAGAGGCACGCGCCAAGGTGATTGAAGCCGAGGCTTTAGTTCCGCAGGCTATGGCAGATGCGTTCCGTAACGGCAACTTGGGTATTATGGACTACTACCGCATGCAAAATATCCAAGCCGACACCTCTATGCGCGAGACCATTGCCAAACCGGAAGGCGGCTCTAAAAAGAAATGAGTCTGCTGCGCGTAGCCATACTGCAATACCCCATCGTTTGGGCTGATAAACAATCTAATCTCCGTCTGACCATCAACCGTGTTAAGCGTTTGATTGGTAAGGCGGATATAGCCCTATTGCCGGAGATGTTCTCCACCGGATTCTGCAGCGACCGTCCGGATTTAGCGGAGCCGACAGACGGAGCAACAATGAAGACCTTACAGCAGTTGGCGGATACCACCGGTATTGCCATTTGCGGGTCGTTCATTTGTTCCGAGGAGAATGAGACAACCTTACATAACAGAGGTTTTTTCGTTAAGCCCAATGAGTCGCCCGTCTTCATTGACAAGGCTCATCTATATGCCAACGGAGGCGAAGACCGCTTCTTTTCTCGCGGCAGAGAGCGCACCGTCATTGAATATAAGGGAGTGAAGATTCGCTTACTCCTATGTTACGATGTGCGCTTCCCCGTATGGGCTCGCAATCAGTCGGGATGGGATTATGACGTGTTGTTGGTTAGTGCCAACTGGCCGGAAGTGCGCATTGCTTATTGGGATGTATTAGTCGCTTCGCGTGCTGTGGAGAACCAGTGTTATATCGCCGCCACCAATCCCGTAGGCGATGACGGTAACGGCGAACACTACAACGGGCACAGTGTAGCGTATGATACCTACTTGCACCCTATTGTCAAGTTCCGCAATAACCAATCCGGCACCCGAATCGCCAATTTTGATATTGAGCGGTTGCATCATTTCAGGAATGCTCTTCCCTTATGGAAAGATATCGATTCCTTTACCCTAACAGAGGCATAAGGCATGGAATACGAATGGCACATACGGCAGTGGACTGATGAGGAGCAGGCCTGCATAGCACGCCTGCAAGATGAACTGCATATCAGTGAACCTTCGGCACGGTTGTTAGTGGCGAGGGGGATTAGTACCGGTGATGAAGCACGCCGCTATGTGCGCCCTTCGTTAGAGGCACTGCACGACCCCTTCATGATGCAAGATATGGACGCCGCAGTGAGCCGTCTGGAGCAAGCGTTGGCACAAGGAGAGAAGATATTAGTATACGGCGATTATGACGTAGACGGAACAACCGCAGTAGCTTTAGTATACTCCTTCCTGCGGCGTCTCACCCATCGTTTGGACTTTTACATTCCCGACCGTTACACCGAAGGTTACGGCATCTCATTTCGCGGTATCGATTATGCCCAGGAACAAGGTTGTTCATTGATTATCGCATTGGATTGCGGTATCAAGGCCGTTGACAAAGTAGACTATGCCACCCAACGCGGGATAGACTTCATCATTTGTGACCATCACACACCCGGGGAACAACTGCCTGCAGCTACGGCGGTCCTGAACATGAAACGGGCCGATTGTCCGTATCCGTTTAAGGACTTAAGCGGTTGTGGTGTGGGCTTTAAGTTGGTACAGGCCTACTGCCAACGGCATGGCATTCCGGTAGATGAACTTAAGCCTCTACTGCCGTTATTGGCTATGTCCATCGCTTCCGATATCGTATCCGTCACCGGCGAGAACAGGATATTGGAATCGTTCGGCCTTAAGCAGATGAATAGCACTCCGCCGGTAGCCATCCAGGCCATAGCCGAAGTGACCGGATTGCAAGTAGGGCGTTTGACGATGACGGATTTGGTATACAAGATCGGTCCTCGCATCAATGCCAGCGGACGCATCAGTAGCGGCGCCGAAGCGGTACGTTTACTCATCAGTGACGATATCGGCGAAGCACGTTCCAAGGCTTTGGATATCAATAATTACAATACCGAGCGCAAAGACTTTGACCAAAAAACCACCGAAGAAGCCTTATCCCAATTGGCCGCTGATCCGGATAATGAACAACGATATACGACCGTTGTATATGCTCCCGATTGGCACAAGGGTGTAGTGGGCATTGCGGCCAGCCGGCTGACGGAGAGTTACTATCGTCCTACTATCGTACTCACGATGGGTGACGATGGTCTTATCTCAGGTTCGGCACGTTCGGTGGGAGGATTCGACATCTACACGGCTATTGATTCGTGTCGCGACCTGCTCACGCACTTCGGTGGACATCGCTTTGCCGCCGGATTAAGTCTGCAACCTCAAAACTTAGATGAGTTTAAGCGCCGCTTTGAAGACTTTGTACGTGAACATATCCTGCCGGAACAACGGTATCCCGTCATAGAGATAGAGCAAGAGTTAGCCCTGTCAGACATTACCTCCGAGTTTTTTAATATCTTGCGTCATTTAGAGCCTTTCGGTCCGGGCAATCCGCGTCCGGTGTTCTTGACTCGTCATTTGATTAATAATCGTTATACCAAACGTGTAGGTAAAGACGGAGAGCATTTACGCTTAGATGTCACGGACCGCACGGCAGCCATAACCGGTATCGCTTTCCATCATGGCGACAAAGCTCTGCACCTGCAAAACGGTCGAGCTGTAGATGTATGTTACGAACTGGATGAAAATATCTACAACGGTGTACGAAGCATTCAAATGATGGTAACCGACATCAAAACCATTATAGCCGCATAGTTCCTTGAGATTAGTAGATGTCATACTGCCATTGGCTATTGCGGACACCTACACCTATCGTGTCCCCGAATCCTTATGCTGTCCACCCGTTGGTGTACGCGTTTTAGTGCCATTGGGTAGCAAACAGATAGTAGGCATCGTAGCCGGGGAGCATACAGAACCGTGGGACAAACCGGTTGCATTGCGAGACATTATCGCCGTTTTGGACACCATTCCCATCGTCAGCGAAGGGCAGTTAGAGCTATGGCATTGGATAGCAGATTATTATATGTGTCCTCTCGGTGATGTTATGTCGGCAGCAATGCCGGCTAAAGTGCATGACAAACAATACACGATAGAAGGTTATCGCAGTCACGTTCGTGCACAGAGTCTGATCGATTCCATCGAAGATCCCCACCCTTTAACATCGTCACAACAGGTGGCATTTACGCAAATACATGAGGAGTGGCAACAGCATCCTATTGTCTTGCTACAGGGCGTAACCTCTTCCGGAAAAACGGAAGTGTATATTCATTTGATTAAAGAGCAATTGGAACAGGGGCGCCAAGTGTTGTATTTAGTACCAGAGATTGCCCTTACCACCCAATTAACCAATCGTTTAGCTAAAGTATTCGGGGACCAGTTATTTGTGTATCATTCACGCGTTAGCGATGCGCGCAGGATGGAGATGTATCGGCAATTGATTTTGGCTAATGAAACCGCGCAGAAAGGACGATTAATCTTAGGTGCACGATCGGCGGTGTTCCTGCCCCTCAAACAACTGGGTTTAGTCATTATCGATGAGGAGCATGAACCCAGTTATAAGCAACAGGACCCGGCTCCCCGTTACCACGCCCGCTCGGTAGCTATTATGATAGGACAAAAGGCGGGAGCAAAAGTGTTGTTAGGCACAGCCACCCCGTCGGTAGAAAGCAGGTATAATGTAGAACGCGGCAAGTATGGTTGGGTGCAGATGAAAGAGCGCTACCAAGGGTTGCAGTTACCGCACATTACCATAGTAGACCTCAAACGCCAATACCAACGCAAAGAAATGTACGGTCATTTTTCAGACCCATTGGTTCTGCGTATGCGAGAAGAACTGGAAAGAGGAAAACAGATTATCCTGTTCCAAAATCGCCGAGGTTATGCTCCCTACATACAATGTGTCAAATGCGGAGCCATACCGCGTTGTGAGAACTGCGATGTGCCTCTCACCTTACACATGTCGCAACATCGTTTAGTTTGTCATTACTGCGGATACACCGCTCCCCTACCCAATCATTGTCCCACTTGCGGAAGCGAGTTACGTTTACACGGATTCGGTACGGAGCGATTGGAAGATGAGGTTAAGGGCTTGTTCCCCGAAGCCCGCGTGGATCGTATGGACTGGGACACGACACGGCATAAGGATGATTATCAAGATATCATTAATCGTTTTGCCCGCCATGAGGTAGATATCCTTATTGGCACACAGATGGTGACCAAAGGGCTACACTTCGATGATGTGAGTTTAGTAGCCGTCTTGAGTGCAGATCATCTGTTATCGAGTCCTGATTTTAGGAGTGACGAACGCGCTTATCAAATGCTGGAACAGGTGAGCGGCCGTGCAGGACGAACAGAGGCACAAGGTGAGGTTATCATACAAACCTTTAATCCCGATCATCCGCTGTTCGATTTTTTGATGAAGCATGATACAGAGGGCATCTATCAACATCAAATAGAGGAACGCCAACAATACAGTTTTCCCCCATTTTATCGACAGATTTCGCTCACCCTAAAACATACCAACAAAGAGCGTTTGCAAGTGGCTGCGCACCAACTGCACGAACGATTGAAGCACACATTCGGCACACGTTGTTCAGAGATTATCACGCCTCTCGTCCCTCGTGTACAACGCATGCATTTGCTCAACATTAACCTGCGCATAGAGGCTTCCGGACCTATTCGGCGCGCCAAACAAATGATAGCCGAACATATTGCCGTTGTGACTGCCTGCCCCGAATGTAAAGGAATACAAATTCTTGCAGATGTAGATCCATTATAAAAAAAAAAGACGACGTTTGGTCGTTTTTTTTTGACATATCAAAAATATTTTGTATTTTTGCAGTCCAATTGTATGAAAAGGTTTTTAGCCTACATATTTATCGTGGGATTGATGGCTTGTCTCATCGTTCCTCCGTGTGCGGCGCAAGTCAAGGGTGCAGGTTCCAGTGTGTACCATTTTTTAAGTCTCCCATACTCGTCCCGCCTGTGTGCTTTAGGCGGAGACAATGTGGCCATTCAGGATGGTGATGTCAGTATGGCCCTTGCCAATCCGGCGCTATTAACCGGAAGTACCGATAAAATGTTGCAACTGAACTACGCCTATTATCTTAAAGGGACTATGTTGGGCAGTGCCGTATTCGGCTATAACTTCGGGCGCAGCAAGATAGAACGGCAACCGGAAGAACCGGACAAACCGAATTATTTTGCAGTAGGTATCCATTACTTGGATTACGGCAAGATGGATTATGCCGACGAGACGGGCAATAAGACCGGCGGGACCTTTACGGCAAAAGATGTGATGATTGATATCATGTATGCTCGTCAATTAGGACCGCTCTTTACCGTTGGAGTAGCATTAAAACCCATCTATAGTATCTATGAGAGTTGGTCGGCATTCGCCTTAGCAGCAGATGTCGGAGGACATTTTCACACACGCGATTCGGCTCTGCATGTGGGGCTCACGCTGCGTAATATCGGTTGGCAATTGAAAGGTTTTTACACCCGTGAGAGCCGTCAGCATCGAGAGTCGTTACCATTTAATCTCGAGACCGGTATCAGTTATCGTTTTCGCCATGCACCTATACGCTTGAGCATGACCATTCATAACATGCAGCGATGGAATCTCAATTATCAGACAACCAATCAGACAGAGAATTCCAAGGTGCAGTGGTATGACATGATGTTTAGGCACACCATCTTTGCATTGGATATCGTACCGCGCAGCAATCGTTTTTGGTTGACACTTAGTTATAACCATCGTCGTCGTGCAGAGATGCAACTCAAAGACCAACGGTCGTTGGCCGGTTTTGCACTGGGGGCAGGATTGCGCATCAAACAAGTGCACTTAGGTTTCGCACTCAGCCAATATACCAAGTCGAACCTCACTTTCCAAGCCAGCTTAAGTTTGGATATCAATGCCTTATTGAAATAAGAGAACAAAGACCATATGAAACGTAAAATCATAGTTGCTATTGATGGCTTTTCCTCATGCGGTAAATCCACTATAGCCAAGCAGTTAGCCCGTTATGCCGGATACAACTATATCGACACCGGTGCTATGTACCGCGCCATAGCACTCCATTGCCTGAGTACCGGAGAAGATCCATTAACGGCCATACAACATATCTCCATCAGCTTCACCAACAACCACATCCTGTTAAACGGGGAGGATGTGGAGGACAAAATACGCACATTAGAAGTCGGGAATATGGCTTCTCGCGTTTCACCCATTCGCGAAGTAAGACAGTTTTTAGTCACTCAGCAACAACACATGGGCCGCGATAAGGGTATTGTAATGGATGGGCGCGATATCGGGACTGTCGTTTTCCCCGACGCAGAACTTAAACTCTTCTTAACGGCTTCACCCGAAGTACGCGCTCGGCGGCGGTTTGATGAATTAAAAGAAAAGGGTGAGCAGCCCATTTGGGAAGATGTACTGGCAGATGTCAACGAACGCGATTATCGGGATACACACCGTGAAGAGTCTCCATTACGTCAAGCAGAAGATGCTGTAGTAGTAGATAATTCCAACTTGACCCGCGAAGAGCAAATGGATGTCATCTATCGCCTTTTCGACAAGGCTGTTGAGATATAATGTCCATAACCATAGATCAACATAGCGGCTTTTGTTTCGGAGTAACCAGTGCCATTCGTACTGCCGAAAAGGAGCTCCCGAGAGGAGTTCTCTATTGTTTGGGAGATATCGTACATAATGGTCAAGAGGTGGCAAGATTGGAGCGGTTGGGATTACAGACTATCAGCCATGAACAATTGCAACAACTGCCGGCACAATCGCGTGTTTTATTGCGCGCCCACGGAGAACCGCCAGCCACGTATGATATTGCCCGGCAACAGGATCTACACCTCATTGATGCTACCTGTCCGGTAGTTAAAAAGTTACAAGAACGCATCCGAGCATGCTATGAGCAGCACAAGGATGACGAGAATCAGCCACCTCAAATTGTCATTTACGGTCAACCCGGACATGCCGAAGTAATCGGGCTGCAGGGACAGACAGACAATACAGCCATTGTGATTGAGTCTGCGGAACAAATAGAACGCCTGGATTTCACACGAGCCATTTATTTATTTTCACAGACCACTAAATCGGTGGCTGGTTTCCAGAGTTTGGTTGAAGCAATCCAGAAACACATATCCATTCAAGAAGAGCCGGGCCAACTGGAGGCACATGACACCATATGCCGCAATGTGGCCAATCGGGTACAGCAGTTGCAGGACTTTGCTCGAGCGAATGATATGGTGATTTTTGTCGGAGGTAAAAAGTCGTCCAATGCACAAGTGTTGTTTCGGCATTGTTTAGAAGCCAACCCACATACGTTATTCGTGTCCTCACCGGACGAATTGACACCCTCGCAAACACATTTAGACAGTTCTATCTCATCCTCACTCCGCCTCGGCATCTGTGGAGCTACTTCCACGCCATTGTGGCTGATGGAGGCTTGCAGAGATAAGTTAATACAAACGACCCAAAAATAATCGACTATGGAATATCAAATCAAAACTATCGGTGTCCTCACCTCGGGAGGTGACGCACCAGGAATGAATGCTGCTGTGCGTGCGGTTACTCGTGCGGCCATTGCCAATGGAATCAAAGTGAAGGCTATCTTCCGTGGCTACAAGGGATTGATGGATGACGAGATACAGGAGTTTACCACTCAAGATGTCAGCGGTATTATTCAGCGCGGGGGAACGATTCTAAAATCCTCCCGTAGTGAAGAGTTTAAAACACCTGAAGGTCGTCAACGTGCTTGGCAGACCATACGTAAGGAAAAGATTGACGCTCTGATTGCTATTGGAGGCGATGGAACGTTTACCGGCGCACGTCTTCTCGCACAAGAATATAACATCCCCATCATAGGTATTCCTGGGACTATTGATAATGACTTATGGGGCACTGACTCCACTATCGGCTACGACACCGCCTTAAACACTATTATGGAGTGCGTAGATAAATTGCGCGATACGGGAACAAGTCATGAACGCTTGTTTTTAGTAGAAGTGATGGGCCGCGATGCCGGTTTCCTGACCCTCAATGCCGCTATCGCTGCCGGTGCTGAAGCAGCCATTATCCCTGAGCGCGCCACCGTAGCGGAACAAATAGAAGCGGCCATCGGTCAAGGACGTCGCAAACATAAAAACTCCGGCATAGTCTTAGTACAAGAGCACGCCATCGAAGGAGGAGCACAAGCCGTAGCCAAAGTTATCGAAAAAGCACATCCTGAATACGGCACTCGTGTAACTATTTTAGGCCACTTACAACGTGGTGGAAGTCCTTCTGCATACGATCGTATCTTAGCCTCCCGACTGGGTGTAGCTGCTATTCAAGCCTTATTAGAAGAACAACGCTCGATTATGGTAGGTGTGCAAAACGGCGAAGTTATCTATGTACCGCTCTCCCAAGCCATCAAACAGAAAAAGGACATCAAAGATGACAAATGGCAAGCGTTACAGGTACTCAGTATATAAGCAATAACAATCAAATATCCAATGCTATGTTAGAACCCAAACAAATCCTTGCAGACGTCTCCGAACAGATGGAGGCTGCTGTGATGTATCTAGACGATGCTTTAGCGCACATACGCGCCGGGAAGGCGAGCGCCCGCATCCTTGACCCAGTACGCGTAGATTACTACGGCACACAAACGCCCATCGCCAATGTGTCTACCATAACGACACCTGATGCCCGCACCATTCAGATTCAGCCCTGGGAGAAGCAAATGCTTTCCGTTATCGAACGTGCACTCATCAACTCCAATATCGGCTTGGCACCCAACAACAACGGTGAAGTTATCCGGCTTATTATTCCCCCATTGACCGAAGATCGCCGTCGTGATTTGGCCAAACAATGCAAAGGCGAAGCTGAGAATGCGAAGGTTAGTGTACGTAATGCCCGTCGTGATGCCATTGAAACGCTCAAGAAACAGGTGAAAGAAGGCCTTCCGGAAGACGCAGAGAAAGATGCAGAAGAGGAAGCACAAAAACTGCATGACAAATTCATCAAGCAGATTGATGAAATATATGCCAAGAAAGAAAAAGAGATCATGACCGTTTAGTGCATAGAGCACGCTCCATAGTATTTTTGCTCACCTTGATGGTTCTGTCTACTATCAAGGGGGCAACTATGCAAGCCTTAGACAGTTTGATGAATCTTCCGGCCATCGCACTGCCCATGATTAAATATGCTCCGGAAACAGGATGGGTGTTTGGAGCCGCCGTGCAGGGATATTTTCGGCTGCCAGAAGCAGAACGAGTCTCACTGATACAGGCAACGGGAGCATACACGCTTCATCATCAATGGTATACCAATGTGGGCGGTAGTTTATATTTTGGAGGAAGCCGGCCGTGGATTCTTCAGTTTAGAGGGGGCTATCGTGACTATCCCGATTGGTACTATGATATAGGGAACACACCGACTCGCAAGGAAGCTAAATCCTATACCTCTAAGCGTGGATATGCATATATTCAACCATTATTTTGCTTACCCCGTCACTGGGCGGTTGGAGTCAATAGCGAATTGATATATGAGGGCAAAAATACTATCAGCAAGGAAATCTGGATGTGGGGATTAGGCCCCGTTATTCAATATGATACACGAGACATACTTTACTATCCAACGTCCGGATTATTTTTTAAGATGGCCATGCTGTATTGTGAACCCAAATTAGGTAGTGCATGTCGACTGGTGCGTCTATCCGCAGATTTGCGTCAGTACTTATTACTCAATACCCGCTACCGTGCTATTTTTGCCTGGCAAGCCTATTCCGTCTTCAGCCTATCACCGGACGGAACATCAACCATTCCGTTCCAGATGTTACCCACCATAGGTGGAGATGATTTATTACGCGGCATACGCAGCGGCATATTCCGTGACAATGCCTTGTTGGCACTTCAGGCAGAGTTACGCCTTCCTGTATGGAATTTCTTATATGCCACTATCTTTGCTGGTGTGGGTGATGTATACAACACAGACCACTGGAATTGGACAATGCCCAAAGCCGGCTATGGAGCAGGATTGCGTGTAAGTATCAATAAAGCAAAGATTACGCTGCGCTTTGACGTAGCACGTAATACCATCAATAATAGTTGGACAGAGAGTTCGGCCTACTCTTATTACTTTACGGCCACAGAAGCTTTTTAGGATGAAGGGATTAGTAACCAAGACAACGGGTAGTGCCTATGCCGTCAAGTTAGACGACGGTACGATGTGCGAATGTCACATCAAGGGTAACTTTCGCATTCGCGGTGTCCGCACCACTAATCCGGTAGCCGTGGGAGACCGTGTTCAAGTAGAAGATTGTTGGATAACGGATATAGAAGAGCGTAAAAACTATATTATTCGTCGTTCTACCAATCTGAGCAAGGAGAGCCATATATTGGCCGCCAATATAGACCAGGTTGCCCTTATTGTAACCATCAATCATCCGGAAACAAGCACTACGTTTATTGATCGCTACATTGCTACATGCGAGGCCTATCGTGTGCCGGTCGTATTAATTTTCAATAAAGTTGATTTACTCACTCCCGATGAAACAATACAACTAAATACATTGCGCATATTATATGAGGACATCGGCTATGCTACCCTATCCATAAGTGCCAAAAGTGGGAATTGCGATGAAGTGCTTAATATATTAGGGGGTAAGAAGACGCTCTTGAGCGGAAATTCCGGAGTGGGCAAATCCACACTACTCAATGCGCTTTTCGGACGTGAAGTAACGCGAACCGGACTCATCTCTTCAGCACATGACAAGGGCATGCACACTACAACGTTTAGCGAGATGTACTTCCTTAACTCCGGCGCTGTGATTGATACCCCGGGGATAAAAGGATTTGGGTCAATAGATATGCAACGCGAAGAGGTTAGTCACTATTTCCGAGAGATATTTCACATAGGGCAAAACTGTCGTTTCGGGAACTGCACGCATACAGGGGAACCCGGGTGCGCCGTTCAAGAAGCAGTTGTTAATGGAGCAATAGCCTTAACACGATATGAGAGTTATCTGAGTGTATTAGGCGACTGCAACGAAAAAAAATATCGATAATCATTTAAAATCAGTATTATAATGGCACATTCTTTACCTATTGTTCACGAAGGCGGCTTAGATTTTGAACTTTACATTTCGGAAGCCGAACTTGCTGCTGCCGTTGATTCATTGGCAGAACAAATCAACCATGATTACGAAGGTCGAGAACCCCTGTTCGTATGCGTTTTAAACGGCGCTTTCTTATTTGCAGCCGACCTTTTCCGCCGCATCACTCTACACAGTCAAATGACTTTTGTACGGTTATGCTCCTATACAGGCTTGGGTAGAAGTGGAGAAGTTAGAGAAATGATGGGATTGACCAATGAGGAAGTAAAAGACCGGGACATTATTGTTTTGGAAGATATTGTAGACACCGGTTACTCCATGCACTATTTCATTCAAAACCTACAACAATCAGGGGCACGGAGCGTTGCTGTTTGTTCGTGCCTTTTCAAACCGGAAGCATTACTATGTCCCGACGCTCGTCCCAAATACGTAGGTATTGAAATTCGAAAACGTTTTATTTTAGGTTATGGCATGGACTTAGACGGTTTCGGACGTAACTTACCGGCCGTATATGTACTATCGGAAGCATGACGTGCTTGTCGACGCCGACGTGCATCGCCGATATTGAAATCGTGTCTGAAGACAAATCCGATACCCTCAACCATATCTGCCTGTTTAAGAGAATAACGGTCCACCGTGTGGGTAAAAGCCTTAATGCGTAACTTTCCATCCGGTGTTAACTCGTACTCGACATCCACATCCCCAAAGACCGGACGATTGGTTAAGTCGTTATATCTATATCCCACATTACCATTGATAGACAAACGATTTACCGGGCGTAATTGGAATTGTGCCTCATATTCAGTGGTTGCCGCTTGCCCCTCACCGTCTGTTCGCACGTTAAAGCCGAAGGCAATCACGTCGGTCAATCGCGATAGCCAACTATTTATTTGCCCCGTAACCGTAGATGACAATAACGAATAGGCCTCATTAACTCCCTGCCCACTGGTACGCATATTTTCCAGAGCGTAGAAACGATTGAATACCAACAGATATACCACTTGGCGCATCAACATCTCCTCGGTATTAATAACCGCGTTGATTTGTGCCGCTGTTGATTCATCCGTTTGCGGGAACTCTATTCCGAAACGCAGTACCGGCGAAGATAACGGGCCGGTCATAGTAATACTACAATCGGTAGGAATCGTTGAACGAGAGGAGATTGACGATGCTTCAGAACCAAATAAATCACGTAAAGACGGATTACAACGATACCGAGCGGTAATATTTAGCGTAGGTTCCTCAGGCCGACCAGACCAAGAAATAGAAGAGCCCTCAGCAATCGTAAAGTCACGATGCACAATGTTTGCTACGGAATAAGAGAAAGTTCCCGATAACAAACTATACGTTCCCAACAAACGTACATCGCCATATTCATCCAACATCAAACGTAAGGAACCTTCTCCTCGCGCAACGATACCATCACCGCTATGCGCATTGAGTAATAAGTGAACCTTAGCATCGGGAGTAGCCTCCATATTTAGCGACAAACGAACCAATCCTTTAGGCTCGCGTTCAGCCTGTTCTGCTTTCATACGAGCCAAGAGGGCGGTATAAGGATTGAAATTAGTTTGTTCCGATTCCGGCTGTCGAAACGTAATAAAACTATTATCGGATGCATCCGAAGCCGTAGCGATACTGAGATAGAAGTCCGTATTTTTAGAAGACGTAGCCTGAACCACTATATCGGTTAAACGTTCATCACCTTTAATATCAACACGTCCTGATGCGTAGGCCTTGCCATAATACATACGTAAGGGGTTGGGTTGTAAATCCATGGCCAATAAATCACGACACTCCACTCCGATATGGAACGTGAAATCTTTGAAACAGGTATGATTCAATTGACCACTGACAATGCCCGTATGCCCCTCCGCATCACGAATATGAATCGCGGGGAAAGCCACATAGGTGGTATCTAAAATAACCGAATCGGAGAAATAATACCGACCGCCCGTATAAGGAATAGTCAGCGAAACATCTTCTGCATAAGCCCGAGCTGTCACCCATGTACGCAGATGTCGACCAAAGACGTGAATAAGACCATATCCTCGTCCCTGAATATCATCCAATATACCTTCCGTCCAGAAATTAATTAAACTAAGATCGGCACCTAAGGCATCTATAAATAGTTCCCAATAACCCTCCTTAGGTTTCACTCGTCCGGTAACAGTTGCAACAGGTTTATCCGGTAGGTCTGCTCGTCCATCAATCAGCACATGTCCTGTCTCATGCTCCAAGGTAGCAGTTGCAGATAAAAGGCCCAAGGATACTGAATTAATAGCCGCATCCGGCATCGACACTTGTGCCTCAAACATAGGCGCAGAAAATAATCCATATAACGTAGCCCAACCGGAGATATGGCCTTCCAAAAGAACCGCTTTCTCCAAATCCACAATACGCAATAGGTTGTGCAAATCTATTCCGGCCAAATCTACATGTATAGAATCTGATGTAGAAGGGGAGGCAATACCTTCCACTCGAATATGCTGCGATGGACTATGTACATCGAAATGACTCACCGAAAGAGTTTTATCTGCATCATTATACACTAACGATGACTCTTCAACCGTATACAACGTATCTCCCAACAAGAACCGAGAAGGTTGAACATGAGTTGAAATGAGCGGTTGACGATTATAGCGAGTTAAAGACGTTAAAATAGTCAAATCATTGGCCGTCTCCAAAGAATCTTTTTCTCCAAAGTCACAATACGTCAATAGGGAGTCATGACGAGCTATTACGGCTAACGATACATCGATATCACCAACACGTAATTGGGTGGAATCCAAGTCTATGGTATGTTGGCGGGCAGAGAACAACAACCTGGCTTCATTAGGAGTCCCTATATTTTCCAGAGAAAGCGTTAGGTGTTTATAATCAGAATTGCCGGACACAATAGACGGAACAACAGCCTGAATCTGATAGGAACCATCTGATTCATGCATATACCCCTTGACAGTTTGGGTATAAGGGAATACACATCTACTCCCTAATAACGCTGTAATGGTATCCGTATTCATCAGATACACATAAAACGATAAATCATTCGGTTTTTCAGATGCTGACTTAGAAACCGCAGACTTCCCTAAAAATGTAGGGAATAATCGGGCCGCAAAGGTATCCAACGTTCTCCCCAATGTAGACCAACAGAAATCACCACTTACCCCTGCATTTACAAAATCGCTCATCATTCTCACACGTCTCTCACCGTCTACTGATGTCAGCACTAGACTCAACTCCTTCATCAACAATTCATGTCCATGAGCCTCTGCGTATAAAGAATCAATCTTAAATGTTCCCGTCAATCGGTCGAGCAAAGTTTCTCCATATCCATCACCCTTTATGCTTAAGGACACGGAGCATGCAACTTTATCAACCGGTCCCTCACCCAACAATTCCGCAGGAGCAGCCGCTAACAGCAACTGAGAAGAAAGAGTCTCATGTCCTGACGCCAAGTTAGCTTCAGCCGACAGACTCACATTCAAATGCGGGTCACGAATCTCGCATGTTCCACTGACGATACTATCCCGCATCTTTCCAAGGAACGTTAAATCTGAGTAATGATAATCGCGATATACTAATTCCGAAATACGGGCCGAAACATTTGCCATCAGCGGACTATCCGGGGCATAAACACCTTTCATCTGAGCCGAAGCAGAAACACGAGTAAGACCGGTTCCAGGGAAAAGTGAGCGAATATTAAAACGACGCGCTGTCAGCCGCGCATCATATGCTAAATCTGTCAATCGATTACCATCCATTGCCGCCTTAACACGAGCATCCGTGGTAAGTGTACCTAAATGAGTAATAAACGCTCCGTGTAAAATCAAATTTTCCAGACGTCCTTCCAACAACCCCCTATAATGGATGTCACCCAAACGTGATAATTCACGGGGGAGCACCACGGGACGATGGAATGCATCCGATAATAACGAAGACAAGAGAGGAGCCGATATAAACAAATCTTGACAATTGATACGCGCTTGCATTGAATCCATTAGCAACGGATGTACAAAACGTACACTGCCTAACAATAAACGTTGGGAATGATACCAGACCTCCAGCCGATCTGCACAAATGGTATCCATATTTCCATGAAAACTCCCCTCAAAGCAAGCGTCCATATCGGCTAACCTCGCACGCAAAGAAAGTGCCAACACACGTGCATCGATCGTATCCGAACTGAGTACCGGCAACGCCATCTTAGCATTAAAGCGGCTCACCAACAAATCGGAAGAAGATGGAATATGATGGTAACGCAGACGAGCATCAACAATAGTTACCTCATCCAAATTAAGTGTAGGTACGATTGTTGGAGAAGAGCTGCTGGAACTGAACGCTCGCAGTAGAAAATCCAAATTAGTAGAAGTCGAGTCTTGAACAAAACAAACATAAGGTTGTTCTATTCTCACTTCAGGAAAGGATAACCGCTCTTCCTTAAGAGCCATAGGATTGAAACGTAGCACAAGGCGAGGCACGGAAATAATGGTATCGCCTTGCTTATCTCCCATGTAGAAATCCTGAATCTCTAACCGATTGATAAAACGCAAATCGATACGACTCATATGCACATCAGCGCCTAACGCGTCCGACAAGCGTTCCGTGAATAATCCGACAGCTGCTGTTTGTACACGAGCAGAGCGTAGGGCCAAGCTAAAACCGCCCAACGTTAGCAACATACACAACCAGAAAACTCCTATGATGACGCCGAATCTTTTCACGCAAAATACATTTCAAGCGTGCAAAGATACAAAAAAACAACTACATATGCAAATTTTATTTGCATTTTATACCCACAGCATTATATTTTTCGCCATGCATTAGGATATATAAATGCCCATTTGAGATTATTTTATGCACATCTTCCACATCTGATAGGGGTATAACAGGACTCTCGGTCGCCCCGGAATACGGGACAAAAGAACCCTCTTCGGTATAACTCATCAATCCGACCGGAGTAACGGAATAATGATATTCGACATCCGGCCACAAACCCACGACATCTGCAGAAAGGGTATTGCATATCTCACAGGGATAACCTGTCACATGGGTTCGAACCTCTTTACTTCCTCCGGTAATTACCGAGAACTGATGGACAAAAGCCCTTTTCTTCTTCTCCAACGTTTCAATAACCACCTTAGATGTAGTAGATTGCCCCTCCGAGAATGGAATGGTATAGGTTCGTAGATCGGCTGTCAGAGTAAGCGTATCAGCCTCTCCGTCAACGACCACCTTAAGTAACGAATTATCCGAGCCATAATAACGCGCCTCTAATTGGAGTTCTCCACCTTGACTGAGATCTAAATCAGTATACGTCAAGCCGCCAATCGAACTACCCGAGCCCAGGCGCAATTGATTTCCCTCAATAGCAGTATAGCCACTAGTGATTCCCTTCGCACCATTCACATCACTGAAAGTCTCTTGAGGCTCACCGGGAATAACAGTCTTTTGATAAACATCCAAGGCATAGCATTCCTTACCGCCATTTACCCATGATAAACGTACCGATGTAGACGACAACACTTCCTCCGGCAATAGAGCGAACAGACAAGAGCCCTTCAGCTGAATGTTCGGACGAGTGAACTCAGAATTAGTACTATTGAGAATCAATTCTGCCGTATGATTACCTAATGCAGATGGAGTATATGATACCGTAATCCATGTCCCTGCATTAGCTTGCGAAGCCGTCAGTGATGAAGGAGATACGGAAAATACCGATTTATCCCCGGAACCGATTCCCACATACACGGCCGAAGTCAAATTAGTGGCTTTTACAAATACAGATTGGGTAATTATTGAGCCTACTCCCTGAGCAACCATCATGAGTTCAGTACCAGTCACCGGTTCCACAAGCTCAGCCTTACAATTACCGGTTATAGTAACCGCATGTACGTGTTCCAAGTCAGTAGAGGCAAAGGAAAGGGTGCAACTATGTTGACCTATAACGTCAGGAGTATATGTAACCTTAAGATTATAACCAGCATTGATACTATCGGCAGGAATGACCATCGGTTGGGCCGATAGAGTAAACATTTTAGCATGATCACCGGACAATGACACAGTGACCGGAGAAGTAAATAATATCCCCGATACATGAATAATCGAACTGACAGGCTCTCCAACGGAGGATGATCCTATAACAATAGTGGTATTTGCCTTAGGACTAAGAATGGTGGGAGAGGACACCGTACAATAGCAACCCGTTCTGTCTGATGCTAAAAAGGCTTCGTCAGACGATGACATTAATTCATCCAAAACGACTTTTTCTCCTCTGTTCTTCCCCCAGATATATTCAGCTAAGCACGGATAATCTATATACGGATTACGATTCCCCTGGGCAGCATAAATGGCGTTATTTCTGTCTATTTCCTTCTCTGAGACCGGATCCAAACGATGCCAATCCATTAGCAGATTAACAGCATATGATGTCAAACCTGCCACAGACGATTTATAGGTAAACATCGCAGAGCCATTGGCCGAAGTGAAATCTCGATTACGATAACATGTAACCATATAGAAATAAGCCCTTGCAAAATCACCCTTATATTGATCGGGGACTTCAAAAACGGTTCCGGAATAGTCAGCACGAGAAGATGTTCCTCGTCGGCATAGTGACTGTGTGCCGGCACTGGATCCCCCAACACACTCTCCTAACGGATAATTTGAGCGCTGATTATTCACATAGCCATCTGTTGGGATGACATGAAACGGGTCGGAATACATCGGACTGGCATCTTTAAACCAAGAGGCAGGCACAGAATGCTCGCGATTATAGCAATCACAGACCTTTTTATACCCTCCGCATTTATCATTAACATGCGCAAACGTACAGGTAGAGTACATATCCCACACATACCCTTCTGCCGTATTATCGGATGTCTTATATACATCATACAAGCCATCATAGCCGACATTCGTGTGCTCATTAATCTTTTGGTAAAGAGCTTCCACAATATTATCGCCTTGACGACCATCCACAGAGGCATAATACCCAGTAGGAATAGTAGCATTTAAGGAAAATATAGACGACACAAGAATAACCAACATAATGTTGGAACGACCATTATTAGCCATGATTCACAATTATAGTTGAGTAATATGTTTTACGGATGAAGAAAATACAATCGGCTCACCTTCTGCTGCAGTAACATTCATATCCTCTATTGTCAAGGTATCCGTATGACGGAACAACGCTCCATGCTTCGCACTCATACGAATGTGTCGCAGTGTAACGTTCTCAATAGGCATTTCCGGCAGTCCGTTAAAATATGCTGCTCGAACAACATCCTTAGCGATAATATCTTCTATGACAATATGCCGAAAAGCAGGAGTCTCTTCTGTTACAGGAGGAATAGATGCATTCATTCGCGCAAGCAGTTCTTCTTCTGTTTCTTCTCCAGCCCCTTTACCTCCGTAGAAAAGATCGAATACTAACGCCTCGTGTGGGATTCCCCACATATTAACATCATGTACATAAATATTCTCAACCACTCCTCCTCTACCTCGAGTTGATTTAAAACGCAATCCGACATCTGTTCCTAAAAACAAACAATTTTGTACTTCCACATCACGTACTCCACCGGACATCTCACTACCTACCACAAATCCACCGTGGCCGTGATAAACAATACAATTATTTACCAACACACGTTCTGTTGGAATACCACGACGGCGGCCATCCTCATTCTTCCCCGACTTCATACATATTGCATCATCACCAACGTCAAACGAGCAATCTGTAATCAACACATTGGAACATGACTCAATATCTACACCATCACCATTTTGCGAATACCAGGGATTACGAACGGTAAGGTGACTCAACACTATGTTGGTGCACATTAACGGATGTAAATTCCAAGCAGGAGAGTTCTCAAAACAAACACCCTCTAATAAGATATTCCGGCAGTTCACCAAATGCAGCATCACCGGGCGCAAGAAGGAATGGATATACGTCCAAATAGAGTCATCTTGCACGATAGGTATATTTTGATCCACACATAACGATGCCGCATATCGCGCCCCCTCATCCGGGTACCAAATCTTACCATCAGCTGACACAACGCCTCCACGAGCCAATTGTTTCTTCCACTGCGCATCAGTCACTTTAGAACGCTTCAACGGACGCCAACTATCACCGGATCCATTAAATGTACCATAACCGACAATAGCTATATTTTCAGCATCAAAAGCCGAGATAGGAGACTGGCAACGACGCGTATCTAACCCCTCAAAAGAGGTGTCATATAAAGGGTACAAAGCTATATCCGGATCAAAAAGGATAAAAGAATTCGGTTCGGTATAGAGGCAAACATTCGACTGTAATACAATAGGACCGGTCTTATATATGCCGGCCGGAATCACTACTGTACCACCACCTTGCGCCGAGACAGCATTAATAGTTGTTTGAAATGCATCCGTAGAAAAAGTACTCCCTGTAGCATCTGCGCCGAAGTCAATCACAGACATCGTTAAAGATGGGAATGTGGGCAACGATATATGCAATGGAAAAGCAGCAGAAGCCGTTATTTGATTTACTTCTCGCTGAGATGTCTGAATATAAGCACTTTGGTGAGAACAAGCACAGACAAACAAAGAACAAACAAACAAAAATGTGTACTTTTTCATAATGGTATTAAATTTGTGTGCAAAGGTACTGCATTTTTTTTACACAGATGGGGAAAAAGTGGTAATTATGGTGTAAAAATTGACGGAGGATACTGAATATCCGTCAAAAACAGACCTTCAGGAGGGGCAGACTGGCCAGCAGCGCACCGATTACGCGCCTCTATAATCTGCTTGAAAGCATCTATTGACAATTTATTTCGCCCCACATCAAATAGTGTACCCACTATAGCACGCACCATATTTCTGAGAAATCTATCAGCAGTGATAATAAACACACAATGGTCCTTGTCTATCGTTCTCCAATGAGCATCCGAGATGGTACAGAAAGTTGTTTTAACATCCGTGTGCACACGGCAAAAAGAAGCAAAATCATGACGCCCGAACAATAATGCCGCCGCTTGATTCATAGCCTCCAAATCTAATCCCGGTGCCACTAACGTCGCTTGACGTTGCGCAAACGGATCACGAACAAGGGATACATGATATTCGTATGTGCGGGAAAGAGCCGAAAAACGGGCATGCGCATCCTCAGTAACAGGAATAATATCTTGCACCGCTATCGTAGCAGGGAGCAAGCTCTCCAAACGACGCCAATAAGGATAATTATCTGCCATAAGAACAGCTCGCTCCTCCAGCGAGATATCCACATGAGCATACATACACTTTGCATGCACGCCGGCATCCGTGCGTCCGGCCAATATGAGAGATATAGGACGACGCAAGATAATAGAGAATGCCTTCTCCATCACTTCCTGAACCGTTATCCCGTTCGGTTGGGTTTGAGAACCGTGGAAATCAGTGCCGTTGTATGAAAATCGAACAAAGTAACGCATTTATTTCATCGGATAAATGTGCTTTGATAGCAATATAAGCCGCGCCTCCCAATAAGATGGTGGTACGCAGCAAACTGCTTATCCATATATTGGAAAGCGGTATATAACGTAACCACAACATATTCAACACAAACACGGCTCCTAACAATCCTATACCTTTAACTTGATCCCACGAGAACGGAGATGTGCGCGTAGTCGTACAGACGGTTGTCAATACACAAACAAAATACAGCAACACACTCAACAAGTTACTAAGAGCGGCACCGGTCATTCCCAAGCGCGGTACTAAAATGTTGTTAAATACTATCGCCGATCCGGTAAGTAATGCTGCCCATAATAGCGAGAACGCATAATAGCGCGAAAAGTTAAGGGTATTAAGTGCTATATTGAAAGTCGCACTGATCAGTTGACTCAGTGCCAGCAACAACACCGCCTCTTTGGCTTGTGAGTATTCTTTGCCATTCGGCAAGATATAGTAAATTAAATCAATATTCAACCACACCAGCAACAATATAAATCCGCCGATAAGTAATAAGTTATTACTGCATTGACGCATCAGCAAGGTTGCCTGAGCTCTATCTCCATCTTTAATAGCAGCTGCCAATTGCGGAGAAGCAATAGCAATCACGCTTCGATAGGGTATACTAACCATAACCGCTATATAGGTAGCGATAGCAAATATTCCGGTATAGCTCAACCCCATCTGTGCCGTAATAAAAAATGACGATAGTAAAGGCGCAAGCACGCCGGTAAGAGAAGAAATAATTAAAAAGCCGGTATAAAACAAATAGTTTTTTACCAAAGGCTTATTATTTCTCAAAAAACTAATATCCGGTTGCAGAGATATCGAGCCCAGAGAAAAAAGGTAGATGAGATTTATCAGTGCTGCGATAGCATAAACAACGCATAACGCCATTACAAATCCACTGATTGTCAACCAATTGCCAGCATACAACAGATATACCGCCAATAATCCCACACGCACTCCTATTTCGCGAACCGCTCGGGGAACCACAATCCGCATCAAAACATTAGCATTCGTCTCAAAAATAGTTTGGTACAGCATAAAAAATGCTAACGGCAGTACCATCCAATAGTAATCCACAAAACGAGGAGACTTCTCTCCTAACCAATCCGCTATAGGTGCATGACAGGCCCACCAAACCAAAGAGAAAAAGACAAATCCTATTATCGGAACAATAATCGTCCAAAAGAAAAAACCATGATGCCGATTGTTGTCGCGGAAATAGGGGAAGAAACGAATAATCGAAGATGATGTGCCCAACTGCGCCAACCCGATAAATAGGGTACCGGCATCCAATAAAGTTCGTGCCAACCCGACTTCTTCGGTTGTGAGGAAGCGGGTCAGCACAAAGAATGTGGTAACAAAACCCACGGCGACCCCTATATAGGTCACCATGGTGCCTTGTATACTATGTCGGGCTATTACGCCCATATGTCACTTTTCGATTGCAAGCAATTCTACCTCAAAGATGAGTGCACTATACGGCGGAATAGAACCTGCCTCACGAGCGCCATATGCTAATTCCTGAGGAATGAAGAAGCGGAATTTAGAGCCTACAGGCATCAATTGTACACCTTCTGTCCAACCGGGAATAACCTGATTAAGCGCAAAGGAGATAGGCTCACCACGATCTACAGAACTATCGAACACCGTACCATCAATCAGTGTGCCGTGATAATGAACCTTTACCGTAGATTCGGCTGTCGGCTTCGGGCCCTTACCCATCTTAATAACCTCATACTGTAATCCGGACTCTGTCGTCTGCACCCCTTCACGCAGTTTATTCTCAGCCAGGAATTGTTCACCTTGTCCCTTTGTATCTCCGTACTTGATAGAAGCCAGAGTAGTTTGGATATAACGGCCAGCTTCGTCACCGGTCATCTGCTCTTCGTAGTTCTTCAGACCATTGATAAAACCTTGCTTGATAAGGTCAAAATCGGTAGTCAGAGTGGGTTCTCCGATCAATCCTGCCGGTTCTTGCTCCTTAATATTCTTACCGATTTGCTCACCCATGTTGACAATCTGCGGATTGGTAATCTTCGACTTCAACGCTTTGTTTAATTCAGTCACAAAAGCTTTGGTGTCTTCACCGGTAGTATCCTGTGCCAATACGTATAACTTTATTTCACTTCCGTTCATTATACCGAAAGCATAGTTAATACTATCCATCTTGCTATTGAGAGCCACTACAGAAGCATTGAAGGAACATTTAGCCTTAACGGTTTTAGCATCCGTACCAGTGGTATCCATGCGAGAAGCGGCATACTGCATCTGGAAATAGTCACGAGCCACTTGAGCCGTCATCAATGTTGTATCGCCCTTGATACCTCCGACAAGACCGGCAAAGAATACTTTCTCATTAATGGGCCATGCAGAATTTTCTACCAATCCCTTTGTTTCAAACGATTTAACTGCATAACCGATGTTACGACCAACAGAAGCCGCCTCATCCAATTCTTCCACTTTTCCGGCATAACCACGCTCCAAGGCTTCGATAAACTCGGTAACCGTAGCTTCCGAACTATCATCACGCAGCTGATAGGCCTTCATCTGCGCACCATTCACCAAACCTAAGGCATAATTGACACTATCGTTCATCGATGTGAGCGACACTTGTTTTGCTTCGTACGTTTTGGAGCACGAAATCATGGCAACAGCAGCCATGACAAATAAACTGATTCTTTTCATTTGATATATTTTAATTTGTATTAATCGCTTATTCAATTCCTAATAATTCTACTGTAAATATCAGCGCCGCATAGGGAGGTATCGAACCGCCGGCTCCACGCTCACCATAAGCCAATTGATAGGGAATAAATAGTTTATACTTAGATCCCACTGACATCAATTGTAAGCCTTCCGTCCATCCCTTAATCACCTGATTCAGGGCGAATGAAATAGGTTCACCGCGCTTATAACTGCTATCAAAAACCGTGCCATCAATCAGTGTGCCCTCATAATGCACACGTACCGTATCTTTGGCTGTAGGTTTTTGTCCCAATGTGGACTCCAGCACTTCGTATTGCAAACCGGAAGCCGTCGTCTTCACTCCGGCACGCTTGGCATTCTCAGCCAAAAACTTCTCACCGGCCGCCTTAGTCTCTTCACCGGCATTAAGCACAAATTCCACACCGCGACGAAACTCAGCATAATCGAGTTCTTTTTCTCCGTATTGGAGTAAATATTGGGCAACAGAAGTGCCCAAACTATAAGAAAGACTACCATTCATAGTATAATCGTTTAATTATTTTAGCAATTGATTCATTCGAGCTATATACTTGCCGATAATATCGAATTCTATATTCACACGTGTACCGGGTTGGATATATTTAAAGTTGGTTACCTCGTGAGTATAAGGAATGATGCAAACCGATACATAACCTTTCCCCTGACTCACTTCGGGCTCACATACCGTCAAACTGACACCATTGATAGCCACCGAGCCTTTGTCTACACAAAAATATCCGCGTTTTATCATCTCCGCATCACTATCGTATTCAAAGCGATAGTACCAACTACCATCCGTTTCGTGCACATCTATACAAACAGCCGTTTGATCAACATGACCTTGTACAATATGTCCATCCAATAGTTTATCAACAGACATCGCTCGCTCCAAATTCACCCAATCGCCCACACGCAAATCATCTAAATTGGTACGGCACAAGGTTTCCTGCATAGCGGTAACGGTATATAAATCTCCCTCATTGTGCACTACCGTCAAGCACACACCGTTATGAGCTATACTTTGATCTATACTCATTCCACCTTCATACGGATTACGAAGCGTAAAATGTTTATTTCCTTTTTCCTGCTCAATGCGCACCACTTGAGCCATCGTTTCTACTATTCCGGAAAACATACCTCTATCTCTTTATTGATTATTTTGTGCTGCAGCCAATGATTTCTCGGCCAAAATCGCCTTTTCATAACAGGAGCGGCATAACGGCTCATACGAATCGGTTTCACCCAATAAGACACGCTTCTCACTGGCCACCAATCGATGACTCACATAGGCCAGGTCTCCACAATGCACACAGATAGCATGTGTCTTATATACATCATCAGCGATAGCCATCAAAGCGGGCATAGGGCCAAAGGGTTCACCTTTGAAATCCATATCCAAACCACCACAAATAACGCGTATGCCACGCGAAGCTAACTGCTTGCATACATCTACTATACCCATATCAAAGAACTGAGCCTCATCCACTCCGACCACATCTATATCGTTAGCCAATAAGAGAATATTCTGACTCGAATCAACGGGCGTAGACTGAATAACATTATGGTCGTGACTGACCACATCCTGATCGCTATAGCGCACATCAATAGCGGGTTTGAAAATTTCCACACGCTGTTTGGCAAATTGTGCTCGTTTCATGCGACGGATCAATTCTTCCGTTTTACCGCTGAACATACTTCCGCAAACCACTTCAATGCTGCCCCGTCTACGAACGGGTCCTTGGGTGTCTCTTTCGCTGAACATATAGTTATTATGGGTTAATGTTTATCGTTTGGAGGAAAGGAATTGTAAATAATCCTCAAGGGTATATGGCTTATTGAGTAACTGATTATTCGTCTCGGTAATAGGAATAATAACTGCCTCCAATTGTTTGAACAACAAATTGACTTCTGTATTCTCGCGCAACAGTCCGATATACCACTCGGCTTCATCCATTCCGTCAAATCCACTCAACTGCAGTGCACTGTGTTCCATAGTAAAGATAGGAATTTGCTGCAAATCGAAGTCTTTAATCAAGAATTGCGAGAAGTTGAACAAGGCTACTTGGAAGAGCAGATTATTCAACTGCTGTTCATCGGCCGGAACGACAATATATACAAACGAAGGCTCATTGCGCTCCACACTAAACTGCTGCTCATTAACTACCGAATCGCGCACTTCCGTCTGCTCCGTACGTTTATCTGCCAATGAGCTGACATCTCCTCCCTTTTGACTCTTCATACCTTGTCCCATCATCGCCAGCATATCTTTGGCCATCGCACTTAACTCGTGTTCGGGATACTGCTCTACCATCTCCTGTAACGCAGCTACAAACGGCTCTTGACCATCTGTTTTGGCTATCGCTATGGCATTCAGGAACATGAAACGAGGCATCAAAGGAGTCATCGGATAATGCTTCTGCGCATATTCTTTACTGGCACGAACGGCGGCGTAGTGAGACTGGGTATAGTGCTTATAAGTAGCCTCATACAGTGAGTCTTGACCCGCTGCCATGTGACGAAGTGTCTCAAAATAATTTGGATCCGAGACAATCTTAGCTTGGGTACTCTCGGGATAGTTACGCAAGATAGCCTCCTTAAATTCCTCAGCCCTATCCTCCAGACCAAAACGCAAGGCATCCAGATATTGAGTGTAATACAAATCCAACATACGTTCATCACGCGGGAATCGACGGCAGAACTCATCAAAGGTCAAATCGCTCATCTCACGATCGGGCACCTTTTCGCGATAGATGAAAATCAAGTTATATAGCGCATCGGCAATCTTCTGATTAGATGCCGCATAATCCTCATCTGTTCGGGGAATCTGTTGTAAATAATACTCCGGTTTATGAATATCCGTTTCTGCCGGAATCGGTTTTATACTATCGTTCTGCAAACTGTCCGGAGACATGGCTAAACTGTCTGACGGTATATCGTCAGTCGTTTCTGTTGCTCCAAAGGACACGGTACTCTTAGACAAACGACGCCAGTTATCCTCCAACACGCGCGTTCCCCATCGGCGAGCAAACTCCTGTTTACCGCTCTTAAGCAGTTGAGGATTGTAAAAATACCAATTGGCGGCATCACCCGTCTTGGCTCCTATCATATTTTGTGTATTCACACTCTTTAAGCCTCCGCCTTCGGCTTCCAATTGAGCATCCCGTTCGCTTTGCGCCATATTGATGGAGTCTTGCTTCTCTTTCTCTATCAAATCGGCAATAATCTTATCCACAACAGCCCGTTGCTCATCCTCACTCAGGGAACCTAAATATTGCAACGAGTCCTGCAATTGTACTACACCTTCTTCCGCAACTACTTCATCCAGCACTTCACTGCGGTGTTGCACACGCTTATATTCCGGATGCTCATTCGACAATATCTGCACGGCCTCTTTATAACACGGCGATGCATTCATATAGTCGTGACGCTCGTAATATAAATCTCCGGCCGTCAGTAATACAACCGCCTTACCCATGCCATTTTTCGTGCTGGCCTCTATACCTTTTTCGTAATATTCCAACGCACGGGTCGTATCACGGTTCATCAAATAGATATTACCTATCGCGCCATACAGTTGATCCAACACATCACGGTACTTATATAACTTCGCCATCCTGGCTAATTTGCGGGTGGTGCGAGTCGTATCTCCCTTTAATTCGGCATAATGAATACGCGCATTGAACTCCATCGTTACATCTTGCGGATGCAAACGATAGCAACGTCTGAAAGCCGAACGGGCTTGCCGATATTGTTTATCTTCCTGATACAACTGACCCAACACATACTCAAAACGAGGCCTGTATTCCTTACGGCGTTCATCTACCTTTGCCGCACGAACAAACGGGATGGCCTCACGATAGTGTTGCCCCTTCAGTAATATATCGGCACTGACCGCAGAATAGAATGTTCTATTCTTACGTTTCAAATCATCCACCTGTACTTTCGCCAATAAATCTTCTGCCTCATATATCCAACCCATCTCTCCGTAGGCTCGTACTACCCATAACTGACACAGAGCTACTATATTCGGGTCATTCTCATATAAGCGACTGATATAATTAAATGTGCCTACACTGCCTAAGAAGTCTCCTTTATGAAACTCACTCTGTCCTAACATCAGCCATGCACGCCACATCTGATTATTAAACTCTTTCGAGGCCAACCATCGTTGATATTTGGGATTGTTGCGTTTGCGGGGATTAACCTTGGGTTTGGCATGTATCGAATGCAGCTTGATGCATTTACGGCTCTTCTCTATACTCTTGTCCATACCCGACGCAGCAGCCTCAGCTGCCTTGTGATTGCTGACGGGATAAAGATTCAGCACGGTCGTAAAATCATCCTCATTACTCTTGTTCAAGGTCTCCATGGCATCAGCATATGCCACATTACCATTGATATAGATATTATGAACCGTCTTCATCTGATGCCAACCGCGACGAGCCGCCGTGTTCTTTTGCGTAGAACAGGCCGTAACCAGCATGGCTGCACACAATATGTAAATTAGCCCTCTCATTGTAATCCCTTAATATGCGATGGGGCGGCTACAAAATCCTTCAAATAGAAAGGTTCATAGTATGCCAATTCAGCTCCGGCTATGCGGCGCTCACTCCGCTCTGCCAAAGAGCCCATCATAACCGCATCCGGAACGATATCGTCCAATAAATGCACGTTCTCGCTCTCCAATAGCTCATGACACTTGGCAGCTCCGTCTCCGAAATAGTACGTCTGTTGCGATGCTTCGAGCCACTCCTTATCGGCAATGATACGAGCCTCTATATCACTTATGCGCTCCATACGTCCCTCTGCATAGCGATAACGCGCTGTATACACTTCCATCCTGCGCGCGTCAATCATCGGTACGAACACCGCCTCCTGATTTTCAACCCTCTCTACGGCTGCAGCACAGAGGACATCTGTGGTCGGTATCGGGATAAGAGGTATATCCATTCCGTAACATAATCCTTTAGCCGTACTGGCTCCTATGCGCAAGCCTGTATAACTGCCCGGACCTTCACTCAAAGCCACAGCATCTACCTGCCATCCTTCGCTACGCACAATAGCCATCAATTGATCGATAAAAAGCGGCAAACACTTAGCATGATTACCTTCCTCGCGTTCTATCAAACGAGTAACCACCTGCCCGTCACGACTCAAAGCCGCAGAGCAAACGCGTGTAGATGTTTCTATCGATAATATAGTCATTAGCCCATACGTTTTATGCCAACAAGGTGATGGGTATATATTCCCCCCTGTTCTGCAGAAAAAATTCCTTCCTCATCAATTTTCTCCACCTTTACACGACCGGAGCAATGTATCACGCGCTGGCCATCTAAGAGCAATCCGACATGACTGATACGTTCGTCATGATGGTCAAAGAACACTAAATCGCCGGCCTTAGCCTCACTCAACGTGGCAACCGATTCACCTTGTGTCATCTGTTCGCTCGCATTACGCAATAGCGAATGACCGAAGAGCGAATAGATAACCTGCGTAAAACCGGAACAATCCATACCCATAGCATTCTTACCGCCCCATAAGTAAGGCACATTCAGGTAAAAACGCACCACCTGCATCAATATCTGCTCACTCATCACCAGCGGCTCACTAACAACCATAGACGGGTCAATACGGAAGCCGACCCCTAACAGACTAAAATGTCCATCCTTATAGTTCGGTAAGCAAGTGCCACCCGTGAGCGGTATCGTTTGACCGTTATTCTCACTGACGGCATAGGCCATCGGCATACTCACCCGTGCTCGCTTATCGGCGGTTAATATCTCCTGCTCTTCATGCTCATTCAATGGGGTTATCATCTTAAAATCAACCCATCCTTCCTGACCATCCTCATCATTATGGATACGCTTCCAACGGGGCTTTTCCTCCAGCACGCTACATGTCTGAGCAAACAGCAACTGCGTCAGCTGTTCACTACCCTCAGAAGCTTCTGCCCGCACCGGCACCACACTATGTAATACAATCGCCTTCACTTACCAAACTTCCTGCATATTCGGATTCGGATTGTGCGGATAATCGGTCGTATAATGCAACCCGCGACTCTCCTTGCGTTCCAAAGCCTGACGGGTGATCAAATAACCGACATTGATCATATTGCGCAACTCACATATATCTCGTGTTGCCTTCACACGCTTGAATAAGTCCTCCGTCTCTTCATACAGCAATGCCAAACGCTCCCAAGCACGACGCAGACGCAAATCACTACGCACGATACCCACATAGGTAGACATTATCTGCCCCACCTCGCGCATGTCCTGCGAGATAAGCACTTTCTCTTCATTGGTCATCGTTCCCTCGTCATTCCAATCCGGTATATGCTCATTGAAACTGTAGTTCTCTATCACATTCAAACTATGACGGGCAGCGGCATCAGCATAGACAACGGCCTCTATCAACGAATTGCTGGCCAATCGGTTGCCGCCGTGCAGACCGGTACACGAACATTCACCCACAGCATACAGACGATGTATCGTACTCTCGGCATCCAGATTCACCTTGATGCCTCCGCACATATAATGCGCACAGGGAGCTACGGGTATATAGTCTTTCGTAATATCTACACCTATACTCAAGCACTTCTGGTAGATATTGGGGAAATGACGCTTCGTCTCTTCGGCATCCTTATGCGTTACGTCCAAGCACACATGATCCAGACCATGTATCTTCATCTCGTTATCGATAGCACGGGCTACGATATCGCGTGGAGCCAGACTCAGACGCTCGTCATATTTCTGCATAAACTCTTCGCCATTCGGCAGACGCAAGATACCTCCGTATCCGCGCATAGCCTCTGTAATCAGATAAGCCGGATGGGTCTCACCCGGATGGAAAAGAGCTGTCGGATGGAATTGCACAAACTCCATATCCTTGATGATACCTTTAGCACGATGAACCATAGCGATGCCGTCACCGGTAGCTATATCCGGATTGGTCGTTGTAGCATAGACTGCTCCCGTGCCTCCGGTTGCCATCAGGGTTATACGACTCAGATAAGTATCTATCTTACCCGTCTCGGGATTGAGGATATAAGCTCCGTAGCACTCTAAGTCGGGGGTGCGACGTGTCACACGTACTCCCAGATGATGCTGCGTAATAATCTCCACCGCAAAGTGATTCTCCAAAACATCAATAAACGGATTATGCCGAACGGCCTCCATCAATCCGCGTTGTATCTCGGCACCCGTATCATCGGCGTGGTGCAGGATGCGAAACTCGGAGTGACCACCCTCGCGGTGCAAATCAAAAGTGCCCTCCTTCGTCTTATCGAAGTTAACTCCCCAGTTCACCAGTTCCATGATTTGTGCAGGAGCATTACGTACCACTTGTTCTACCGCTGCCGGATCGCTAATCCAGTCACCGGCCACCATGGTATCGTGGATATGTTTCTCGAAATCATCGGCCAACAGATTGGTCACGCTGGCTATGCCGCCTTGCGCTTTAGCCGTATTCGCCTCATCCAAGGTAGTCTTACAGCACAAAGCTATCTTGTACTTTTGTGCTCGAGCCACCTTCAAGGCAAAACTCATTCCGGCTACTCCGCCGCCGATAATAAGAAAGTCGTATTTTCGTGTCATATCGTTCGTTGGTTGGAAATTCGGGTGCAAAGATACTACTTTTTTTGCATATATGCAAATAACATGCTCTTTTTCGATAAAAAAAGTAGCCTTATCTTTCGATAAGGCTACTAACTTCGGTCTAAATAACCTTTTTGAGGCACTTTTTACAGGATGGCCTGATATCCGGCAGCGTCCAACAGATTGTCTAATTCAGCGGGATCGTTAACGGTAATCTTAATCATCCAACCCTCACCGTAAGGATCGTTGTTCACCAACTCGGGCTGATCATTCAGTGTCTCGTTAAACTCCAATACCTCACCGGTCACGGGCATATTCAAATCGCTCACCGTCTTAACGGCTTCTACCGAACCGAATACCTCACCTTGACCAATGGTCTCGCCTACGGTATCCACGTCTACAAAGACGATCTCGCCTAACTCTGACTGTGCATAGTCCGTAATGCCGACGTATGCCTCATTACCTTCCACGCGAATCCACTCGTGTTCGCGCGTATACTTTAAGTTTGCAGGAATATTCATATATCTTTGCTATTCTGTCTATTAATCTTTATCACCCAACTTCGACATTGCGCAGCGGAAACCAATCGTATTGCTCGAAGCATCCTGATTCATATAGCGACGCGACGAAGGATTGAGCCAATAGATACGATCGCGCCACGAACCGCCTTTGTATACACGAGCTTCTTTGTTCATACGCGGTACCAGGATGTCGGTCGGATCCACCAATACATTACCTTCTACACCGGTCGTATCCAACGGGTAATCGGTATCTACGATACGCGAAGCCAGGTCACCGTCCTTGTAGTCACGCTTATCGTCACCCTCTTGGAAGATAACGGCTACACAACCCGTCGAATCAATGTCTAACGTACCATCGTCATTACGTTTGGGCTGAGTATAGATATTTCCACGATACGAGTTGTACTCCGAGATATCCTCCGAACTGGTCTCGCGGTATACATCCATTACCCACTCGTTGACATTACCGGCCATATTATACAATCCGAAATCGTTGGGCATATAAGCATCTACGGGAGCAGTAATCACATAACGGTCATTCAGCGCACCGCTGGTACCCATCATATCACCACGACCACGGACAAAGTTAGCCTGCATCTTACCGATATTCTGCTTACTCAAGTCGCGCGGATGATAACCCGACCACGGATACAACTTACCCTCGATAGTCAAACCGTCCTCACTGGCTACAGGAGCATAAGCGGCAAACTCCCACTCAGCCTCTGTCGGCAGACGATAACCTACTACCAACAAACCGTCAGCCTTGTTGGCCTTACGATCCTCACCATAGGTGTCGGTAAACGGATGACGACCAAACTCAGGATTATAGTCATCTACATACAGATACTTCTCGGTATTGAAGACAAACTTATCGCGAATCCATTCATACGAAGGACGATACATCGTTATCGTATTCTCCGGATCGGTAGGATCTTCTGTCTCGTAAGCATCCATCTCATAGCCGGGATAAGTCTGCTCGAAATCTTCCTTAGCGCCCTCATCATCAGTAGGTTGCAAAGCGTCAAACGGAGGCATAGCAATAGCACCTGCCGACCATAGGATACGCTCGTTCACGCGGTCCGTACGCCATTGACAATAAGCCATTGCCTGGGTCCACGACACACCTACTACAGGATAGAAACTATATGCCGGATGGGTGAAATAGAAGGCCAGATAAGGCTCATTATAAGCCAATTCCTCACGCCAAACGGTAGAGTCCGGCTTAGCTTTCTGTACCAACTCGGGAGCCGTAGCACCAAACACCACGTTCAACCATGTCAGATACTCGTTCCAATCCAGGTTCGTCACCTCGTACTTATCCATGTAGAACGAGCTGACAGTCAGGGTACGAGTAGCGTTGTTACGAGGGGCTGTCAAGAACTCATCACGCTCACCGATAGTGAACGAACCGCCCTCAATAGAAACCATACCTACGGGCACACCGGCGGTAATACCTTCCTTAGCATCAAAATTGGTTGTTCTGCGGTCTGCATACGTCCATCCGGTAGCATGAGAAACCTTCGTGTTCAACTCGCGAGTAGCGCAAGCACTAAGCACCATAACGGCGGACAACAAGACTAATTTCAGTAGACTTTTCATATATCTAAAATTATGCAATTACAAATTCAGCCTGCAAAGATACAAATTTTAATTGAAATAATCTAATTTTTTTGCGAAAAAGTTACAAAAAAGTGCATTTTATGTTTTTTTTAGGCTCTTTTCTTAAAAAAATACGCGAATAGTTAGGCAGTTTAAGAAAAAAAGTGTACCTTTGCAGACAATTAACAAACCTATGTCGCAACACCTTTGGAACATACGCGGAGAATTGGTCGATTTCCAAACGCCTAAAGTGATGGCTATCGTCAACATCACGCCCGACAGTTTCGCTTGTCGTTGTACGAGCATGGACGAAGCCGGTGTATTATCAGCCGTGGCTCTGCACCTCAACGAAGGAGCTGACATCATCGACATAGGCGGTTGTTCTACGCGTCCTGCCTCGCAACCGGTAGAGGCTGCCGAAGAATGGCGACGCCTACATATCGCCCTTACTGCCGTCAAAAATGCCTTCCCGCGAGCCATCGTCTCCGTAGACACCTTCCGCGCTGAATTGGCGGAACGAGCTATCGAGGAGTTCGGCGTAGACATAATCAACGATATCAGCGGTTTGGCTGATCCCAAGATGCTGGACGTTATAGCGCGCACGCGCGTACCATATATATTAATGCATAACGAGCCGTTACCGACCGAGTTGCAGGAAACGGACCTGATGAGTCGTGTTATCGACTTTCTGGCGCGTCGCTTAGACCTCCTGCACGAAGCAGGTGTGAGAGATGTAGCCGTTGACCCAGGATTCGGTTTTGGTAAGACCATCGAGCAGAACCATACCATCCTGCGTCGTCTCTCCGACTTACGTATCCTCGATGCACCCATATTGGTAGGCTTGTCGCGCAAGTCGATGTTCTACAAACCGCTGGGTATAACACCCGCTGAAGCCCTGCCGGCTACCCTGGAGGCACAACGCGTAGCACTCCGGGCCGGAGCAGATATATTGCGCGCACACGATACAGCGGCGGCACGCGACCTTATCAACAACGAAAAAACAACACAACTATGATAGATTGGAATCAGATTACCATCATGCATATCATCGACCTGGTGGTAGTAGCACTCATGACTTTTTATGCCTACCGCCTCTTGCGCAAAAGCGGTGCCGTATACCTTTTCTGGGGCATCTTCGCTTTTGTGGCAGCATGGCTGGCAGCAAAATATATGTTACACCTGCCCTTGACGGGAGCACTCTTTGACCAGATTGTCAGCGTAGGTGCTATCGCCATCATCGTCATCTTCCAAAGCGAGATACGCACTTTCTTCTACAATGTCGGCGCCCGCTTCGGTTACGGTTTGTCGGCCTTGCGGCAGACACGCAAAGAGGAAGCTCTCAAGCAGATGATGGACACCATAGCCGCAGCGTGTATCTCCATGGCGCGCACTAAGACCGGTGCTCTCATCGTTATCGAACGCGGCCAGGAACTGGCGCAGTATGAAGATACAGGCGAGAAGATGGACGCTATCGTATCCGAACGACTAATAGAAAATATCTTCTTTAAGAACTCTCCTCTTCACGACGGTGCATTGCTTATCCGTCGCGGTCGTGCTACCAGTGCGGCATGTATCTTACCCGTCACCTCGCGTCAAGACCTGCCTCAACAATACGGCTTACGCCACCGGGCTGCTTTCGGTATTACCGAACGCACCGATGCTATGGCGGTAGTAGTCAGCGAAGAAACCGGCCACATCTCTGTAGCCGTAGGTGATACGATGAAACGCGTTCAGGAAGAAGACTTAGCGGCGGTTCTTCTTAGCGCCGCGAGTGTAGCGTGAGGTAAACGGCAAGTCAGTACGGCACATCGTACACCTGCGAGGCTCTGGCAGATCGAAGAGCGTCGTAAACTTAATACCTACCAACAGATTATTCACCTTACCGCTCATGCCGGACGATAGGATGTCCCGCATGCCTACGCCGTCGCGCATGGCATTCTTGGCGGCGCTGTACTGCTGCGGCAGACTCAAAGGAGCCAGTTTGGATTTATCATGAATATCTGTCAATCCGTAATCGGCGAACACGGCGATACGGTAGTGATGCTTCGGACGGAAACGGTTGTAACCCGGCAGAAACTCCTCACCTAAGTTAACGCCCAACTCTATAGACAGAGCTACATCGGGACGGAAAGTGGCCTTGCCGGTCTTGCTGATCTTGGCTCCTTGGAAGAAGTTGTAGTTGTCCACACGGACGATACCTATGCTCCTGGTATAATCGCCATAACTGCTGATTGTGGCGTTCATACTCGTATTCAGGTTCATGATATAGCCCAACTTAACGCCACCCAACATATAGAAACGGCCTTTCTGGAATCCCACTAACACAGGAATCTGCAGAGCCAGATTCAAATACTTATCCTGTCTATCCGCCATCTCATAGTGATAATCCAACACATCCGGCGCTACCGGGTCAAAGTCCGTCTGGTCATACAACACATATTCGGCGTTCTTACCCCTGACGGGATTATAACTTATGTTAGCTCCCAATCCGGCGGTGAAGATGAAAGCACCCTTGTGCATCTCGTATCCGAAACCTAATCCGCCGGCACCACCAACGCTGTTATTGATATCTTTACCACCGTTGAGCAGTGTATTCACGCCGCCCTCTACCCATACGTTTAACATACTCTTCACCGAACCGCGAGTACCACCTGCCGCATACAACGGAAGGGCCCCAAAAAGGACGATAATTGCGAAAAGAGTATGTAAAATATATTTTTTCAGCATGAAATTTTGTTTTATCGGATTTTTTCTGTAATTTTGCACGTTCTTTCAAAATCGACTGCGAAAGTACAAATATTTTTTGAAATACGCAAATTTTTTTGCAAAAGAACACAAAATTTGGCAATTATTATGACTTTTAAGCGTACTTTGGTAACAACAGCCCTGCCTTATGCGAATGGTCCGGTGCATATCGGACACCTGGCGGGAGTCTATGTTCCGGCAGATATTTACGTGCGTTACCTGCGTATGAAGGGCGAAAAAGTGCTCTTCATCGGCGGCAGTGATGAACATGGCGTTCCCGTTACTATTCGTGCCCGCAAAGAGGGGATTACTACCCAGCAGGTCGTCGACCGTTACCACAATCTCATCAAACGCTCTTTTGAACAATTCGGCATAGACTTCGATATCTATTCCCGTACGACCAGCGACATACACCATCGCTTTGCGGCGGACTATTTCCGTCGCCTGTACGACAACGGCAAGTTTATTGAGCAGACGTCCGAGCAGTTCTATGACTCGGAGACCAATGAGTTCCTTACCGACCGTAACATACGCGGCGAATGCCCGCGCTGTCATTCGCTCGGTGCCTATGGCGACCAATGTGAGAAATGCGGCGCTACCCTCTCGCCCGACGAACTCATCAATCCTTATAACGCCGTCAACGGCAATCCGTTAACTAAGAAAGAGACCAAACACTGGTATCTGCCGCTCGACCAATACCAATCGTGGCTCGAGGACTGGATACTCAACCAACATAAAGAGTGGCGTCCCAATGTCTATGGCCAGTGTAAGTCGTGGCTCGATGGCGGACTCAAACCGCGTGCCGTGACGCGCGACCTCGATTGGGGTATTCCCGTGCCCGTAGAAGGTGCCGAAGGCAAAGTACTATACGTATGGTTCGATGCTCCTATCGGATATATCTCCAACACCAAAGAGCTCTGCGACGCGCAGCCGGAGCAGTTCGGCAAGTGGGAGACGTGGTGGAAAGACCCGGAAACACGCCTCATTCACTTTATCGGCAAGGACAATATCGTCTTCCATTGCATCGTCTTCCCGGCTATGCTGAAGGCCGACGGTTCGTATATCCTGCCCGATAACGTGCCTTCCAACGAGTTCCTCAACCTCGAGGGCGACAAGATTTCCACCTCGCGCAACTGGGCTGTATGGCTCAACGAATACCTGGACGATTTCCCGGGTAAACAGGATGTGCTGCGCTATGTGCTCACTGCTAATGCGCCGGAGACCAAAGATAACGACTTCACATGGGCCGACTTTCAGGCACGCAACAACAACGAACTCGTAGCTATCTACGGCAACTTCGTCAACCGTGCTCTCGTGCTCACCAATAAATATTTCGAAGGGCATGTACCTCAGGCCGACGAACTGACCGACTACGACCGTCAGACGCTGGACGAGATGCAGCAGTCGATAGCCGAGATGCAGCGTCTGTTGGATGCTTTCCGCTTCCGCGATGCACAGAAAGAGGCGATGAACCTCGCCCGCATAGGTAATAAATACCTGGCCGATATGGAGCCGTGGAAACTGGCAAAGACCGACCTCGACCGCACGGCAGCTGTCCTCAACCTCAGCCTGCAGATAGTGGCTAACCTCGAGATAGCCTTCCGTCCCTTCCTGCCCTTCTCCAGCGCTAAACTGCGCGAGATGCTCAACATCCCGGAACTCAATATCGAGCACCTGGGACACTTCAACCTCTTGGAGACGGGACACACGCTCGGACAGGTCACCCTTCTCTTTGAGAAGATTGAAGACGACGCTATCCAACGCCAACTCGACCGTCTGGCACGAATCAAAGCCGAGAACGAGGCAAAAGCCAAAGAAGAGGAACTGCGCAACTGGCATCCGGCTCCCGTTAAAGCGGACACCTCTATCGACGAGTTCGATAAGATGGATATCCGCGTAGCTACCGTCTTGGATTGCCAACCCGTTAAGAAGTCTGACCGACTGCTCGAGTTCACACTCGATGATGGTATGGGCGGACGCACTATCCTCAGCGGTATAGCGCAGTCGTATCCAGACCCGTCGGTACTGGTAGGCAAACAGGTACTTTATATAGCAAACTTCCCGCCTCGCAAGATGATGGGTAAGGAAAGTCAAGGAATGATACTCTCCGCCGTAGATGCGGACGGAAAACTGGTGGTTACCACCGTGAGCCGTGACGTCAAAAACGGCGCTCAAGTAGGATAAAACAAATCAACATTATTATTAACCATTTTTAAAACAAAAAAGGTATGAAAAAATTACTTCTTGCAGCTGTGTTGCTGCTCGGCACTATCACGATGAGTGCTGCTAACTACACCAACAGTGTCGGCGGTACTGCCGGTACCATGTATGGTTTCACGTACAAAGGCTTCGTCTTTGGCGTTGACGGTCTGGCTCTGCAACTCGACCTCGGTCTCAACCTTCCTGCGCTGGCCGGTAAGGCAGTTACCAAAACCAAAACAACCGGTATGGGTATGAGCAACACTACAACATCGAAATCCGACTTCATGTTTGGTGACTTCCTGGAGTTCCAAGTAAACCCGAACATTGTTTTCCAATCGGAAATCAGCTCTTGGGGCTGGGGTAGCCTTGACTGGTTCATCGGTGGTGGTTTAAGCGTTGGTCTGCTCTATCAGTATGGCGACATTATGTACAAAGGAGAGCTGACCGGTAACGAGTGGAGAACGATTAGCCGTCAGGACATGAAAGACATGGGTCGGAAGGAGAAAGACTTCACCTATGGTAAGTTCGGTCTGAACGCTATCGGCGGTATCGAATTAGGTTGGAAGAAAATTCCTCTGGCTGTTGGCGTAGACTTCCGTCCGGGTTACGGCTTGGGCTTCAAAACTGACAAACAGAAAGAAGGTGGTATCGAAACCAAGACTACTGACCTGCTCCACTTCTTTGATTGGGCACTCGTAGCTTCTGTTCGCTACTGCTTCTAATCTGCATACCAAATCATGCATGAGACGCTCTTCGGGGCGTCTCTTTTTTTGTTTTTTAAATAAAAAATGCAGGAAAATTTGGTCGTCTCGATTTTTTTTCTTATCTTTGCACGGCGAATTGAAATCATTAACTTAAAACTACTACAACTATGGGCTTATTTGGCTTTGGAAAAAAGAACGAAGGCGGTTTGATGGATGCCATCCGTTGCGACGAAACCGACTTCCTAATCTGGAAATGGCGTCCGGCAGGACAAGCCGCTAACACGACTAACAAGGAGAACGCTATCCGTACCGGTAGCAGTCTGAATGTTCGTCCGGGACAGGCAGCCGTCTTCCTCTATCCTAACACCAGCGGACAGTATGATGTTATCATGGGTCCCTACAACGATGTGGTTAAAACCGACAACATGCCTATCCTGGCCAATATCATCGGTGCCGCATACGCAGGTGGTACTCCCTTCCAGGCTGAGGTGTACTACATCAACCTCATGAAAGGTCTCGAAGTACCTTTTACCGTTCGTTATTTCCGCGTAGTGCCCGCTGAACCGCAGTTCAAGACCTACGACGTACGCGTAGCTATCAAGGGTAGCCTCTTCGTAGAAGTGCCCGCACAGCCCGAGTTTATTAAACGCTGCCTCGAGACCTGGGGTTCTAACGACACCTCGTTGGAGCAGCTGAGCGAGAAGATTAAGACCATGCTCGCCCAGGAGATTCAGCAGGTTATCGCTAATGCTCCTAAGGACACCGGTATCTTCGTTATGCACTTCAATTCGCTCATTGGTGAGTTGGGTAAATATATCCAAGCCCGTATATGGGAAGAGGTAGCAGACGTATCCGGTGTATTCGCTAAACGTGTCGTATTGTCGTCTATCGACTTCGATGAGGAGAGCGAAGGCTATCAACGCCTCAAACGCGTTACCGAGGACCGCACCTTTATCGTCGACCTCGAGCAAGAGAAGAATGCCCTGCTCGCCTTCGATATCCAGCGCAAGACGATGGCTACCGATGCCAATATACGCAACAGCTCGGCTGCACGTATGGCCGATATGCAACTCGACCACCAGGAAGATATGCTCAGCCGCATGCGCGAGAATGCCGATTTCGCACAGACTATGCAGACCAAGATGGCGGCACAGCAGGCTTCTATGATGAACGAGGCTGCTGCTCACCGTACCAACCTCTCGTCCGAGACGGCTTATATCGGTGCTCACCAGATCAACGTTCAGGCCGACGTGATGAAGACCGGTCTGAGCAATATGGGCCAGATGGGTGCTATGAACCTCGGCGGTGGCGACGGACATATGAACCCGGCCGGTATGATGGCTTCCATGATGATGGGTACAGCTGTGGCCGGACAGATGGGCAATATGATGAACAATATGGGCAACACCATGAATCAGCAGATGCAGGCACAAGGCGCTACGCCTCCTCCAATGCCCGGACAACAGGCTGCTGTGTCTTACTTCCTCAACGTCAACGGACAGCAGTTTGGTCCTTGCGATGCCAACTCGCTCATGCAGATGGTACAAGGTGGCCAAATCAACGCCCAGACCATGGCGTGGACACAAGGTATGCCGCAATGGGCTCCGCTCGGCACTATACCTGCACTCGCTGCCCTCTTCCAGGCTCCGCAACAGACGCCTCCTCCTATGCCTAACGGCGGTGGAATGACGCCTCCTCCCATGCCTGCACAATAAATTTGAAATTTGAAATAATCGTTCCGTAAGGATAAGAAACTTGAAACCATAAATCATAAACCATTATGATGAACGTTGCTGACTTCGATGCTTTGCTCGTACAGAAGCAAAACTTCAATAACTTAGATAATCTGGCTGCCTCGGGCGCTAACCAACAGATGACCCAACAGGCCGTCAAGAGTGTACAAGCCGTTCAGGCTATGCCTACCGCTACCGGCTATATGCCCGATAACGCCGTGCTGCCTATGTTCCAAAAGCAGGCCGAGGCAGAGAAAGCCGCTGCCGAAGCTGCCGCTAAAGCACAACAGGCACCCCAGTTCTTCATCGCCCTCAACGGCGAACAGAAAGGACCGCTCAATATCGACCAACTGCGCGGACTGGTGATTGCCGGTGTTATTGACGAGACCACCCAGGTTTGGCGTCAGGGTACACCCGCATGGACCGACCTGAAGACTTGTTTGACCAACCTATAAAAACGCACTCCTATGGCAGACGACAACTCTCTCTTCGACAAAGTAGTCGAGATGGGTATGGGCATGGCTATGGTCAGCCAGATGCCACGCATGATGAATGCCGCTATGCCGGACGCTAACGGTATGCCCACTCCTCCGCCCATGAACGGACCCGAAGCCGGTCTCCAGATCTACGCTTCGATCAACAACAACCAGGCTGGACCTTTCTCCGAACAGGAGTTTATCACCCTCATCCAGAAGGGATTAGTCACTAACGACTCCCTCGTTTGGAAAAAAGGTATGCGCACCTGGCTGCCCGCTTCACAAGTGCCCGAGACAGGCAAACTACTCCTGCTCCATGGACAAAATTAATGTGTAATTTGTAGTTTGTAATTCTTAATTTGTAATTTTTAATTTTAATTCCAAACCATGAAAGTCAGTCCCTTTAAAACCATCTTGGCCTTTGCCTTCAGTATCTTGCTGGGCGTGTTGTGCTATGTTATCGCTAAGGAAGCCGACTATCGCAACTGGATTGTCCTGGGTGCTGCTACGCTGTCTATCTTCCTGTGCTTGGGCTCCGCTCTTGCCTTGGATTTCCCCGGACAACGCGTCGCTAATATCAAGGTTACCTCGTGGCTCTTCACCATCTTGGTCACCGCTACTAACTTTGCCTTTGCACCTTTCAACTTCAATATCGTGGTGTACGGCGTGGTTATCACCTTCCTCACGCTTATCAATATCGCCCTGGTTAACGCCATGGTGAAAAAGCAAGAGTGATGCGTTATACGACGATGATGAAAGCGGTTGCGCGGGCTATGCAACAGTCCGCGCAACCTGCACAGCCCAAACCTCGACGCGGGGCTGAGACCTACGTGGCCGTCAATGGCCAGCAGGCAGGACCGTTCACTAAGACCGAACTGGAACAATTGGTTCGTAACGGCTCTCTCACCCCTACCACTTTGGTGTGGACACCGGCTTATACCCAATGGGTGACAGCCCAGTCCGTACCACAAATCAATGCTCTCTTCCTCTTAGCGCAGCGCAAACCCAAAGCTACGCAACCGCCAGTTGCTCCTGCTCCGGCACCGCAACCGGTTGCGCCTTCTCTCTCTGCTGCCGAACAGCAATCGCGTGATGATGCCACGGCGGCGGTCATTCAACTTGGGTACCCGAAAAACGAAGCCCGCAAACTCATCGACACCATCTTCTCCGCTCATCCCGGCATCTCCACCCAGGACGCCATCAAACTCGCCCTCCAACCCTCCTCTTCGAGACACCTCTTGTCGTAGTGTCGTCCTATCGTCCTGTCATCATGACGAAAACAATAAATCTGCACCAAAATGCAGATTTATTTGTATATATCAAAAATCTTTGTAATTTTGTAGCCGTATTTAACTCACGTCAGGGATATGTCCCTTATCATAGGAGGGATACGGACGTATTGAAAATATAACAGCATTTATTGCAATAGATTAACTTTTTTGAAAAATATTTGCACAATTCAAAAAAAAGCAGTAACTTTGCGCAGAATTTCGAAAATACGCGGTGATTTTATAGACTATGGCGACAAAAATTAAGCAAATATTAGAATCGAATGGTCAAGATGGATTGCTGTTTGCAAGTTGGATGAATAAGCAGGGTTTGGATAGCAAGCAGCAGTTTGAGCATGTGCAGAGCGGATGGTTAGAACGCATCGCACGCGGAGTGTATAAGATAGCGGGGAGTAATCCAACGCTATATAGTGCTGTTTCATGTTATAACGTCCAATTGGATAAACAATGTATTATAGGAGCAAGAAGTGCCTGTGATCTGCGTGGCTTTATGCACTATGTCCCCATGGGTAAGCCTGTCGCATTCCTCTTCACAGACAATGCACATAAGTTACCTGAATGGTTGATAAAAGGCGAATGGGATATGACCGTTCGCTATCAGACCACCTCCTTCTTGGGAGAGGACCTACTGGGCGTAGATACCATGACTGTCGAAGGACGTCCTTTGTTAGTCTCATCGCTTGAAAGAGCCATGTTAGAATGGCTCAATATGCCGGGCATCGCCAACTCGCTCGTGGATGTATATTATGTTATGGAAATGCTCACGACCTTACGTCCCCATCTGCTTCAACAACTGCTTGAGCGATGCAGTTCTACCAAGGTAAAGCGGCTATTTATGTACATGGTAGAAAAGACCAAATACTCGTGGGTGGAAGATATCGACAAATCAAAAATCGACTTTGGTAGTGGACGCCGAATGATTTCTCCTACCGGAAAATATATCAAACAATACGATATGACCATCCCTAAAGAATTGGCAGAGTATGAATAATGAGGTGTATAAAGAAAAAGTGAAGCTATTGCTTCAATTAATGCCTTTTGTGATGCAAGAGCAGGTCTTTGCCGTGCATGGAGGTAGTGCTATCAATCTCTTTGTGAAAGATATGCCTCGTTATTCGGTGGATATTGATTTGACCTATATTCCATTAGCAGACAGGGAAGAGAGCATTGAGGATATCAACGCGCATCTGAAATCAATAGCCGACAATGCCAAATCGAATCTTAAGGGACTACATATAGTTCCCAAATATGATGCATGCAAATTGCTATGCGAGTATCATGGTCATCAAGTTAAAATAGAAGTCAATCAAACCAAGCGTGGTATCATTGGCGGAGAACTACAACGGAAATCATTGTGCGATAAGGCGCAAACGGAATTTGGAATGTTCTGCAAAGCAGTTATTGTACCATCTACACTTCTCTATGGTGGCAAAATCGCTGCCGCATTGTCTCGCCAGCATCCGCGAGACCTATTTGATGTCAAGTATATGGAGATGCCCTTGTCGGATGTGCGAGAAGGACTCATCTTCTGTCTTTTAGGAAGTGACCGTCCAATACACGAATCATTCTTGCCGCAATTGATAGATCAGCATGAAGCCATGGAAAATCAGTTTAAAGGTATGACGGATATCGAATTTACTTATGAGGAGTTTGAGCAGCCCCGTAGTAAACTGATTACTGATGTTCCTAATCTAATGACAGAGGCAGATAAACAATTCCTTTTGAGTTTTGAGTCTGCCGAGCCGCAATGGGACGAGTATGAGTTCGCGTATTTCCGTGACTATCCTTCCGTGCAATGGAAACTGCTCAACCTCGCTAAACTCAAAAAGCAAAATCCAGCTAAACTTAATACCGAAGTGGAGAAGTTACAAGCGGTATTTGGATGTTAAATAACCTTCACGAGCGACATACGGACTGATACGGGACGATAACGAGAAAGAATTATTTCACCGAATAAGGTTACTTTTAGAAAACTAATGTCATAAAGTAGTAGAAACGATAACGGAGAATGCCGAAATAATCGTTCGAGACACCTCTTGTCGTAGTGTCGTCCTATCGTCCTGTCATCATGACGAAAACAATAAATCTGCACCGAAAATGCAGATTTATTTGTATATATCAAAAATCTTTGTAATTTTGTAGCCGTATTTAACTCACGTCAGGGATATGTCCCTTATCATAGGAGGGATACGGACGTATTGAAAATATAACAGCATTTATTGCAATATATTAGAATTTTGTGCAGTTAAGAAAGCAAAAATGTGCAAAATAAGACGGTTTAGACATCCTCAATTTGCAAAATAAGACGTTTTATTTGCATATATTATTTATTTTTTGTACCTTTGCATGCAAAATTGAAACATCGTCCCGCTCTGACGTAAAACCGAACCGTCGCTTACCGGCGTTAAACAGAAGGACATATTTAACAGCGTTTATTGCGCTTTGTGCTTAAACATCATTATTCGATGACAAACAAACTACAACTGTTTCAAGGAACTACCATCCGTACCGTTTGGGATAGTGAGAAAGAAGAATGGTTTTTCTCTGTGGTAGATGTATGTAATGTGTTATCCGGTTCGCAAGCAAAAGATCCGGGTGCTTATTGGCGCAAACTCAAACAGCGTTTAAAAGCTGAAGGGAGCGAGATCGTGACGAATTGTCACGGACTGAAATTGCAGGCTGCGATAACGTGGCTCGCGATACGCGTAGAAATATAGAACAACATATCGGCCATTCGGTAATATCAACCACTAATGCGGAAGATAAAACGGCATTGGAAGTACAAATCCCGGAAGTTCTCCCTCCAACTCCACCAACTAACGATAGAGAAACTAAACAAAAAACTGTCTACTAAATTTAGGAAAAGACGGGTTGTTCCTTTTGATGCAAGAAAAGGAACAAGCTGGACTAACAGAAGGAGAAATCATATCCTTACTCCCAATCTCGCTCTTTACCTGTGAACATATACCGATCGGGAGTTGAAAGATTATTTTTATTACGAAAAATGTCGTTACGAAAAATGTCGTAATCATTTTCGCCTGCAAAGTTACAACAAATTTTTCAAAATTGCAAGTTTTTAGACGAAAAATGTAATCTATGCTTGCATAAGTGGATATTTTTTTGTATCTTTGCACCCGATTTCAGAAATGAAGTCCTCAAGTCGGTTATTTTCGCCTTTTGCTCCCGACTATAAAGAAAGATGCTAATGGCATGCGGAGGGTTGCATGCTACACAAGGAGAGCAACCCTCATGCTATTATAAGGCGGTTAATAAACACAAAAAAATAAATTATCTATGATTTCATTAAATTATTTTTGGTTTTTTGTGATTGCGTTCACATTTTCTGCAGCTCTAACACGTTACGGGGCAAGTAATATGGAAGGATCTAGTCCTTGGCTAAAGATTATTGCTCAGATTGTTGGTCCTTTGTGTGATACTGCTTTGTTCATATTTCTGATATTGGGTTTTTGGTGGATGCCTCATTGGTGGATGCCATTAGTATTCTTTGGTGTCGGAATCATAACCCAAAGTATTTTAGGACTAATAGGCGATATTGGCAACCTCATAGTATTGATATTAGGAACAATTGGCGCTCCTCTGTTTACTATATTGGCATATTTAGGAATGTATAATGTGATATGAAAAAGAGCATAGTATATATAGGAGTAATACTCTACGGTATTATAGCTTCAACTTTGGTAGGGCTTTATTTGCAATTTATATTCAACACCCCTCTCACATATCTAAAAGAATGGCTCAGTACGTTCCGTTTAGGAAGTGATTATGTATATTATGCCTTATACGGAGTACCTATGCTATTATTATATTGCCCTGCTTTCTTCATCCATATTCCATTGACAAAATGGGAGTGGAGCAAGCACGTGCACTGGTCAACATACATACTTCCTGCTATCGTATTTGTCTTTTGGATTTTAAATGCTATTTTTATGTCTTGGATGTATGACGGCGTAAAAGATTTTATAATAATGATAGGAGAAACCGCGTACCTTATAATTGCAGCTGGACACAATATTTATCAAGTAGTTGATTCACGCAAGCAATAAGCACTCAATTGAGACAATGAAACAATTCGGTCGCCACTATCAACCCAATAAGTTCGGTACTGACTACAATCACGCATCTGACAAGATGTGCAACATCGAAGCACTCGGCGTGCAGCAAACCAAAAGGAACAGCATCAACCTCAATCTGCACGGCAACCACCAGAAACTCTACTGCCATCTGAGCACAGGTGAAGATGTGTTGCTCAAGTGCGAGTATTCGGCATAGTCTGCCCTCATCGCAGTACACAAGCACCATCGTTTTATGGGCATCGGTGATCTTGTTCCCGAATTAGTGCAGCCCGTCTTGATTGCCATCCGAACCGTCTATCCGCAAGCTGAAGTGGTTGGTGAAGAAAAATTTATAAGAGTCGTCTTTTAATCACAAATTTTTATGAATATTTATATTGGTTGGCTAATTGGAGCCATAATTTTCGGTCTATTCTTAACGTGGGGGATTTTAATTGATAAGAAAATTGGTAAGGACGAGTTTTACGCAAATTACTCAACCTTCCTCGACTTGGCTAAATTTTTTATACCATTATCTGGTCTTGTCTTAGCATATCCTTTTGTATATAGCAACGAAGCAAACGTCACAATCATAGAGTGGGAAAGAATTGTGGGGGACTTGTATTGCGCGTGCGTATTTGAGGTTGTCGTGTTATTTGTTTGCTTTATTCCGTATTTTTACAGAAAAACGCGATATGAACGGTCTGAAGCTGCACTGCGTGAAGCATTTCTAAAAGGAGCAATAAAATATGGTGTAAATAATAATCATTTTGAGCCGAATCGCTCGTATCGGGTTTCAAAGTACAGTTATAATCTTGAAGCTCCTTCGTACTATATGTTTTACTGGTCTGTTAAGTGTACCCCAGATGAAGTAATATTAATAGAAGAAGAAACTAAGCAAACAATTACTATGTCGGAAGAACACCTTTGGTTGAAGTTGAGACCTGTCCAATATTGGCAAGGGGAGACTATATTTCCTTGGGTAATAAATTGGGAGGAAGGTAGTTTCCCGAAAAAAGAATATATAAAATGGTGTAAAGTTAGAGGTATCTAAAAAATGTATCCGTATCCTAACTTTTAATAAATCCCAAGTCGGTTATTTTCGCCTTTTGCTCCCGACTATAAAGAAAGATGCTAATGGCATGCGGAGGGTCGCGTGCTGAATAGGCATGGCGACCCTTCCGCTGTCAGATAAGGCGGTTATTATACACATTCAAAACAAACCGCATTATGCAAAACAACAATTCTTTTGGTCACTACGACCGTATCATCATTCACACGCCACATGCTGGTACCATTCTTCCTATTAAATGGGGTCATTCGAATATTCGTTGGTGGGTGCGTTTTAAGGCCATTTACCCTCTTCATAAACAACTTACCGACCATTACACCGACAAGCTCTTTGCCGCGAAATCGCCTTCTATCCGTCAAATCTCATTCCTATATTCGCGCCTGTTTTGCGATGTCGAACGGTTGCTCGATGATCCGTTGGAAAAGAAAGGCTTAGGCATCTGCTACGATGTCGAAAAGTTTATCAACAAAGCTATGCATTGTTGGGATGGTGCTTGGGCTGTGAGCAAAGAAATCGCGATGGCCTCGTATTATGATCACCATAAAGCCCTTGCCCAATTGATTCAAGGAAGTGGACCATATTCGAAACTCCTCCTTCTTGACTGCCACTCTTTCTCCGAGCAGGATAATGTATTATGTCCCAATGCGCACGAGTACAAAGATATTGATATCTGTATCGGCTTCAACGAAGATGCCACAAAGCCCTCGCAGGAAACTTTGGATCAGGTTGCTATATTCTTCCAAAACCGAGGATATCGTATTTCATTCAATAAACCTTTCTCCAACTCCAAAACTGTGGACACGGACAAACCTTATCATTCTCTCATGATCGAGGTGAACAAGCATTGTTATATGAACGAGGACACTCTCGAAAAGACCGATGGATTTGATAAACTCCACGCTGAACTGCAAGAACTTTATAAACTTTTGTTAAACTGGTAAATATACTAAAGTATGGAATCATTAGGAGAAATTATCCATCAAGCCAATCTGAAATTCGCAGAAAAACTTGGAATCCCTTTTCGGACTCGTCCAAAGGAGACATAAGGAGCTATTCACAGAATCGAAATACGATTCGTGAGCGGACCATTGGCGCAAAAGATGCGCGAGTTTTATCTGAAGCAGAAGCCAAAAAGTTAAAAAAACGCACTTATTTAGAGCCGGAAATGCGCTTTGCAATGAAAACGCCTAATTTAATCAACGAGAATACCCCACCGCCTCGTGCCATAGTTGCAAATTATTTCTTGACCAAGTTGAGGAGGTCGGTGTAGTCGCTGATCTCGTCAGCGAGGGCGTTCATCGCGACGAAGCGGTAACGCTTGCTATCGTGGGGTATATCGCCGGTTTTGGCGATGACTTTGGCGGCAATGTCCTCGCGGTTCAGTAGTTCATGATCGGGCTGTAAGAGCAAGAGTTTGCCCGCTGCGCATGCTTCGAAATATACGCCGCTGGGTTTGAAGTAGCGATAGTGAGGGCTGTCGGGCTCAGGGAAGCCATCCAGCAGGAGGATAATGAGCGGGTAGCCGGCTTCACGAAGGGCACGGGTTATCTGTTTCTCTCCTTCGGAAATAGCCGGAGAGATGAATATGGTTCCATTAGCGGCTTTGGCGAGGCACTCATCGCGGAGGGCATCTATCTCCGCTTGTGTGAGAGTACGCGAGCAGTGGAGCGCTTCGCGGAGAGGGTGCTCGGCGAGAAATATATTGCCGAGACCGACATACAAGGAGCGCCCCATGCGGAGGCTTTGGCGGATGCGAAAGAGGTTGGGATTGGCGCGTTTGAGCGCTAATCGGCGGGGGTTATCCTGGATGTAGCGCTTCATGTGGGCGAGTTGGTTACGGCCGGAGAGGATCCGGTCGTGGTACTCGTTGGCGAAGATAGGTGCAGTATGTAGATCCGCGGTATTAGCCGCGGGAACTGGACTGGATGGGTGTTTATCGGTTGAGCTCGACGGGATAGCACCCGTCGCTAGAAGTTGACACTGACGCTTGAACCAGCTCACGTATTGGCCGAGAACTTTTGGGGTACGCTCGTGGACATGCAGCAGCAGATGGAAATGATCGGGCATGATGACGAACGAGTATATCTCAGCACTTTGGAAACCTTTGTAGGTAGGGATGCGTTTTATCTCATCGGCTACTAAGGCGCCCAATGGGGATAGTTCGATATGGTCATCCACGAGCCGTCCAAGCGAGGGCTGACGGTCGTTAGCGACGAGCGTCAGCATGTATATTCCGGGATCATGGTAATCCCTCCATTTGGCACGAAGGATATGGCTCATATCGAATTAAGCTTATGCGACGGCGGTGATGACGTTGTGGAGATTGCGTCCGTGCCGCGGACAAGTCTCCTTTGTACAAGGGCATTCTATGTTATTATGAGGACAGGGCATGGTTATTTTGTCTTGTAAGACTTTAGTTCAAACTTAACTTTATATTTGCGGTTAGGATTGGTTGGGATGACTTCGCTCTTATAGTACGCATAGTCTTCGTCATGGCCATAACCTCTCAGTTTAAAATTCTTTACCAGCCCAGGCTCTATAGTCACGGACTTTGTGAAATCCTGATAATCGAGCATGTTGCCGCTCATATCGTAGTAATAAATACGACCGGAGATAGAAGTGATGGTTTTGCTAATATTGTTCTGTAGTGCCACTTGCGCATCATGGTCCAGCCAATCGTGTGAATACTTAGCGAGCACCACATCATTGGCCGTCACACTCGTACTTGCCTGCGCGGGTTGCTCTGCGGAAGCCTTCGCTGCTGTGCTCTTTGCGGGTGTCTCAGAAGCAACGGTTGTGCGCGGCGCGGATGCCTGCTTACAGGTGTTTGCCTTCAGTTGGTTCACCTCTTGACGCAGCGCACGCACTTCACGCTGAAGGGCTTTCCATTCTGCCTCGGGCACAGCGAAATCCTTGTTAGAGTTGGCTACAACCGCTTCTTGCTTTTGTGCCTCTTGTTTATTCGGAGAGCTCTTCCGGCGTACAAGACCGGAGCTAAATAGGATTAACACGATGGCAACTACTGCCATAATCAGCACTACAAATTTGAGGATTCCTCCTCTCTCTGTTCTTTCGTCGTCCATGATATCTTGTTGTTTATTATTATACATTCTATTCAACTCATTCCATGCCTCTGCGGATTCTTCTTCGTCTAATGATCCATGGTTGTAGGTAATGGGACGGGTTGGGTAACTATTCATATTTTGATAATATGTCGTCTTGTTGTTTTGGGCTTCAATAGCATGTTGTTTTCTGGATTCCTTATCTTTGATGTTGAGAGCAAGAAGAAACTGGTATATTGTGTCGGCCTGTTCAACGGAAATGTACTGCTCAGTATATTTCCTGATCTCTTTTGTAATTTGGTGCCAATAAACGACAGCCACCGATTGTACGTCAACTTTCAATTCAGCCTCTGGAGAAAAAGCAATTATAGGAATAAGCCTAACGTTGTATTGCCGTAATTCGTCGTATAGTGCTTTCACATGTGCGCCGTTCTGCAGAATGGGATTATCAAAAGTTAACTCGTTTGACATATATCGCCCACCTCTTGCAAACCCATGCCAATGCCGTGTCCATGTTTTTGAATACTCCGAACCGTAAATATGACCGGAGATATTTTTCGTTTCTATTACAAATACACCATAAGGACTAACCACCACATGGTCTATCTGTGTAGTACGACCATTCTTTTTGCGAAGCAACAGATCGTTGATTACAAAATACTTGCTGCTGTCCAGTCGCCTCAGATGCCGAGCTACGTAATACTCTCCTTCCTCGCCAGCCGTCATAGAGCGTCGCCTGATGGCGGTGATGATGGCTAACACAAACGGTGCACCTATGGCAGCAAATAGTATGATCAACCAGAAATCCATTCAAATAACTCTTACTTTATGATAGCAACTTTCCAGATCTTGTCCTCGAAACCGATAGAAATGGTATCTTTAGCCATAAGGGTATATTATTTCAGGTGTTTGTAATATTCGTTTTTTAGTTTGTAGTAAACATCCTCATGTATTAGCGTGCGATGTTTGCTTTCTATCTTTTCTGCGCAGAGGTAACGCCCTTGTATCAGTTCATCTTTCTGCAGTTGTTGTAGCCGTTCACCAAAAGCTTGTAGCGTTTCGACTAATGTCGGTCCTTCTACACGAAATAGATAATCATCTAACCGATAGCGTGTCACATTCCCTCTACCATAAAACCGCGCATACATCCCTATGTAAGCATCTGAGTGGAACTCGTTTTCATGCTTCTGAATGAGCGGTTCAAAATAAATTGTTTTGCGCGACGAGCGCTCCCACATGATGTACTTAGGTGCTTCACTCAAGTCATACATTTTTGTTTCTTCCTTTGCCATAATTGAAAAACATTTTTTTTGTTTATTTTTTTTCAAAAAGGATATTCAGAAAAAGTTCTTTTAAGCATCCGTTTTCCGAAATCCGCTGCAAAGGTACTGCTATTCTATAATATACTCAAAAGTTTGTAACGTTACAAAGTTTCTTTGCTAAGCAAAGATTCTGGATAAGTGACAAGTTTTCTATCCAGATGTATCATGTGCGGTTTGCCTCTATTGACCTCAATCTCATAGTAACGGCGGATATCATCTTCCGGGATTACTTGACGCAAGGCTTCGCTGCATTGCGACTTCTTGACATTGAGCGCATTGGATGTCCACGCATCGAAAAGTCTTTCGATACTATCGCGCAATTTTTCCATATCGGAGCGGTCGGTGAAGCGGAAATAGAGACTTTTGTACTCATCTTTATAGTCGCGGATATCCTTCATGCAAATGCCCTTCGGGTGCAGCAAGAAAAGGACATACAACGCTTTGACTTGAGCCGTAAAAGGTATCTTCCGTCGATCGTAGTCGGTCAGTAGCACGTCGTAGGTGTTGGGCGTGATCTCCAGACGACTGAGTTGGGATCGGCGAGGTCTTTGTTCGCGCGGAGGCAAACCGGAGATAGGCTTCTGACCTTCTGCCAGATGGATACAAACCATGTCGTCCACCAGCAAACAGTCTTCCGCAAATAGAAGATGGAACTTCTTGTATTCGCCGGTGTCCAGTATCTCGTCGAACATCTGTTGCAGCGTCTCGAAATACTTGCTGAAAGCACGGCCTATCACTGCGGGTTCGCAGTCTTGGAGCGTGGCAACGAGGAAACTATATCCTTGACGGAGGTTGTCGATGGTAGGGAGCATCGCACTATAGAACTTGGCGTTCTCGCACGACGGGAAAAGCGTGTTTTCCGTATCCAGATAAACGATTTTGCAACCTATCCACAGATCCTCATTCTGGTTAATCTGCTTGGCTATCTTGCGGGCTTCTCGTTTGACACAGGCGTTCAGCTCCTCTGTAGCCGTTCCAGCCACATAGTAGATAGTCCCGTAAGGTAACTCACGGTACTGCTCCTCTTGGAAGAACTCTATGGATTTCTGAATGAGCAAGGTATTATTTCTCAGTTCCCAGTAAGATAGTTTTTCTGTATTTTCCACGCACTGAGTGGAAAATTATTATTGTTTATGCGATAGCAAGAAATGCTGTTTCTCCTGCTCTATACGCTGACCAAGCAACCAGTTGCGTTGTACTAACACAACATTAACAGCACGATAAGCTACAGCCTGAGCGGTATCAATGATGAGACAAGAGTCATTAAAGATATTGTCTGTTAGCTTGATGTTATTCAAGTTTTCATTAATCAATTCTAATTCGTTCATACATGTCCTTTCTGTTTCTGCACGCATTTGGCGTGTAAAGATACAATTTTTTTTTGACACACGCAAATTTTCTGCATTTTTTTTCACGATTTTTAGATAGATTTGCAACTACGGTACTATTGCCGGAACTAAAATATTAAAATTCGTGAAAACAAATGACACAGATGAAAGAGCCCTGCGTCTTCAGTCTCACCATCGCTTTGATGAAGTAATGATGGCTTATGGGGGAAGGATAAAAAGAAAAATGTTCTTCCCCCTACAACCCCTATTATAAAAAGAAAAATCGATGATGATGACGTTATATTTTACTCTGCAGATAGTTCATCATCAATGTTTAAGGATTTATTATTTTAACATTTAATGACGAATGAAAAATCATCTTTTGATTATATGTGGGAGCTGCTCAATCCGCCGAGAGAGTTTCATAATATGCGCGCCAAATGTGAAGCTACACTTTGGAACAACCTCACTATCCACATGCAACATCGCGTGTATCGCGGTATTCGAGACCGCAAACGCAGAGGTGAAGCTGTACACCCAAATCCATGGTACGCAATCGTCAATGCACGAGATGCCGAGCCGACAAACTATAACGGTGACGCTCGCATTGACGACCTTTCCAAAACGACGAAAATGGTTGTCGCGTGGTACAAGGAACGTGCCGGCATTTACACCCTCGAAGAAGCCCTTGCGCTTAAACTCAGCATCATAAGAAGGTTTAATTAAAAGGAAAAAACATCAAAAACATTTTTAGACATTCTTTAGATAGATTATGGAAACGTACCCTTTATACGACGTTCCGTGGCTGGTGCGAGGAGCGAATGACAGCTATATGTCGCTCCGGCGGCATCAGATAGAACTGAGAAACCAAGCGGTGGTGGATGATTACTTTATCCTGCGAGACCGTGGAGCGTCGGCGCAAGAGGCTCGAAAGGCAGTGGCAGAGAAATACCAATTGACCATGCAGCGACTCGACAGAATCATCCGATGGTTCTACGAAGAGGCGAAAAAACGAAGAAAATTTGAATTTTTGGAGAAATTTTCACCTTTAGCGGAACAGATAACGGACTTTTGATGTATCTTTGCACCGTCTTTCGAAAGAGAGGCGGTGTTTTTAGTCTCGATGTTGTCTCGATGTTCTCTCGATAATGGCTCGATCACACTTATGGCAAAAGTAAAGATACCGGAAGGCTACACATGGCGCCAAGTAGCCGACATGATGAAACAAATAGGCGTCACTTTAGACGGACATCAGCTCGCGGACGGTACCTACCGGGCATATGTTCGGAAAAGTAATTTAAACCAATTTATTAACCTAACCCTTAACCCTTCCACGTCGGTCGGAAGTAAAGCATGACCGGCAGAAAATGGCAAAAGTAGAATGGGCGGACGCTATCAAGACCGTAAGCGGTGCCCTCGTAAAAATCAACAAGAAGTCGCCCCACGCGGCTGACCAGAAGATGGTTCTCGGTACCCACCGTACCGCTCCCACCACCTCCACAGGCTGCTCTCGTATCTACCTGCGCGGTCTGAGTTCCGTAACCCGCTCGACACCCTTCACACAGGAAGACCTGGCTCGCCAGTTGCGCTTCAAGACCGTCGGTGCTGCTGTCGCTGCCCGTATGAAAGACCCGGCTAAGATGATCGCCGACCAAGCGTCCTTCAACGCGCAGTCAACCTACAAGACGATGAAGTCGTACCTGTGGGCACTCGAGAAAGCGAGCTATGATCAGCAACTTGGAAATTAAAAATTAAAAATTAAGAATTAATTTCCTATGAATGCGAATAGTAAGAGTGCGATATTGCGGTTCTTATTGGGTCTGATAGAGCTGATACTGAACATCGGTAAGAAGCATGTCGACAAAAATGCCGAAGGCGATTTTTGATTGAAGATTGAAGATTGAAGATTTCAAATTTCAAATTTCAAATTTAAGATTTTAGATTTAGTGATTAGTGAAAGACGGTTGCCCGGGATGGGTGACCGTTTTTCTCGCAAAAATATCATAAAATTTGCATACATGCAAAATATTTTGTACCTTTGCAGCATAATGTATCGAATATGAAATGTTTATCATTTAAAATGAAGACAAAGTATATTTTTATTACCGGAGGTGTTGCTTCTTCCTTAGGGAAAGGAATCATCTCGGCCTCGTTGGGTAAGTTGCTCCAGGCCCGTGGGTATCGGATAACTATTCAGAAGTTCGATCCCTATATCAACATCGACCCCGGCACTCTGAATCCTTATGAACACGGCGAGTGTTACGTGACGTCAGACGGCATGGAGACAGACCTTGATTTAGGGCACTATGAGCGTTTTACCGGGATAGAGACCACCCGTAACAACAGTGTGACCACCGGTCGTATCTATTTAAGCGTGATAGAGAAAGAGCGTCGCGGCGATTATCTGGGTAAGACGATACAGGTCGTTCCGCATATTACAGATGAGATAAAACGGCGTATTCTCCTCAATGCCACCACGCAACCGCTGGACTTTGTGATTACGGAGATTGGCGGTACGATAGGGGATATAGAGAGTCAGCCATTCTTGGAGGCTATCCGTCAGTTACGATGGGAACTGGGCCCGCAGCAGGCGCTGAATGTGCACCTGACTTATGTTCCGTATTTGGCTGCCGCCGATGAGCTGAAGACTAAACCGACGCAGACAAGTGTCAAACAGTTGCAGGGCTTAGGCATTCAACCGGAGGTGCTGATATTGCGTGCGGAACACCATCTAAGCGATGAACTGCGCAACAAAGTGGCTAATTTCTGCAATGTGGCACCAGAGGCTGTTATTCAGAGTCAGGATCTACCGAGCATATATGAAGTGCCAATCAATATGTATGAGCAGAAACTGGATGAGGTGATCTTGCATAAGATGGGCCTCAAACGACCGCCATCGCCAGATCTGACTTCGTGGTTGGATTTTTTAGACCGTCGTCAGCGGGCAAAGGAAGTGCTGCATATCGGTTTGGTCGGTAAATATGACCTGCAAGATGCGTACAAAAGCATTCGCGAGAGCCTCGCCCATGCCGGTACGTACCAAGGATATAAGGTGCAAATTCATTTCATCAACAGTGAGTTTATCACCCGCGAGACTGTGGCCGAACAACTCTCCGGCATGGTCGGTATAGTAATCTGTCCGGGTTTTGGTCTTCGTGGTATAGAGGGCAAGATATTGGCGGCAGAATACACCCGCACGCACGATATTCCTACGTTCGGTATCTGTCTGGGGTTCCAGATAATGGTCATCGAATTTGCCCGTAATGTATTAGGCTACGCGGATGCTAACAGCAGCGAGATGGACGAATCGACGCCCCATAACGTCATCGATATGATGGCGGAACAGAAACATATCACTCAGAAAGGCGGCACCATGCGCCTCGGCGCTTACGAATGTGCATTAGTGCAGGGCAGTCGTACCGCCCAGGCCTATCATGGGCAGACACTGATAAAGGAGAGGCATCGCCACCGTTATGAGTTTAATAACCAATACAAAGAGGAGTATGCTCAACACGGCATGAAGTGTGCCGGTATCAATCCTTCGGCTGATTTGGTAGAGATAATGGAGATACCTACATTGCGATGGTATATCGGTACGCAGTTCCACCCTGAATACAGTTCTACGGTATTACAACCGCATCCGCTGTTTATGGATTTTATAGCCGCTTGTATATGAAAACACTACCCTTCATCAAGATGCACGGCTTGGGAAACGATTATGTCTATATAGATTGTTTCGAGCCGAGTACAGCCGAAGTCATAGCATCGACCGATTTGGCCTCGCTGGCTCGTCGTGTCTCAGACCGACATACGGGAATCGGTTCAGATGGGTTGGTACTAATCCTGCCATCTGAGGAAGCAGATGCCCGGATGCGTATGTTCAACGCGGACGGTTCAGAGGCTCAGATGTGCGGTAATGCTATTCGTTGCGTAGGTAAGTATCTGTACGAGAGTGGTCGTTGTGCTCAATCGGCAATGAGAATAGACACCCTGTCGGGACAAAAAACGCTCGCGCTGGATGTCGTGGAAGGACGAGTAGAACGTGTGACGGTCAATATGGGTATACCGATAGTGTATTCCGACAATATAACAGTAGACGGGATGTCGATAACTTTCACCTCGGTCAATATGGGCAACCCACATGCCGTCATTTTCGGCCAGGCACCGGTGACCACCGAATATTTGCACACTGTAGGTCCGCAGATAGCCACCCATCCGCATTTTCCGGAAGGAACGAATGTCGAGTTTGCCTATGTGCGTAATGAGCACGAGATAGACTTGCGTGTATGGGAACGCGGGACAGGTGAGACAATGGCATGCGGCACAGGTACCTGCGCAACAGCAGTAGCGGCTGTAACGCAGGGCACTGTGCAAGGGACGGTGATAGTACACCTATTAGGAGGAGACCTGACCATCCGATGGGATGGCGACCGACAGCCGGTGTTGATGACCGGACCGGCTACCGAAGTATTCCGAGGAACAATCAATTTGGACGACTATGAATATCAACACTAATTTTCTGCAACTCAAAAATAAATATTTCTTTGTCGAGGTGCTCAACAAGAGCCACGCCTATGCTCAGCTCCATCCTGACGCCAAGATACTACATCTGGGTATCGGTGATATTACCTTGCCCCTACCCGACGCCTCTATTCAAGCCATGCACAAAGCAGTAGAGGAAATGGCCCACAAAGAAACGTTTCACGGTTACGGATTAGAGCAGGGAAGCACGTTCTTGCGCCAGGCAGTTTTAGACAACGATTATACCCCCTTAGGCATCGATTTATCCATCGACGAGGTGTTTATCTCGGATGGTGCAGGGAGCGATATAGGCAATACGAGTGATTTATTCGCCCCTAACAACCGTGTGGCCGTACCGGATCCTGTTTATCCGGCATATGTAGATACCAATGTGATGGCCGGACGCGAGATAACGTATATGCCCTGTTTGGCAGAGAACGGCTTTGTGCCGGAACCTCCTAAAGAACATGTGGATATCCTGTATCTCTGTTACCCGAATAATCCGACAGGCACAACGCTTACCCGAGACCAACTACAGTTATTCGTGGATTATGCCATTGCGCATAAAAGCATCATCATCTATGATTCGGCATACGAGATTTTTATCGAAGATAAGGATGTCCCGCATAGTATTTATGAGTTGAAAGGCGCTAAACAGGTAGCTATCGAGATTCGCAGCTATTCCAAGACAGCAGGATTTACGGGAGTGCGTTGCGGCTATACTATCGTTCCTAAGGAAACGGGATTACAACCAATGTGGTATCGCAGGCAATGTACCAAATATAATGGAACCTCGTATATCTCGCAACGTGGTGCGGAGGCTATCTATACTCCGGAAGGCAAGGCACAGGTAATGAGTAATATACATCATTATAAACAGACCGCCAACGTGATAGCTGACGGATTGCGCAGTATGGGGTATGAAGTGTGGGGAGGTAAGAATGCTCCGTATGTATGGTGCCGAACGCCTCATCAAATGGATTCGTGGCAGTTCTTCGATTTCTTATTGAATAACTGTCAGGTAGTATGTACTCCCGGAGTGGGCTTTGGAGAGTTAGGTCAAGGCTTTGTGCGCTTTTCTGCCTTCTCCGACAGACAAGATGCCGAAGAGGCGATAGAAAGAATGAGAACAATCGCGTAAGGGGATTGGAGATTTTCGATTAGGGATTAGTGATTTTCGATTAGGGAATGACGATTGCCCGGGATGGGTGACCGTTTTGTCATATAATCGGTCAAAAACAATGAATAATATTCATTTGGACGAAAATATAAAAGAAAAATTTGTGTATGTGCAATTTTTGTAGTATATTTGCAGGCTGATTGGAAAGAATACCGGAAAAAACACTATTCTGTAGTAGAAATCAAACTATTAATACTAAAAAACTCAAAACATTTATGTGGTTAAAAGATTCATCTATCGGCCGTAAGTTCGTCATGAGCATCAGCGGCCTGTTCTTGGTCCTTTTCCTGTTGTTCCACGGTTCGATGAACCTGTGCCTGGTGATTGACGACATCTGCGGCACACAGGCTTACAACTGGATTTGCGCCATGCTGGGTGCCAACTGGTACGCCATCATCGGTACGCTGGTACTGGCTGCCGGTGTGCTGGTCCATTTTGCGTACGCTATCTACCTGACCATCCAAAACCGCGCTGCACGTGGCAACAGTCGTTATGCCATCGAGGCTCGTCAGGAAGGTGTAGACTGGGCGTCGAAAAACATGTTGGTACTGGGTTTCATCGTCATCGGCTTCCTCGCCCTGCACATGTACAACTTCTGGTACAAGATGCAATGGGCTGAACTGACCGGTATCGAGACCTCGATGTTCGACCCGCAAGACGGTTCGGCAATCGTGAAAGGTTTATTCACCTTCGGTTGGGCCGGCATCATCTACTGCCTGCTCTACATCGTATGGCTCGTAGCCCTGTGGTTCCACCTCAGTCATGGTATATGGTCTGCTCTCCAGACAATAGGTTGGAGCAACCTCATCTGGCTCAAACGAATCAAAGTCATCGGACTCATCTTCGCTACACTCACCGTGGGTCTCTTTATGGTAGTAGTCATCTACTTCCTCGGTGTCAACATAGGAACAATGCTGCAATAACCCATTAAAGAAGTACGATTATGATTAAGAAAGAAGATATAAAAGAGACAGCTAAGAAAGTGGCCAAGAAAGTAGCCGTTAAGGCTGCGGAGGCTGCTGTAGAAGTAGCAGAGAAAGTGGTCAACAAAGCTGCTGAGGTAGTAAAAGAGACCGCTAAGAAAGCCGACAAGACGCCTATCATCACTCCCGAGATGGCTAAGATACCTGCCGGCCCGCTGGAACTCAAATGGACGAACTACAAGAATCACCAAAAACTCGTCAACCCCGCTAACAAACGTCGTCTGGATGTTATCGTTATCGGTACGGGTCTGGCCGGCGCTTCGGCTGCCGCCTCGTTGGCCGAGATGGGATTCAATGTGTTGAACTTCTGTATACAAGACTCCCCGCGTCGTGCACACTCTATCGCCGCACAGGGAGGTATAAATGCCGCTAAGAACTATCAGAACGATGGTGACTCGGTATATCGTCTCTACTACGATACGATCAAAGGTGGTGACTACCGTGCCCGCGAGGCTAACGTATACCGTCTGGCCGAGGTATCGAACAGCATCATCGACCAATGTGTAGCACAAGGTGTTCCCTTCGCACGCGAATATGGCGGATTGCTTGACAACCGTTCGTTCGGTGGCGCACAGGTAAGCCGTACGTTCTACGCTAAAGGTCAGACAGGACAACAGCTGCTGCTCGGCGCCTACAGCGCTCTGAGCCGTCAGATAGGTAAGGGCAAAGTGAAGATGTACACCCGTTACGAGATGCTCGACATCGTCCTCATCCCCGATGAGAATGGCGAGAAACGTGCTCGAGGTATCATCGCCCGCAACCTCGTCACCGGCCGTATCGAGCGTTTCTTCGGTCACGCCGTAGTAGTAGGCTCGGGTGGATACGGTAACACCTTCTTCCTGTCGACCAACGCTATGGCCAGCAACGGTTCGGCTGCTATGCAGATGTACCGCCACGGCGCATACTTCGCTAACCCCTGCTACGCACAGATTCACCCGACATGTATTCCTAAGCACGGCGACTTCCAATCGAAGCTGACCCTTATGTCCGAGTCGCTGCGTAACGACGGACGTATATGGGTGCCCAAGAAACTGGAAGATGCCAAGCGTCTGCAAGCCGGCGAGATAAAAGGTCGTGATATCCCCGAAGAGGACCGCGACTACTATCTCGAGCGTCGTTATCCGGCCTTCGGTAACCTCGTACCGCGTGACGTGGCTTCACGTGCCGCTAAAGAGCGTTGCGACAAAGGCTACGGCGTGAACAACACCGGTCTGGCCGTGTTCCTCGACTTCTCCGACGCTATCCAGCGTCTGGGAAAGGATGTAGTAGCTCAGAAATACGGTAACCTGTTCCAGATGTACGAGAAGATAGTAGACGAGAACCCGTACGAGAACCCGATGATGATCTTCCCCGCTATCCACTACACGATGGGTGGTATATGGGTTGACTACGAACTGCAGACATCTGTCAAAGGTCTGTTCTGCATCGGTGAGGCTAACTTCTCCGACCACGGTGCCAACCGTCTCGGTGCTTCGGCGCTGATGCAAGGTCTGGCTGACGGTTACTTCGTTCTGCCCTACACTATCCAGAACTACCTGAGCGACCAGATTGGTGTGCCGCGTATGTCGACCGACCTGCCCGAGTTCGCAGAGGCAGAGAAAGCCGTACAAGATAAGATCAACCGCCTGATGGCTATCCAGGGTACCCGTTCGGTAGACTCCATCCACAAAGAGTTGGGTCTGGTAATGTGGGACTTCGTAGGTATGGGGCGTACGGCCGAAGGACTTAAAGAAGGTATCAAGAAGATTGACGCCATTAAGAAAGAGTTCTGGACCAACGTCTATATCCCCGGCGAGGCTGATCATCTGAACAACGAATTGGAGAAAGCCCTTCGTCTGGCTGACTTCATCGAGATAGGTCGTCTGATGGCCGTAGACGCTCTCCATCGTGAAGAGTCCTGCGGTGGTCACTTCCGCGAGGAATACCAGACACCCGAAGGTGAAGCTCTCCGTCAGGATGATAAGTTCTCGTACGTAGGCTGCTGGAAATATATGGGTGAGGACCAAGAGCCGATGCTCATCAAGGAGCCGCTGGATTATGAGTTCACCGAAAGAAAGACGCGTAATTACAAGAATTAATAGTTAATAAGTTGATAGGTTTATAAGTTGATACGTGGTTTAATTGGTTGAAAGTTTATGGATTACTTAGGGTATAGGAAATTGGACGCATATAGTAAAGCGCAAGAACTGGTTAAAGCAGTTTATGTTTTACTAAAGCAGTTCCCGAAAGAAGAACAATACGCTTTATGCAGCCAACTTCGTCGTGCAGCAGTATCCATTACCTCCAACATCGCTGAAGGAGTAACACGTTATTCTTATAAGGATAAAGTGCACTTTCTGGAAGTATCCTATGGCTCACTGATGGAAGTGATGAGCCAAATAGAAATAGCATATAGTTTAGAGTATATCAATCAGACAGATTTGCAAAACATGGAATTATTAGTTGTGCAAGTAGCGAGATTGTTAACAAGCCTGCAATATAGCTATATGCCGAAGGATCAAGAAGGTGAACCGGTTAAACCATTTAAACCCATAAACTAAATTAACAACCCATAAACTTATAAACTTATTAACCCATAAACAATAAAATTATGGATCAGTATATTGATATAAAAGTTAGGGTATGGCGTCAAGCCGGCCCGAAGGCTCAAGGACATTTTGAGACCTATGAGCTCAAGCACGTCTTCCAAGGTGCTTCGTTCTTGGAGATGATCGACATCCTCAACGAGCAACTCGTTGCCGAGCACAAAGACCCAGTTACCTACGATCACGACTGCCGTGAGGGTATATGCGGTATGTGCTCCATGTACGTCAACGGTCACCCGCACGGACCTGACAGCGCTATCACTACCTGCCAGCTCCACATGCGTAAGTTCAAAGACGGTGAGACGATCACCGTTGAGCCGTGGCGTAGCCGTGCGTTCCCGGTAATCAAAGACCTGATGGTAGACCGTCAAGCCTACGACAAGATTATGCAGGCCGGTGGTTTCGTCAGCGTCAACACCGGTGGTGTACCCGATGCTAACGCTATACCTATTCCCAAGCCCGTAGCTGACGAGGCTATGGACGCTGCCAGCTGTATCGGTTGCGGCGCTTGCGCTGCTGCCTGCAAGAACGGCTCGGCTATGCTCTTCGTAGCCGCTAAGGTGTCGCAACTCGCCCTCCTGCCGCAAGGTAAGATAGAGGCCGCTACACGCGCTAAAGCTATGGTAGCTAAGATGGATGAACTCGGATTCGGTAACTGCACCAACACCGGTGCCTGCGCCGCTGAGTGTCCTAAGTCCGTATCCTTGGCTAACATCGCTCGCCTCAACCGCGAGTTCCTGTGCGCCAAGTTCAAAGACTAAGAAATAGGTCTATAATGAATAATCTCCCCGTCTTACTGAGATGGGGAGATTTCATTTTGCGTTTTAGCTAAGGCGAAGATGGTTATCTTACATCCTCGCACGGCATGAAAAGCCTGTATGCAGGAGCGTAAAGTGGCTCCGGTAGTAATCACATCGTCGACGAGCAAGAGGCGTTTACGAAACATTTCCTCCGGATGCTCGACAACAAACACTCCCTGTACATTCCTATTGCGCTCCATGCTATCTTTCAACGCCTGCTGAAGAGTATATTCGCGCCGAAAGAGGTGTTCCGTATCTACCGGTATGCCCGTCACCCGACTTATTCCATGAGCGATATATTCGGCCTGGTTATACCCGCGTTCGCGCAGACGCTTAGGATGCAGCGGGACTGGTACGATATAGTCGATTTCATCGAAGAAATCATACTTCTGCCATTCCCGCGCAGCCTGCATACCCAGCCACTCACCAAGGTGAGGATTATCGCGAAACTTAAGGGAATGGATAAGCGGCCTCACTGGACCGGAATGATGGAAGAACAGCCATGCTCCTCCGCGCACAAAATGGCGCTCACGATAGAATAAGTCTTCGGTAATATTCTCGGTCATCACAGCCTGCTCCGTGCGCTCTAAACGACGAAAACAGGGCTCACAGACATACTCCTCATACGCAAGAACCTGCCCGCAGATGGGACAGGTTCTCGGAGATAAGACATCAGCTATAGCTCTACAGAGTGACACCATTCTTGAAAATAGCTATCTCATGATAACCGTTCTTCTCATTATTGGTCTGCTCACCGTTAGCTACAGCGATGACAAAATCTACAAAACGTTTAGCCACAGCGTCCATCGGCTCGCCATCGGCTATCACGCCTGCGTTGAAATCAATCCAATTGGGTTTATTCTTATACAAGTTCGAATTGGTCGAGATCTTCATCGTCGGCACATACGTTCCGAACGGCGTACCGCGACCGGTAGTAAAGAGCACCATATGGCAACCGCACGATGCTAAAGCCGTAGAGGCTACCAAGTCATTACCCGGCGCAGATAACAGGTTTAGTCCTTTCACCTGCAGACGCTCACCATACGGCATCACGCCGCGTACCAACGACGTACCGCACTTCTGCGTGCAACCCAAGGCTTTATCCTCTAATGTCGATATACCACCGGCCTTATTTCCCGGACTGGGATTCTCACCTACCGGCTCACCATGACTGAGGAAATAATCCTTGAAGTCATTGATCAAATGCACGGTTTGATCGAACAATTCCTTATTGGCGCAACGGTCCATCAGTATGGTCTCGGCACCAAACATCTCCGGCACTTCGGTCAATACCGTCGTGCCGCCTTGCGCTACGAGCCAGTCGCTCAATACACCCAACAGCGGATTAGCCGTTATACCACTGAAGCCGTCGCTACCGCCGCATTTGAGACCAACGCGCAATTCGCTCATCGGAACAGCAACGCGCTTATCCTGCTGCGTCTTGGCATATAACTCACGCAAGATGGGCATGCAGTATTCTACCTCATCGCCCTGTATCTTCTGCGTAGTAACGAACTTAACGCGTTCCTCATCTATCTCGCCGCAGAACTCACGGAAGATATCCGGCTGGTTATTCTCGCATCCCAGACTCACCACCAGGATAGCACCGGCGTTAGGATGATGAATCATGTCACGCAAGATCTTCTTGGTATTCTCATGGTCGTCACCCAACTGCGAGCAACCGTAGTTGTGCGGGAAAGCAAAGATAGTATCCGCACCTGTCTCCTGACGCAGACGCTCAGCACATTTCTGGATGATACCGTTGACGCAACCGACAGTAGGGATAATCCATACCTCGTTACGAATACCTACCTGGCCATCCTTACGGCGATACCCCATGAAAGTCCTGTTTTCATCGGCAATATTCAGCACCACATCCTTAGGATGATACTCATATTCGAGCAATCCGCTCAGGTTGGTCTTGATATTGTTTTCGTTCATCCACGAGCCGGCTTGTTTAGCCTCTTTGGCATGACCGATAGGGAAACCGTATTTGATGACGTTCTCCCCTTGCGCAAGATCTTTGATGGCTATCTTATGTCCGGCCGGCACATCTTCCAATACGGTGATGCGCTTGCCATCCACCTCAATAACCGCACCGGCCGACTGCGGTTGTATAGCTACTACCACATTATCGGCCGGATGGATTTTCAGAATAGAGGTCATATTAGAACAAACTCTTAATTTTTAATACCAGGCTTTCTACCTTATCGGCTGCGAGCATCAGTTTAACCGTCTCCAGCATACCGATTTTGTCGATGGAATCGAGGTAAAGTGTTACCAAATCGGTCAGGCCGGGTATCTTATTGAGGTCTTGCTTACTCTCCTTCCAGATGATATCTGTGGCGCCCAATACACCTTCTGCCACCTTGCGGGTGTCGCCGGTAGCCCAGAGCTCTTTGAGCAATGCCATGATCTCCGGAGCATCATTGGGTTCGATAGGAGCACCATCGGCACGTGTACCGCCTTTGTAGTAGGTGATGATAGCTGCCAGACCCAATACCAAGCCCTTAGGCAACTCGCCCTTACGCTCGAGATAGGTCTTCAGACCGGGCAGGTCACGCGTCTCGAATTTCGGGAACGAGTTGAGCATGATACTCGTTACCTGGTGGTCTACATACGGATTATTGAAGCGCTCCAATACGCTCTCGCCATAGGCTTTCAGTTCTTCCTTTGGCAAGTTAAGCGTCTCCAGCAACTCGTCAAACATCACCTTATTGATGTACTTACCCAATACCTCGTGGTTGCAAGCATCACGAACGATATTGACGCCGCTCAGATAGGTTACAGGACTCAAGACGGTGTGAGGACCGTTCAGCAAGGTTACCTTGCGCTCGTGGTAAGGTTTCTCGCTCTCGGCAATGAGCACATTCAGACCGGCCTTATTGGCAGGGAACTCAGCCTCGAGTTCTTCAATACTCATATTCTCCGGTTTCTCAATAACCCAGAGGTGGAATATCTCGGCTTGTACCACCAGGTTGTCGGTATAGCCGACCTTCTCCTGGATAGCAGCGATATCTTTGCGCGGGAAGCCCGGAACGATACGGTCAACCAAAGTAGCGCATACATAGTTGTACTTCTCAAACCACTCTTTGAAGCCCTTATAGTCTGCACCTAAATCTTCTTTCCACAACTCGATATACTTGCGGATACAGTCTTTGAGGTGGTGTCCGTTGAGGAAAATCAACTCACACGGCATGAAGATAAGACCTTTCTTGGGGTCTCCCTCAAACGTCTTATAACGGCGATAGAGCAGCTGAACCAACTTACCGGGATATGCACTGGCAGGAGCATCCGTAAACTTGCAAGCAGGGTCAAAAGTGATACCGGCCTCCGTAGTGTTAGAGATGACGAAACGGATATCCGGCTGATCAGCTAAAGCCATAAAAGCTGCATTCTGACTATACGGATTCAAGGCACGAGAGATAACATCGATACGCTCCAACGAGTTAACGGCTTCACCGTTCAGACGTCCTTGCAGGTTAACATGGTACAGACAGTCCTGACCATTCAACCATTCTACCATACCCTTATCAATAGGCTGTACTACCACTACCGAACCATTAAAATTGGTCTTGGCATCCATGTTCCAAACGATCCAATCTACAAAGGCACGCAGGAAGTTCCCCTCACCGAATTGAATGATTTTTTCCGGCATCACACTCTTAGGTGCTGTCAGTTTGTTAAGAGCTTGTTTTTTCATACTGAGAAGTTTTTATAGTATTAGTTATTGATGACGCGTTTTTGCGGATGCAAAGATACAAAAAATTTTGTATCTATGCAAGCGTTGACACCTTTTCCGTCAATTATTCCACCAACTCGAAGTCTATCTGACGCATCTCCAAGTCGGCACGCACTAACTTAACCCGCACGCTGTCCCCTAAGGTATAACGTCGATGCGAGGCACGCGAACGCAAACAGAACTGCCGTTCGTCATATTGCCAGTGCTCCCCTAATCCTAACGTACGCAAGGGTACCAAGCCTTCACAATGCGTCTCGTTTAGGTTGACGAAGAAACCGAAATCCGTCACTCCGGTAATGATGCCGTCAAACTCTTCGTTGATATGGTCCTGCAACCACAACATCTGATAGTCCTTCACCGAATCGCGCTCCGCCATAGCAGCCGCTTGCTCCATAGCTGAACAGTGGTCACAGGCTTCCTCTAAGTCGATATCCATCGTCTTACCGCGCTCACCCAATATATAACGAGCCACCAGACGGTGAACCATCATATCGGGATAACGACGGATAGGAGAAGTAAAATGGGTGTAGTAATCAAACGCCAAACCGTAGTGGCCTATATTATGCGTAGAATAGACGGCTTTAGCCATAGCGCGAATGGTGAGCAGTTCGATCGTAGCTGCGGGCAAACGCTCGCCCACACGATGTTTGAAACGCTCCAACGCCGCCATCTTCATTGCATCCGGTTTATCGTGGACACGATAGACAAACTCCTTACCGGTCAATCCCACCTGCGTAGCAACCGTACGATTGGCCAAGAGCATGAACTCTTCAATGAGGTGATTGGCATCCGTCATCGTCTCAAACCATATATCCGTAGGATGACCATGTTCGTCCAGCGTAAAATGCGTCTGCTCCTGCTCTATATCCAAGGCACCATGCGCCATACGCTGACGACGCATCGTCTTAGCTAAGAAATTGAGTTCATGCAAAGCATGTATCAACTCGGCATCCCCTTCTCCACCATCCAACAAGGCTTGCGCTTGATGATAGGTCAAACGATAGTCCGAATGGATAACCGTGCGGCAGACCTTATGTTTCAGCACGCGCGCGTCACGACCGATAGTAAACACTACCGACATGCACAACTTATCTTCATGCGGACGCAATGAACATAAGTCATTACACAAGCGCTCCGGCAACATCGGCAAAACGCGATCGACCAGATAGGTACTCGTGCCTAATTCATACGCTTCACGGTCGATATCCGAACCTATTGGCACATAATGCGTTACATCAGCAATATGTACCCCTATCAGATATGTTCCATCTTCCTGCTCCATAAATGACAAGGCATCGTCAAAGTCCTTGGCATCGTCCGGATCGATGGTAAAAGTAAGGTCGGCACGCATATCCCGCCGACGAAGAATTTCATCATTCATGATGCAAAATTAGTGAAAAATTTGCATATATGCAAAAAAAATAGTAACTTTGCATGTTTTTTTATGAAAATAAGTAATATACATATATATGAAGACAATTAAAGTTAGTAATGTTAACCAGCCTGTTTTCGTAGAGTGCAATATCCATGCTACTCTGCCGACAGAGCTGAGTAAACTGCAAGAGATTGCGTACAACCTATGGTGGTGCTGGAATGGCGAGGCTAAAGACCTGTTCCGCTACATCGACATCGAAGCATGGCATCGTGCAGGTTCCAACCCTATCGTATTGCTGAATACGATTAGTTATGACCGTATGGTGGAACTGTCCAAGGATGAGAAGTTCATGAAACGATTGAACGAGACCTATGCCGAGTTCCGCGCCTATATGGATGCTCCGAAAGACAAGAAAAAACCGAGCATCGCCTATTTCTCGATGGAGTATGGTTTGTCCCATATCCTGAAGATATATTCCGGAGGTTTAGGTATCCTGGCCGGTGACTATATCAAAGAGGCTTCGGACTGCAATGTCGATATGACGGCTATCGGTTTCCTCTATCGTTATGGCTATTTCACACAGACCCTCTCGCCCGAAGGTCAGCAAATTGCCAACTACGAGGCACAGAACTTCGCTAACCTGCCTATCACGCAGGTGAAGGAGAAGGATGGCTCGAATATGATTATCGAAGTTCCTTATCCCGGCCGCGTCGTTAAAGCATACCTGTGGAAAGTAGCTGTAGGTCGTATGGACCTCTACCTGTTGGATACCGATAATGAACTCAATAGCGAATGGGACCGTCAGATTACCCACCAACTCTATGGTGGCGACTGGGAGAACCGTATCAAACAAGAGATATTATTGGGTATCGGCGGTATGTTAGCCCTTAAGAAACTGGGCATCAAGAAAGATGTATACCATTGCAACGAGGGTCACGCAGCACTCATGGGCTTGCAACGTCTCGTAGACTTGGTACAAGAACAAGGGCTGACCTTCAACCAGGCTAAAGAAGTAGTACGCGCAAGCGGTTTATACACCTGCCATACTCCGGTTCCTGCCGGTCACGACTATTTCGAAGAGGGTCTGTTCTACAAATATATGAGCGAGTATGCTCCCAAACTGGGTATCGAATGGCATGATCTCATCGGTATGGGTCGTACGAATCCGGAAGACAACAACGAGAAGTTCTCCATGTCCGTCTTCGCCCTCAATACCTGCCAAGAAGCTAATGGCGTATCGTGGTTGCACGGTGAAGTATCTAAGAAGATGTTCGCACCCGTATGGCCGGGATATTATCCTGAGGAACTGCACGTGAGCTATGTTACCAACGGCGTTCACATGCCTACATGGGCCGCATCCGAATGGAAAGAAGTGTATAAGAAATACCTGCCCAAAGAGTGGATTAACGACCAATCCAATATGGCTATGTGGAAACCGTACGCAGAGATTCCTGATGAGATTATCTGGAATACCCGTATGAGTCTGAAACGTAAGATGATGGAATATATCAAGGAGCAGTTCCGTGAGGACTGGATGAAGAACCAAGGAGACCCGGGTCGTATCATCCGCGCTCTGAGCGAGATGAATCCGAACAACTTAGTTATCGGTTTCGGACGTCGTTTCGCCACCTATAAACGTGCACACTTGCTCTTCACCGATCTGGAACGTCTGGATAAGTTGGTTAACAACCCTAACTATCCCGTTCAGTTCCTCTTCACCGGTAAAGCACACCCCGCTGATGGCGGCGGACAAGGCCTCATCAAACGTATCATCGAGATTAGCCGTATGCCGCAGTTCCTGGGTAAGATTATCTTCCTCGAGAATTACGATATGCGTCTAGCTAAACGTCTGATCTCCGGTGTGGACATCTGGCTCAACACCCCGACACGTCTTCTGGAAGCTTCCGGTACATCCGGCGAGAAAGCCCAGATGAACGGCGTACTCAACTTCTCCGTTAAAGATGGTTGGTGGTACGAAGGATATGTAGAGAAAGCCGGTTGGTATCTAACCGAGAAACGTACCTACGAGAACCAAGCACACCAAGACCAGCTGGATGCTGCTACTATCTACTCGCTGCTGGAACGCGAGATTATCCCTCTCTACTATGCTAAGAACTCCAAGGGTTATAGTCCCGAGTGGATTCAGTATATTAAGAACTCTGTCACTAAGATCACTCCCCGCTTCACCATGAAGCGCATGATCGATGACTACTTCGCTAAGTTCTACAATAAACTGGCTAAACGTCACAAAGTGCTGGAAGCCGACAACTACAAAGTAGCTAAGGATATAGTTGCATGGAAAGAGAATATGGTAGAACATTGGGACGAGATCGAAGTACTGAAGGTGGAAGGACTGGACGAGCGTTTCAAGAACCTAAATGTAGGTGATAAATTCAAAGTCGCTGTCGAACTGGATACCAAATCACTCAACGACACGGGTATCGGCGTAGAATTAGTGGCCATCCGTACCTCTACTCACAACAACGACAAACTCTATGAAGTAGAGCCGTTGAAACTGGTCAAAGCCGAGGGTAGCCATCTGTTCTTCGAAACCACCTACCAACTCGACTATGCCGGCGGTATGAAGTTTGCGCTGCGTATGTATCCGCAAAATGAACTTCTCCCGCATCGTATGGACTTCGCATACGTCCGCTGGATCTAATCCACGAACGTATCGTATATTCCAAGCAGCTCACTCCAATGAGCTGCTTTTTTTATCCCTACAAACAAAGACAAATACAAAAACAAGAGAGCCCGGGGATTTCTCCTCGAGCTCTCGAAAGTGGCGGCTACCTACTCTCCCACAATACGCAGTACCATCGGCGATGCTGAGCTTAACGACCCTGTTCGGAATGGGAAGGGGTGGGACCTCAGCGCTATAACCACCTCAATATGGGGTTGACGCGATTG